>ERZ1292623.2531-Hain-H51-01um-R1-2531-length-16243-cov-7_pt2 | contig 14291 bp, 11 predicted proteins | sample MGYA00564398_ERZ1292623 | MGnify/ENA primary metagenome ERZ1292623 (study PRJEB36523, sample SAMEA6512633) | groundwater metagenome | collected 2019-01-07 | study: AquaDiva: Metagenomics assemblies of 32 groundwater samples
AATATCCTCAAGAAAATTCCTTAAATATTTAAAGACAACTGCATCATCTCCTTCAAGCGCCTCTTTTGGCGCAAACAAAACCCCGCCCTTTCTGTGTCCACCGCCTGTTATGGCATCTATTAAAATATTAACATCGTTTGAATGGTCAATGTGCAGATGGGATAATATAATAGCATTCAGAGCGGTTGCATCAATAGAAGGTTTGGATTTTGCGCATTTAACGAGCGCTCCAGGCCCTGGGTCAAGCATAATATTCTGTCCATTTGCGCTTATATATGTTCCGCCAGATGCCCTTAATTGCCTTGCAACCACATATCTTCCGCCGGCAGTGCCAAGAAACTTGATAAAAGATGACATGGCAGACATTCTAAAGATTTCATAAGATATTGTCAATAAAAGCTTGAAAGTAGGGCTAAAATATTGTATATTATATTAATTCAAAAACAAGCATGGATAAGTTTAAAAGGGTTGGGGGACCCTTTTAAATTTGGTGAGGAGAGGGGGCAATTTTGAATTGCCCAGGGTTGTTGTACTATTATTAACTCTTAACCAAATGGGGGTCTCCAAATGGAAAATCATGCCTTATTAGACACGCCATCCGAGAGTCTTCAAAACGAACAAATTACGGAAAAAAATAATAGGATTATAGAAGAAGACTTCATCCAAAAAGCCCAAAACTATTCACAAGGAATAGCTAACTGGAAAAAAAGATACCAATATTATCGTCAAGTCAATTCTGCAATTGGGCCACATGTTAGAACCGGCGATCAGGATGTAGTAATGCTTGCTTCCAATGACTATCTCGGCCTCTCAAATCATCCTTTTGTTAAGGATGAGGCAATAAAGGCGATATCTAAATACGGTGTTGGCGCTGGTAGTTGTGCTGGTTTAAGTGGGACATTTGACCTTCATAATGAATTGGAGAAAGAGCTAGCAGATTTTAAAGGGGCAGAGGCTGCCCTACTATTTTCAACTGGTTTTCTTGCTAATTATGGCGTGATAACAACACTTTTAGATAGAGACTATGTAATCATAAATGATGAAAAGAATCATGTAAGTATTTTAGAAGGATGCAGAGCTATCAGGGCAAGAACGCGAATGTTCAGGCACAATGATATGGAGAGCTTAGAGAGTGTTTTAAAGTTATACGAGAAAAATAAAAAAGTAATAATTGTAGAAGGCATATACAGCATGGATGGAGACATAGCCAATCTGCCCGAAATTATTCCTCTTGCTAAAAGATACAATGCCCAACTTATTATTGATGATGCCCATGCAACAGGTGTATTGGGAGAAAATGGCAGAGGCAGCCTTGAGTATTTTAACTTAGATTCTGGCGCAGATATTGTAACAGATTCGCTTGGCAAATCCTTTGGGAGCATTGGTGGATTTATAACCGGTTCTCGTCTTATTGTAGAACATATAAAGCATTTGTGCAGTTCATATATATTTACTACCAATCTACCCCCTGCAACCTGTGCTGCCACCCTTGCATCCCTTTGTATTATGAAGAATGAAAAGGGGCTGCGTAAGAAGTTTCTTGAGAATAGCAATATACTCAGGAATGGCCTTATTGAAATGGGATTTGATACTGGCAATAGCCAGGCACACATTATCCCTGTTATAATAGGTGATGAAAGTAAGACCTATGAATTTGCAAGATTACTGCAGAAAGAGAATATATTTGTTGGCGCTGTTGGCAGGCCTATTGTTCCGCGGGGAAAGGCAAGGCTCCGAGTAGCGCCGATGGCAACTCATTCATGCTCTGATATTGAAAGGACATTAAATGCCTTTAAAAGGGTTGGCAAAGAGATTGGGATGATTTAGCTATGAAAAAACAGATTAATAAATATTCAAATAACTCTTTTACTTTATTATTATTGATGACGTCTATCTCTTTGCTTTTTATAGTCTTACTTAATAGCCATATTATGAATATTCTCTCTGTCCTTGATTTCAATCTCTTTTCATCTTCAGCGATTTTAAACAGTATCATAGGTTTAATCCTTGGCATCATTGTATATTTGAATAACAGAGAAAGCAAGATGCACAAGATATGGATGTTATTTAGTCTTTGCATTTCTATATGGAGCTTTGGCCTCGGCATGATGGCTGGAAGTTCGGATAAGTATTATAGCTTCTTATGGGGTAAGATTCTCTTTGGCGGAGCAATCTTTATTCCTATCACCCATGTTCATTTTACCCTCCTGTTTTTGAATAAAGAAGATCAATATAAGAAGTTGATAAAAATATGCTATCTGTTTTCGGCATTCTTCTTTATCACTAATTTTACAAATTATTTTATTGCCGAGACGCGGCCTATCCTCACTTTTAAATATTGGACTAAAGCAGGAATATTGATGTATCCATTTACTCTTATGTTCCTGGGTTTAGTCTTCTTAGGGATTGTAGAATCGATCAAATCATATAAAGAAGCGAGTGGAATATATCGTAGTCAAATCCAATATCTTCTGCTATCGTTTGTCATAGGATACGGAGGCGGTATAACAAATTTTCTTCCTACCTATGATATTCATATTTATCCTTCCGGAAATTATTTTGTGCCATTTTATTACGCTCTTGTTGCCTATGCCATTGTAAAATATCGGTTCATGGATATTGATATTGTCTACAAGAAGGGAACTGTATATTCAGCTGGTCTTTTTGTTATATTAGCCCCGACCTTTCTGCTAATTTTATGGCTACAAAGACTCTATTTCGGTTCAGTAAATTCGCCTTTTTCTATCGCTCTTCTTGCTGTAGTTGCTGTCTCTGCCATTGCCTTCTATTATTTAAAGTTTAGGACAGAACAGGCGCTTGAGAACACTCTGTTTTACAAAAAATATAATCCATATAAAGTTCTTAGTAACTTTACAAAGGAAATGGTATCAGTTATAACCTTGCAGGAGCTTCTGGATAGAACTATCAGCACCTTTGTTGAGACACTTAAAATCAAGCAGGCTTCCATCTTTCTTTTTAATGAAGAAAAAAAGCAATACGAGATGAAGGCTTTCTACGGCCTTGATGAGGAAAAGAACAAGACTAAAATAAAACAGGGCGATTCCTTAATCAGCTATTTTATTACAAAAAAAGATGTTGCAATAAGGGAAGAGATAGAAAGATATCCGAGCACGCAGCAAACTCAGGAAATAATAAAGATGCTTAAAGAAATGGAGTCAGAGATAGCTATACCATTTTTAGAGAAAGGCGAACTCACAGGCTTTTGCAACTTAGGTGTAAAGGGTGACAGGGGCATGTACTCCCATGAAGACATAGAGCTGTTTTTATCATTAGGCAGGCAGGCATCTATTGCAATAAAAAATGCCCAGCTTATAGAAAGGATAAAAGAATCAAAGCACATAATAAGAAGGATGGAAAGGCTAAAGACTATCGGCGACATGGCAGCAGGATTGGCGCATGAGATAAGAAATCCCCTTGTGCCGATAAAAACCTGCCTTCAATTACTGCCTGAAAGATACGGGAAGGATGAGGAATTTACAGAAAAAATACCTATGAGAGCCCTGCAGGAGGTAGAGAGGATAGAGGCATTATTAAAAGAGATAATGGATTACTCAAGACCTCGTGCACCTGTATTAAAAGATGAAGATATAAATGATATAGTAGAAAAGACCGTTATCTTTGTGGAATATGAGGCAAAAAAGAAAGGTATAAAGATAGAGAGGAAATATGAGAATCAACTGCCTATGGCAAAGGTGGATAACGAACAGATAAAACAGGTTATATTGAATCTTATATTTAATGCAATAGATGCTGTAAATGGAGATGGGAAGATAGAAATAACAACCAGAAAGGCAAAACACATTTTATCTCCCACAGGCAGGATAGGGGAGAAGGAATATATTCAGATAGAGGTAACAGACAATGGTATGGGAATACCAGAAGAGAACATAGAGAGGATATTTAATCCTTTTTACACTACAAAGCATGAGAGCAAGGAGCGGGAAGGGACTGGATTGGGGTTGTCAATAGTTCAGGAGATAGTAACAGAGCATAATGGATTTATTCAGGTAAAGAGTGAATTAGGCAAGGGAACCACATTTCTTGTAAACCTGCCAATAGACCTGTCAGAGTTTGAGCAAAGGGAGGACAGAAGAAGAGCTTGAAAAGATTCAACAATTGAATAATGCCCTAAGAATTGGTGTCGGCCTCCAATAATTTTGTTTACTAATATATAATAAATATGGTAATATAAGAAAAAAAGTGGGATATTTTATTCATAAAGGGGGTGTTAAAGTGGATAAAAAGGATATGAATAAAAAGACAATTGCCGAGCTGAAAAAGATAGCAGCAAAGATGAATATCAAAGTTTCAGCAAAGGCAAAGAAGCCTGAGATTATAGATTTATTACTTATCTCTGAACGCAGGCTAAAGCCTGCGGCTGTTAAGGCTTTAGAGAAGAAAACGGCATCCAAAGGTGTTGTTAAAAAGGCTGTGAAGAAAGAGATAGCAGCAATAAAAGAACCAGAGTTGAAAAAGACTGCTAAAATTAAAAAGGCTCCAGAGGTAATAAAAGAAGAGTTGCCTGTTCCAATGCCTATTGCTGCAAAGGCAGGTGAGGAGATTGTAGAGGCTGCAAAGTATTATGTAGGGCATGTAGAAGAGAAGCTTTTCCCTGTTGAAAAAAGAGAGGAACTGCCGCCTTTTTATGGAGAGAATAAGATAGTCCTTATGGCAAGGGACCCATATTATGCCTTTACATACTGGGAGGTTACCAGTCAGAGATATGAGGATACAAAGAGACTCCTGGGTCCTGATGTAAGGCTTGTGTTAAGGGTATATGATGTGACTGATATCCACTTTGACGGGAAAAACGCCCGCAGCTATTTTGATATTGAGGTCTATGATATGACAGGGAGCTGGTATATAAATATCAATAGGCCGAACAGGTCATTCTGCATTGACCTTGGCGCACTGGCTTCTGACGGCAGATTCCTGACACTTGTAAGGTCAAATGCTGTAACCATGCCGAGGGATACGGTCTCGGATGTAGTGGACGAAGAGTGGATGCTTTTGGAGGAAGAGTTTATGAAGCTCTTTGCAGTCTCAGGCGGATACGGCATCGGACTTTCTACATTAGAAATAAAAGAGATGATAAAGAAGAGGCTGCATCTTCTTGGGATATCATCTCCAGGCAGCAGATGGAACTAACGGCTTCGTAAAAAGTCCATCTGCTGCCCTCACACCTATGCATAGGTGTGAAGGTCGCTTCGGCCTCGCATCCTCACACCCCCTCCCTAACCCTCCCCCTTAGTAAGGGGGAGGGAAGGGTGGGGGTTCTGCAGTGCGAGTCCTCGCTTCGCCTTGCATCTGGAGCTTTTTACTTTGCCGTTAAATTTTTAAATTATAGAGGCGGGACATTCTATCCCGCCATTTTTTTAATCCCCCCATCCCCCCTTTAGTAAAGGGGGGTGAGGGGGGATTTTTTTTGGAGGCTTTTTGGAAAAAGGCTATCTTGCCATTGTGCTTCATTCGCATCTTCCCTTTGTAAGGCACCCTGAATATGAGGACTTCCTTGAAGAGGACTGGCTTTATGAGGCTATTACTGAGACATACATTCCTTTAATCAATGTCTTTGACGGTCTGCTGAATGATGGTGTTGATTTCAGGCTCACCATGTCGCTTTCTCCTACACTTATTGCAATGCTGACTGATGAACTACTTCAGAATAGATACATTCATCATATAGAGATGCTTATAGAGCTTTCAGAAAAGGAGATTGAAAGGACTAAGCATCAGCCTGAATTTAACAGCCTTGCGAGGATGTATAATGACAGATTCAAAAACGCAAGATGGGTCTTTGCTGACAGATATAAAAGAAATCTTGTCTCAGCCTTTAAGAAATTTCAGGATGCAGGAAAGCTTGAGATTATTACATGCGGCGCAACGCACGGATTTTTGCCGTTGATGGAGGTTAATCCAACTGCTGCAAAGGCACAGATTGAGATTGCAGTAAGGCATCACGAAAAGCATCTTGGCGTAAAGCCAAGAGGAATATGGCTTCCGGAGTGCGGCTATTATCCGGGGCTTGATAATATTCTAAAGGATGCAGGGATAAAGTTCTTTTTCTTAGATGCCCACGGTATTCTATATGCATCGCCAAGGCCAAAGTATGGCGTCTTTGCGCCTCTGTATTGCAAGTCAGGCGCTGCTGCCTTTGGAAGGGACCTGGAATCTGCAAAGCAGGTCTGGAGCGCTGTAGAGGGCTATCCAGGGGATTACAACTACAGGGATTTTTACAGGGATGTAGGCTTTGACCTTGATTATGAATATATAAAGCCATATATCCACAAAGACGGCATTAGGATAAATACTGGCATCAAGTATTTTCGCATTACAGGGAATACAGATTATAAAGAGCCATACGTAAGGCAGTGGGCGCTTGATAAGGCAGCAGGGCATGCAGGAAATTTTATGTTCAACAGGGAGAAGCAGATAGAGTACCTCTTTGACCTTTTAAAAAAGAAACCCATTATTATCTCTCCTTACGACGCAGAGCTTTACGGCCACTGGTGGTTTGAGGGGCCTGAGTGGCTGAACTTTTTAATCAGAAAGATTGCATATGACCAGAAGACTATCAAGCTTATTACACCAATGGAATATCTGAAAGAGAACCCAATAAATCAGGTTTCAACACCATCTATGTCAAGCTGGGGATACAAAGGATATTCCGAGGTCTGGCTTGAAGAAAGCAATGACTGGGTATACAGGCATTTGCACAAGGCGGCAGAGAGGATGGTGGAGCTTGCAAACAGCTATCCTGATGCCAATGGCATAAGGATGCGAGCATTGAATCAGGCGGCAAGGGAGCTGCTGCTTGCACAGTCCTCTGACTGGCCATTTATAATGAAGACAGGGACAGTAGTTGAGTATGCTGTAAAAAGAGTCAAAACGCATCTTCTTAGATTTACAAGACTCTACGAAGATATAAAGGCAGACAGAATTGACGAGGCATGGCTTTCTGATATTGAGTATAAAGATAATCTTTTCCCAGATATAGATTATAAGGTGTATAAGGGATAAAATCGTAAAATTTAACCTCTTCTGTTAACTATTAACAGGTTATTGAAAAACTTGCAAAGCGTCCATAAATGTCATTCCCGCATGTTTTTAGCGGGAATCCAGTGTATTTGTCTGGTTCCCTGCTTTCGCAGGAATGACAAACAATGACATGAGAATATTTTTTCACCAGCCTATTAATAAAGGAGCGTTGCAGAATGAAAAGATTGGTTTTAGTCATTTTTATATTATTTCTCGCCTTGCTTTCACAGTTTTCTGTTAAAGCAATAGGCAAGGAAAGCGCATCTGAACATATCGGCCATCACGGCCGAGGGCCTGATGTGGAAAATGATATGGTCTTTATACCAGGCGGCGAGTTTACAATGGGAAGCACCACTGCTGAGGTAGAGGATATAACAAAAAAGTTTGGTTCAAAAAAGACCTTTGACGCAGAGGCCTGTAAAATGGAATCTCCTCAGCGAAAGGTAATGTTAAAACCCTTTTATATTGACCGCTATGAGGTTACATATGCGCAGTACCGCAAATTTATATTAGCAACAAGCCACCAGCCTCCGCCAGATTGGTCTGGTACAGATTATCCAACAGAAAAGGCCAACTATCCTGTAATGATGGTGACATATAAGGATGCTGAGGCATATGCAAAATGGGCTGGAAAGAGGCTGCCTACAGAGGCAGAATGGGAGATGGCAGCACGCGGCAATGACGCAAGGATGTATCCATGGGGCAATGATTTTGAGCCTGGCGCAGCGCATACTGCTGAGTCTGTGCATCTGTTTGGAGGGCATGTCGGCCTGTATCCAAAAGACACAAGCCCCTATGGCGTGCGCGGCATGGCAGGAAATGTTTCAGAATGGACATCTGACTGGTTTGATGCTGAAAAGAACATGAGGGTGGTAAAGGGAGGCTCATGGGCACAGCTTTCCCATCAGGCAAGATGCGCCTCTAAGGAAGGCATACGCGAAGACGGCATGAGCCACCTTATAGGATTTCGGTGTGTGAAGGATGTTAAGAAATAGGAGGTCTTTCTAAAACATCGTCCCAAAGGAGAAGTAGAGCGCTGCACCTCTTTTTGCATCAGTAATACTTTGGGCAAACTCAATATTATGATATAACGGTATCTTGCCGTATATGAACATGAGGAATCTTAAAGCTGCGCCAATGCTTGCCTCTGTGTCTTCAAACTTTGCGTTCTTGCTGTCGTTCCATACATGGCCGGCATCGCCAAAGACTGCAAAGTCAAGCCTCTTTGCAAGAAATAGATCCATTGGCAGCACTACATAATTTATCTCAAATAATGGATATCGCAGTTCAAGATTCCCAAGCAGAATCCTTGTGCCGTGGAATTCATGATAATCATAGCCGCGAAGGCTGTCCTGACCTCCTAATGGAAATACCAAAACATCGTTCTCTTTATATCCAGCCATCAGCCTTGTTGCAGCAACGAGCCTTTTTCCATATTTCCAGTGCTGATTAAAATTGTAATTTGCGTACCCCCTGATCTCGCCTTCATAATTTCTGTAATAAAAATCGCTGCCGAGATTTTTTTCGCCAAAATCGCCGTGTATATTAAACTGTATGCCGGATATTGGCCCGATTTCCTGATATACAACATTATCCCATACAATGCTTGCGCCAATTGCTGCCTGCTGGTATCTTTTGTATGGCGCACCCGGATATTCCCTAAATTCCTCAAAAACCTCTTTCAAAGTATATACAGCGTCAACTCTTAGATTTTTTGATACTGGAAAGCTCACTAAGAAATTTCCGCCCCTCTCCCTAAACCATTCCTCATCTTCATCAGTTTTGCTATCGCTGTTTTCAATATATGTGTATCTCTCAAACAGATTTATTCCGAATGCTGGCCAAAACCGCATGTAAGTATATCCAGCCTGAAGGTGTGTGCGGCCGCTGTTGAATCCATAACCACCTATTGCCTCAACCTGATGGCTGCCGAGATAATCACTTCCGTACAGATAGAGTCCTGTAATAAAGCCGTCTGCAGGGTTGTAATCAATATACGGCAATAAAAGGTCTGCTGACGCCCTGAAGGAATAGTCCCTTATTGCAGTAGGAGTGTGGACAGTTCTTATCTGTGGCTTCTCTTCTTTCTCATCTTCTGCAAAGGATGCTGCCGGTAATAATAAAAATATTATTGCAAAGAAGACAATAAGTTTTTTACTGCATCTTGTAGATATTGAATATCCCATTTCTGTATGAGCTAAAAACGATCTCCCTTTCTTTTGTCACATTCATGTAAAGATTTCCACCTGTAACATCTGTATGTTGTGTTATGCTGCCGCCGGCAATATTCATGGAATAGATATTAAATATTCCGTTCCTGTCAGATACATAATACAGCCTTTTGCCGTCAGATGATATTGACGGCGCAAAGTCGTCAAAATTATTTTCAGTAAGCCTTTCAATCTCTGCGCCGTCAGCCTTCATTGCAAAAAGCTCCCTCTGCTCGTTTGTCTCACGGCTAAAGTATATGCGGCTGCCGTCAGGAGAGAATATCGGCGATTCCTCATGTTCTTTGGTCTTTGTAATCTGAGCAAGATTATTTCCATCAATATCAGCAATAAAGATATCTGTATAGCCCTTTACGAGCGATGTAAAAATGAGCCTATTGCTGTCAGGAGAGAATGATGGATGGGAATTGTGCCTCAGCGGCATCTTTACCCTTCTGCAAAAGCCTTTATCAGATGGGATTATGTATATGTCATCCCTCCTTTTTTTATTGCTTACAAAGGCGATATATTTACTGTCTGGTGAGAATGAGACGCCCAATGGTCTAATATGCATGTTTCTTGTCATCCTCTTTTTGTTCTTTCCGTCAGCATCCATTATATAAAGGTCATAATCCCCCTGCTCATTTGCCTCATCAGAAAGATAGGCAATCTTTTTTCCATCAGGCGACAGAACAGGGTATATCTTCCAGCCCGGACCCTTTGTCAATTGTGCAGAGGTATCCCACGGCTCTTTTTTGCCAACAACCTGTTTATTGTATTTTTCCTTCAGATAGTTTTCCCAGTCGTGCCTGATAGACTGGTCAACCTGTCCTTTTGTCGCCTTCTCAATTGACCAGTAGGGGTTTATCTGGTTTTGAATATCTTCTGTCATTATTGCAATAGTCTCCTTACCATATTTATTAACGAGAAAATCAAAGACAGTATAGCCCTCTTTATATGCAAGGAGTATCTGCCTCGGCTTCAAATGATAAAAGCCGTTCAACTGCCTGAAGGGTATAAGCTTGTCGTCAACAGCAGCATCCCTCACGAGCATATCAGCATAAGAATCAAAGTCTCCGGATATATATTCTGCAAGACCCTCTGAATACCAGTGCGGATTTACTATTGCATTGATATATATTGTAAAGGAACGGTAAGGAAGCGAGCCTCCCATAATATGCTGGTCTGAAAGATGATGCGCATATTCATGCGTGGCAACAAGCCTCAGCCATTTTTGAGAGCCCCTCGGATAGAATGCCACCCTGTTTTTGAAAAACTCTGTAAAGCCTCCTGAGCCCTCTACCTCGCCGAGTGTTATGTTTGTCTGGTAATAATCATCTGGAGTCAGATATAAAAAGAACGGCGCCTTTCCCTCCTGCTGTATGCCAAGGATGTCAGAGATGCGGGAATAGTCCTTTTCCAAAACAGCGGATAAATCCTTTGCAAGCTCCTCTCCATCCTTGTAAAAGTGCACCTGAAAATGTTCAGACTCTACTACCTTCCATGAAAAGAACCTGTCCCTTACCTTGTTTGTGCCGAATTTTTCCTCTGCGCCTGTTGTAGTAAGATGTGTTCCGCCCATGCAGCCGGATAAAAACAGGATGGATGGAATGAAAATAATGAGAGCTAATTGCTTAAACCGTTTAAACTGTTTGAGTTGTTTAAACTGATTTTTCATGGGGGATAATGTAGCATAAAGGAAGTTTTTGTCAAGAAATAAAGACGATGATTACATCTGACAAAGGGGTTTTGAAGGATGAAAAAACTCTTGCTTGCAATGCTTAAAATAAGGTAATATATATAATTCATGAGGGGGAGGAGTTGATGATTAGACTGGTATTAGCCCTTCTTTTATTTTTTATCACAATAACCCATGAACAGGCTTATTGCGAAGAGAAGGCTCTTAAGATCGGCAGGATGAAGGTGTCTGTATGGCCTGAGTATGATACCTCTGGCGTGCTTGTAGTTTATGAAGGACGTTTTGCTGATAAGGATGCCTTTCCAGCGCGGATTACCTTTATCTTTCCAAAAGGCGTGACAAAGCTTACAGACGCCTGCTCCCTTTCGCCAAAGGGACAGCACTTTTGCCAGATTTATGATATAGAAAAGAAGGAGAATTACAATCAGGCTGTAATGGATATGCCATATGGCAATTTCTTCATAGACTTTCAATACGATCCTTTTAAAGGCGGCAAGGACAAGTCCTTTGAATATGTAATCCAGTCAAAATACGAGATTATGAATCTTGAGATAAATATCCAGCAGCCCCTCCGTTCGTCTAATTTTTCTATTGCGCCTGCCTCATCAAATCAGACAAAGGATAGTGATTTTAATCAATACCATTATTCAATGAAAGACATCTCTGCAAATCAGGAGGTCAGGTTTAAGATTAATTATATAAAAGAGGACAACAATCCTTCTATTGATATAAAATTCGGCGGCATGTCAAAGCCAGATACAACTAATAGGGATATTGCAATACTTGCTGCAGGTGTGATTATTATAGTAGGTTTTGGGGTTTATAGGTTTTTATTTCGGAAACACCCCTTGCCCTAACCATCTCCCCAAAGGGGAGAGGGAATATATGTTGTGCCTCTCTAATTTTTCCCCTCCCTTGATGGGAGGGGATTAAGGGGAGGGTGAAGGTAATCATTATATGCCAACATCAAAAAAAATTAAAATATATCTCCTTTCAATAGCCCTTGTGGCCCTTTTCTTTGGTTTTAAATATATCTTCTGGCCGCAGGCTGGAGGCAATACAGTGCTTGGGATTTCACATAACCTTGCCTGCCCGTGCGAATGTCCTATGGTGCTTGAGGACTGCCACATGAGCTGCGGTTTGGAGTGGAAGGACATGATTGGCCAGAAGCTGCAGGGAGGTCTTACAAAAGAGGAGATTGTGGAATATTTTTATAAACGCTACGGTGATGAGGCAATGCTCACTATTCCGCAAAGGCTCGGCGGCAAGTGGTATCAGTTTACAAGGGGAGGCTTTCCTTTAAAAGAGGCATTAATATTTACAGCAATCCTCTTTGTGTGGGGAGGGGTGGTGTATCTGATTATTGCTGCACTCCTATCAAAATTCGGGGCAAAATTAGGGGGCAAAAATAAATGACAGGTCAATATTATGGCGCATTGATTATTGCTATTGCTGCGCTTATCATAGCAGGTCTTATTATCTACAGGCTCTTGAAAAAGGGTGATGAGATGCTCGGGATGATGGCTGGCATGACAATAGGCATGCTGTCAGGTGTTGCAGTCGGAACATTTATACTTATTCCAACAGGCAATTTCCTTGCAGGCGTGATGATTGGCAGTATTGTCGGCATTTTGTTTGGCGTGCCCATTGGCAGGTTCGGCGGTTTTATGGGCGCAATGGAAGGGCTTATGGCAGGATGGATGGGCGGGATGATGGGCGCTATGCTGGGCCAGATGATGAGGCCGTTTAATCTTAATGTATTCATGCCTTTCTTTTTTATCCTCTTCTTTATTACCATAGCAGGTCTAATCTATCTTGTATATTCAAGATGTAAGAAGTGCGTTCCGCTTATTATAAGCAGATACGGGGCTGTGGCTGCTGTTATAGCCCTTATTGCGATTGTTAATATTGATTTCTCAATAACCCCACAGGCATCACCTGTCAGAGAATTAGCATCAAGCGGCTCAGGCATTGTGGAGGATGAAGTAAGGCAGAGAAAAAAGATGACAGCAAAGATAAATGACAGCGGCGTTCAGGAGATTGAAATTGTTGCTTTGAATGACAATTACTATCCAAAAGAGGTTATTGTAAAAAAGGGTGTGCCTGTTCGTGTAACATTAAAGGCTGGAAGGCACTCTGGATGTTTAAGGGACTTTGTTTTGCCGTCATTTAGTATCAATAAAATAATTCCAATAGAAGGAAGTACATATTTTGATTTTTTGCCAATGAAAAATGGAGTGCTCCCCTTTAGATGCTCCATGGACATGTATCACGGAAAGTTTGTTGTGGTTGATGAGATTACAGAAGCGCCTGTTAAGAATGCCTCAAGCGCCGCGCCTCTAACTTCAAAAGAGAAAACGAGGGTGAAGGATGAAAAAACAGATATGGTCTTAGTCCCTTCTGGTGAGTTTACGATGGGAAGCAGCGATAATGATATAGTGGATATTATAAATAAGTTTGGCGGAAAGGCAAAGCCTGTGTGGTATAAAAATGAGGCGCCAAAGAAAAAGGTATTTGTAAAGGATTTTTATATAGACAGGTACGAGGTGACGAACACACAATATAAGAAATTTAAAAAAGACCATGTTATCCCTTTTGACAGGGAGAACCATCCTGCTGTAAATATTAAATGGGCAGAGGCAGATGCATACTGCAGATGGCTTGGAAAGAGGCTGCCGACAGAAGAGGAATGGGAAAAGGCTGCAAGGGGGACAGATGGCAGGCAGTTTCCATGGGGAAATGAATTTGACAAGGCAAAGGCAAATACAGCAGCATCAGGACTCGGCGGCGAGGCGAGGGTAGGAAGCTATAAAGAGGAGACAACAGCGTCATTATTTCCAGGCGGCACTGTTCCTGTCGGAAGCCTTGACAAAGGTGTGAGCCCTTATGGCGTGCATGATATGTCAGGCAATGCATGGGAGTGGACTGACACATGGTATGATAAGGAAAAGGGTTTGAAGGTATTAAAAGGCGGTTCATGGATTGCGCCGCCTATAAGCGCAAGGAGCGCTGTGCGGCTTGCAGACAACCCGTTTGTTATGTCAAATGATTACGGGTTCAGGTGCGCCTCTGATAGAACGGCTTCGTAAAAGGAATGAAACGGAGAAACGGTGGAAGAAAAAGAGAAGCGGAGAAAGGGTGAAGGGGAGAAACGGGGAAGTCGCCCCCTCTCCGTTTCTATAATTTTTGCTTGCTTTGCCGTTTATTTTGAATTTTGATTTAAATTATGAAAAAGATAATCATTAGTGGAATAGCGTTGATTATTATAATTACAGGAACGGTGGTATTCCTCTCTTTTAGCCTTGGCGCAACCTCTGCCTCAGGCG
>ERZ1292623.979-Hain-H51-01um-R1-979-length-28537-cov-8_pt3 | contig 14291 bp, 17 predicted proteins | sample MGYA00564398_ERZ1292623 | MGnify/ENA primary metagenome ERZ1292623 (study PRJEB36523, sample SAMEA6512633) | groundwater metagenome | collected 2019-01-07 | study: AquaDiva: Metagenomics assemblies of 32 groundwater samples
GACTCTTGCCAACGGGCAGCTTGCCAAGTTCCACCGGGCCGTAGCGCGTGCGAATGAGGCGCTCCACGTCGAGGCCAAGTGCCGTGCACAGCCGGCGCACTTCGCGCTTGCGGCCTTCGGTGATGGTGACGTGAAACTCGTGGAGGCCACCCTTGATGGGCACGGAGTGAACGTCGCTCGCCTGCACCGGCCCGTCCGGCAGATCCACGCCGCGGCGCGCCTGCTTCACGGCCGCATCCACGTCGCCGGACACGATCGCCACGTACGTGCGCTCGACACCACCGCTGGGGTGCGTCAACGCGTGCGCCGCCTTGCCGTCCGTAGTCAGCAGCAGCACACCCTCCGTCATGTAGTCGAGCCGGCCCACGTAGGTGAGTCCGCGCACGGGGCGCACGAGATCGAACACCGTCTTGCGATGCCGCGGATCGGAGCGCGTGGTCATGATACCAGCTGGCTTGTTCAGCACTATCCACTCCGCGTCGACCGGCGGCTGCACCGGCTTGCCGTCCACGCGAATGACGTCAGTGCCCGGCACGACGCTCTGGCCGATCTCGGCCACTGTGCCGTTCACAGTAACGCGGCCCGCGGCGATCAACTCCTCGGAGTGACGACGCGACGCCACCCCAGCGCGCGCCAGGGCGCGCTGGATGCGCATTGACTCGGCTGTTGGCGGTCGGCGGTCGGCTTTCGGGTCTTCGCCCTCAGGGGGACGCATTGGCCGCGGCCTCATCGGCGGACGGAGGCGCGTCGGTCGCGGGTGTCCCAGTCGCTTCGCACGCCGTTCACGTCGAACTGCCGCGCCACCAAGCCGTCCGCACTGAACTCACGCCGCTCCCGCCGTCCTGCTGGCTCCCCGTTCGCGCTCGACTTCATGTGCCACCTCCGCCCCGAAGTTAGGGGCGAGTAAGGCGTCCACGAAATCGGGTCAATCCCAGACCGCATCATTGGGACTACAGGGTTGAACGCCAGCATCAACTACAACTGCGACAATGGATGCTTCATATCCGGTGGCTTCTATGATTGCCCCGGATCGGGCGGCGGCGGCGTCGTTAGCGCTGGTGGCGAACCGGGCGGCCAAGGCGGCGGCGGAAGTGGCGGGTCCGGCTACGGAATCGAGGACGTCGCCCTGGGGGCTGAGCCTGGAACGTCGTGTGGGGACGATGGTACGGGGCAGTACAGCTATATTCCGCCTCCCACCTTTAGAGCCGACTTCAGCGTGCGCGAGGACGGCAGGTCCCACCTTTCCGGGCCGTACGCCGCTCTCGATGTGGACTCTAGCGTCGAGGCGGGACGAGAGCCAGAGGAGCCATGCGCACAGGGAAACTGCACGGCAATCTCAGTTGAGCAGAGCAATGCGATCCTGCACTGGGCGATGTCGGGGCCAGACTGGACCTACACTCAAGGCGGGGTTCGCGGTGGCCAGGAACCAGCCCGCAATCTGTCGAACAACACAGGTGACTGCACGGACTTCACGTGGAAAGGCACTAGTGATGTTCTCGGCAGCTCTTGGCCGCATGACTACAACACAGAAAAGCTCAACACACTCATGTTCCACACGCTCAACGACGCCGAACTGAGGACTCGCGGTTACGAGCGTGTCTCCATCACGGAAGCTCGGGCTGGCGACGTCGTTGTCAGAGGTGGCCACGCAGGCCTCTACATTGGGCCGGACGCCTCTGGGAAAGTCCAGGGCATTGCGAACAATGGCCTGCCGGCCACTCCGACCCTGCCAAACCAGGATAAGACCACGGGACTGTACGACTTCAGCCGAGCAGGCGACTTCTATCCGGAATTCTTCAGACCTGTTGTCTGTCCGCCGTGAGAATCGCCAGCCCTCAATCCGCTCAGCGACTTGCCGCCGTGAGAGCAGTGGCCCCTGCACTCGGGCTTGCGGTGCTCGGCGGTGCCCTCTACACCGTGTTGGCGTCAGCACGCTGGCACAGTGATGCCGCCAGTTTGCCTCAGTCTGCGGAGCAGGCAGAGACGGTGTTCGCTCGTTTTCTCGATCTGTCTGTCGCCACGCGTGCGCCCCGCATCGGCATGTTCGATTCTGTGTACACGTGCGAGGATCTTGTGTGGATGAGTGACGTGCGCTGGGTCGCAGACTATCGAATCGTCAATGTCGCGACCAGCGGCGACACCGCGCGTGCGACGGCGATCCTCACGACCGTCGCTCGGCAGATCGATCTCGGGGATAACCAAGGCACTTACGCCGCGACGTTCCGAGTCAGCGCAGACACCGGTCATTGGCTCATGGTCCGCTCCGCCGAAACCCGGAACCTGTGGAAGGTGTGCGGTGATGCGCGCGAGCGCGTCGGCGGTATCCCGCGCGAGCATTTCGGCGTCTTCATGCTCGGACGCACGATTCGGTGGCAGCCACCGGGGGCGTCCTCGCAGGGGGCCCGAGCGGCCATCGATTCTATCAGGCGCAGTCGCGGACTGCCGATCGTGCGTTAGCCCCGGGGCGCATTTTGGGCGCCCAACGCCCACACCGGCGCGCGCCAGGGCGCGCTGGATGCGCCTTGACTCGGCTGTCGGCTGTCGGCTTTCGGGTCTTCGCCCTCAGGGGGACGCATCGGCCGCTGTCTCATCGGCAGACGGAGGCGCGTCGGCGAGACGCGGACGCATCGCGATGGCCAATTCGTCAGCGCGCGGCAGTTCCTCCAGGTGCCGCAGCGCGAAGTGCTCGAGAAACAGCGGCGTCGTCCCGTACAACAGCGGCCGTCCCAACCCCTCCGCCCGCCCCACGACGTCAATGAGCCCACGCTCGTTCAACGACTTGAGGATGCTGCCGACGTTGACGCCGCGAATGTCTTCGATCTCGGAGCGTCCGATCGGCTGCCGGTACGCGACGATGGCCAGCGTCTCGAGCGCCGCCGCCGAAAGCCGCTGCGGGCGCGCCGCCAGCTGCGCGCGCTCGATGGCTTCGGTGTACTCGCTGCGCGTGAGCACCTGCCACCCACCAGCGATTTCGGTGAGTTCTACTCCGTGGCCTTCCGAGTCATAGTGGACGCGGATTTCGTCGAGGGCCGCCCGCAGCGCCGCCGGGGACACCTCGGCGTCGAGCGCCGCGAGTTCATCCAGCGGCACCGGGCGCGCGCTCGCGAAGAGCGCGGCCTCAAGCAGCTTCGCTAGTGGGGTCACGGGAGATCTCCACGTTCGCGAACGGACGCGGCTGCGCGACGCGCAGCTCACCCAGGCGCGCCAGTTCGAGCAAGCCAAGCAACGCGGACAGCACCTGCCACGGCGCGGCGTCGGCGCGGACGACATCGGTCCAGCGCAGTCGCGCCTTGAGCGCCAGCAACGAACGGATCAGGTCGATCGCCGCCGGCACGTCCAGCGGTCGCGCCACCACCTCGTGCATGTTGGGCTCGCGCACGAACCGCAGCACGCGGTCAACGGCAGAGAGGAGCTCGGAGAGTGAGAGCGCCAAGGGCGCCTGCGGGGGCGCGGCCTCCGTCGGCAGATACGCGCGCGCAAACTGGCGGCGGCGTTCGTCCGCCCTGTGCTCGAGGACGTCCACGATTTCGCGCATTTGCTGGTATTCCAGCAAGCGGCGCACGAGCTCGGCCCGCGGATCCTCCCAGTCGTCGCCCTCGCCGCGCGGCAGGAGCATCTGCGCCTTGATACGCAGCAAGCGCGCCGCCATCTCGAGGTAATCGGCCGCGTCGTTCAGCCCCAGCGTGCGAATGCGCAGCAAGAACTGCTCGGCCACGCGCGCAATCGGGATGTCGTAGATGTCCACTTTCTCGTCGCGGATGAGCGCGAGGAGGAGATCCAGCGGGCCCGAAAATGCCGAGAGCTCGACGACGAACGCAGAGTCGTGACTCGTGACTCGCGACTCGCGACTGGGCACATACGCGGAGCCGCCGCTGACGACGATTTCCGGATTGATCGATGTCATCGCAACCACTGCTCCGCCGAAGGATCGATGAAGCGCGACACTGACGTGAGCATCGCCATCCGCGCCCACATCGCCGGCCGCATCCACATCTCCAGCAGACCGCTGCCGAAGCTGAGCAGCAGCACGAGAATCACCAGGCCATAGCGCGTCATGGCCTGGTACCGCAGCGACCACGCCGGCGGCAACAGGTACTTCATGACGTGCGAGCCGTCGAGCGGCGGAATCGGAATCAGGTTGAACGCGATGAGCATCAGATTGATCCCGACGCCGTAGATCATCATCACCTGGATGACACCCACGGTCTTGCCGGTGACCGGCGCAATCGCTGCGAGACCACCGAAGAGCGCGATGCCCAGCGTGCACGCGATGGCGATGAGGAGATTCACAAACACGCCCGCGAGCGAGACGATGATGTCGCCGCGCTTGAGGTTGCGGTAGTTGCTCGGATTCACGGGTACCGGCTTGGCGCCGCCGAGCATGATCCGCCAACCGGTCGCGAACCCCATGATCAGCGGCATGAGGATCGTGAGAAACGGATCAATGTGGCGAATGGGATTCCACGAGAGGCGACCCAGCAAGAGCGCTGTTTGGTCACCTTGTTTCAGCGCGGCGTAACCGTGCGCAATCTCGTGCGCGATCACCGAGAACAGCAGGACGGGGGCGACGAAGAGGATTGTCTGAAACGTGTCCAATCGCCTCTTGGGTAGACGGAAGCCCGCGCGATACCGACGCTGATTTTCGTGCCGAAATAGTAGTGACGAGCACGTCCGAAGTCAAAGCGCTGCCTTGACATCCGCCCTGTCGAGGCCTAGGATTCCGCCCTCGCGCCAGAGCGCGATTTCGTCGCGCCCTTGGCGCATTTCATCAGAAATTCGGGAGAGTTTTTAGTGCCAAATCTCGCTGGCGCCAAAAAGGCGATGCGCAAGTCCCGTTCGGCCGCGATTCGAAATCGCGCCCAACGCGCTGAGCTTCGTACGGCGCTCAAGAAGGCCAAGACCACGGGCTCGTCGGCTGATGCACGCCTCGAGGCCACTGTTCTGCTGGACCGCGCCGCGCGCAAAGGCCTGATTCACAAGAACGCCGCCGCGCGCCACAAGAGCAGACTGGCTCGCGCCAAGTAAGTCGCGCGGCACCAGGACGCAGGCGAACCAGCCCTTTTGGGGGCTGGTTTTTTTTGCTAGATCGCCAACTCCGCGCCGCAGTGCACGCAGTACCAGTCCGACGGGATGTTCAGGCCGCTGCACTTGGGGCACTTGGCCTTCTTGGTGGCCGGGATCCCCTTGAAGGTGAGGTCCGCGGCGGGCTTCTCGATCAAGGCCTCGGTTTTTGGCGTGGGCACCGTGGCGCGCTTCGACTCGGACACGGGTGCTGAGGGCACCGACATCGGGTCCGGCTCGATGAGCGGCTCGGCGGGCGTCGTCGACGCGTGCGGCGCCGGACTTTTGGTGGACTGCCGCGGCGGCGGGCCAATGGGCTTGATGCGCGGCGGCACCGGGAGCGGCACGGTGGTGGGTCCCACCACGGCCTTGAGAAAGGCAAGTTCGTCGACGGCTGGCGTGGCAACGGGCGTGGGAGTGCCGGCCCCGGAGGAGACCGACAGGCTGTCGATCACGTCTCGAATTCGCTTGATATCGCCAGCGGTAACCTCTTGCTGTGCCTTAATTTTCGATGCGTCGGCCCTGACGCGTTCAACGGCAGTCGACCACTCCGATTCGGGGAGTTCGCCGACCTGCTTCCTGAGGTCCAGCTCGGCGGCCTCGTCCAGGAAGCGTTGTTCCGCCTCTTGAAGTTTCTGGAGCTGCGTCGTGAGCGAGGCGGCGTGCCGAGCCAGTAGATCCTGACTGGCCTTGAGCTGTTCCATGATGCTGGCAAGCCGGGCCGCGTAGTCGGCCCGAACGCGTGCCACGACATTGGCCGGTTTGGAGCCGCTGTCCCTGTCCAGCTCGCGCAGAAAGGTCTCGTACTTGGCGCGCTCCGCCACAATTCGCATGACGACATCCATCCGCGACGACTGGGCTGTCGTCGAGGAGGGACTCGACTTCGACTGGGGAACCGGCGTTCGCGATTTCTTGGGAGGCGTCACGACTTCGTCCGCTGGGGTCCTGAAGGAAAGCTAGTGCGCCAAACGGTATACGACGCGGCCGTCCACGACGGTGACGTGGGTCCGTCCGGTGAGTGTCATCCCTTGATACGGCGTATTGCGGCCTTTGGTCCGGAACTGGGACGCCTCCACCTTCCAGTCTGCCGCGGGGTCGAAGACCGTGACGTCCGCGGGGGCGCCCTTCTTGAGCGTACCGCCCGGGAGGTGAAAGATGCGCGCCGGCGTGCAGGACATCCGCTCGACCAGCATTGGCAGCGTGATCACCCTGGACTTCACCAGCCACGTGACGTTCACCGCGAGCGCGGTTTCGAGGCCCACGATGCCGTTGGGCGCGTCGGCGAACTCGCGTTCCTTCTCGTCGTAGTGGTGCGGCGCGTGGTCCGTCGCGATCACGTCGATGGTGCCGTCTTTCACCGCGCCGCGCAGTGCTTCCACGTCGGCCGCCGTCCGGAGCGGCGGGTTCATCTTGGCGTGGGTGTCGTAGTCGCCAACGGCGTCCTCCGTGAGCGACAAGTGGTGCGGGCAGACCTCGGACGTCACGTTGATGCCCTGTTCCTTGCCCCACCGGATCAGCGCCACCGAGCCCTTGGTGCTCATGTGGCAGAGATGGATGTGGCCACCGGTGAGGCGCGCGAGGAGCATGTCGCGGATAGCCATGATCTCCTCGGCTTCAGCGGGGATGCCCTTGAGACCGAGGCGCATGCTCACGATGCCCTCATTCATGGCGCCGCCGAAGGCGAGCGTCGGCTCCTCGCAGTGGTCGGCGACGGGAATGTTGAACGTGCGCGCATATTCGAGCGCGGTGCGCATGAGTTGTGCGCTCACCACCGGCTTGCCGTCGTCGCTGACGGCCACCGCCCCGGCCCCGACCATCTCGCCGAATTCCGCGAGCGCAACGCCGTTCTGGCCCAGCGAGATGGCGCCGATCGGATAGACGCGGGCCATCGCAGCGCGCTGCGCCTGACGTGCGACGAAGCCGACGGCGGCCTGGTTGTCGGTGACCGGGTCGGTGTTGGGCATGGCGCAGACGGCGGTGAAGCCGCCGGCAGCCGCCGCCGCGGCGCCGGTGGCGATGGTCTCGACTTCTTCCCGGCCCGGCTCGCGCAAGTGACAGTGCACGTCGATGAAGCCTGGCGAGACAACCAACCCACCGCAGTCAATCACCTCGTACTCGGCGGCACCTTCGGCCAAGCCGCGAGCAATTGCATCAATCTTGCCGTCGATGATGGCGACATCCGCGACTTCGTCCTTGTTCTGTGACGGGTCCACAACGCGCCCGCCTTTGAGAATCAGGGCTCGCTTGCCGACGTCAGACATGCGACGCTCGTGGCCGCTCATGGCTGGCCCCCCTTGGCCTGCTCCGCCAGTTCAGGCTTGGCGCCCGAGAGCAGATACAGGACGGCCATTCGAATGGCCACGCCGTTGGTCACTTGATCGAGAATCACGCTGAAGGGTCCGTCGGCGACGTCAGAATCGATTTCGACGCCGCGGTTCATGGGGCCGGGATGCAGGACGAGGATGTCTTTCCTGGCGCGCTCGAGCCGCTCGCGCGAAATGCCGAAGACGCGGTTGTACTCGCGCAGCGACGGGATGTAGCCCGCCTGCATCCGCTCGAGCTGGAGGCGCAGCACGTTGAGCGCGTCGGCCCACTGGATGGCCTCGTCCACCCGATCGAAGACGGTGACGCCGAAGTCCTTGATGGAACTGGGTAGCAGCGAGCGCGGTCCACACACCGCCACTTCCGCGCCCATTTTCTGGAGTCCCCAGATGTTGGAGCGCGCCACGCGTGAGTGCAGCACGTCGCCGACGATGCAGACTTTCAGGCCCTTGAGGCGCTTGAAGTGATCCCGCAGCGTCAGCAGGTCCAGCAGGCCTTGCGTGGGATGCTCGTGCGTGCCGTCGCCGGCATTGATGACGTTGGACTCGATGCGGTGCGCCAGAAAGTGCGCCGCGCCCGACGCGCCGTGGCGGATGACCACCATGTCGATGCGCATGGCTTCGAGATTGCGCGCCGTGTCCACGAGGGTCTCGCCCTTGGACACGCTGGACCCTGATGCCGCGACGTTGACCGTGTCCGCCGACAGGCGCTTCTCGGCGAACTCGAACGACACGCGTGTCCGGGTGGAGGCCTCGAAGAAGAGATTCACGATCGTCGCGCCGCGGAGCGTGGGCACCTTCTTGATGGCGCGCTCGCTGATCTCCTTGAACGGTTCCGCGGTGTCGAGGATCAGCTGGATTTGATCCGGCGACAGTGGCTCGATGCCAAGGAGATCCTTCCCGAGTGGGGCGGTCATCCCGTGGGGCTCATTCGGGAGTCCTTGGGGCGAGGATCACCGCGTCCTTGCCGTCGAGTTCGTTGACATGGACGTCCACGCGCTGGTCGGGCCGCACATCCATCTTCTTGCCGACGACGTCGGGCGCGATGGGCAGTTCGCGTCCGCCACGATCGATCACGACGGCGAGCGCAATGCGCCGCGGCCGGCCGAAGTCCGCCAGTTCATCGAGCGCGGCGCGGATGGTGCGGCCCGTGTACAGCACGTCGTCCACAATGACGACATGCTGGCCGTCGATGTCCACCGGAATGATCGTTGGCCCAACGACGGGCCGAGGCCCCACCGTCTGGAGATCGTCGCGATACAACGTGATGTCGAGCGCGCCTTGCGGCACCGTCACCTTTTCGCGTTCGGCGATGAGCGAGACAATGCGCTGGGCCAACTGGACGCCGCGCCGTTGAATGCCGACGATGATGAGGCCGTCCGTGCCGTCGTTGAGCTCGACAATCTCATCCGCCATGCGCCGCAGCGTGCGATTGAGGGCGCGGGTATCGAAAACGACGCTGGCCGGAGGCGTCGTGCCTGACTGGGGCGGCGGGGGTGGTGCCATCGGCAGAGGTAAATATGGAAGGCTTGCCCCTTGAATAGAAGTCGCCGAGCTTGGCTCACTGGCCATGGCTACCCGCGAAATCACCCTCACCGGAATCACCGCCCTGGGCGGCAAAGCGCGCGGCACCGGCAACGACGCGCTGGAGGCCGTCCGGTTTGTGGGGTCCTGCGTCCGCGCCATGCTGAGCCTGCCCCGCAACGCGCGCAATCTCAGTTGGCGCAGCCTGTTCATGCAGGTGCGGTTCACGGCGGTAGACGCCATGCCGATCATCGCCGGCCTGGCGCTACTCATCGGCGCTCTGGTCATCGCCCAGGCGCATGCGCAAGCGGTGCGGTTCGGCGTATCGGAGGCGTTGGGGCAGATCCTGGCGACGGTGATCGTGCGCGAGTTGGGCCCGCTGTTCGCCGCCATCATCGTGGTGGCCCGCTCGGGTACCGCGATTGCGTCGGAGTTGGCGACGGCGCGGGTGATGGGCGAGGTGACGGCGCTGGAGGCGCTGGGCGTGGACCCCGTGCAACTCATGGTGTTGCCGCGCCTGATCGGCTCCGCAATCTCGGTGGCGTTGTTGGCGATGTACTTCGACGCGATCGCCATTACGGGCGGGCTGGTCGCGACGTGGTTGCTGGCGCACCTGCCTCCCGGCGACTATCTGGAGTCGCTGCGACTGGGTTTGTCCCCCGGCGACGTGTTCCTGGTACTCACCAAGGGTGCGGCATTCGGACTGGGCACGGCGATCATCTGCTGCTGGGCGGGTCTGCGCGCCGCGCGCACGCCGGCGGCGATTCCACAGAGCGTCACGAAGGGCGTGGTGATCGCGATGGTCTACGTGTTCGCGGTGTCCGCCATCTTCACGATCACGTTGGCGCTATGGACGTCGTAATCGACTTCGCCGAGGTCCAGGGCGAACGCTCGGCCCCGCGCTGGGAGCGGCCGGTGAGCTTTCAGGTGCCGCGCGGCACCCTGCACCTCATCAAGACGCGTTCGGCGTGGTCGGCGCCGCTGCTGCGGCTGTGCCTCGGATTTTCGGAGCCGGTGTCCGGCCGCGTCACGGTGCAGGGCGTGGAGCCGTGGGTGCTGGGCCGGTCCGAGGCGCGCGCCCTGCGGCGGACCATCGGCAGCGCGCTGGAACCGGACGGACTCGTGGCGAACATGACGTTGCGCATGAACATCATCGTGCCGCTGGTGTTCGCCACCGGACTCTCGACCGCGGAAGCCATCGCGCGAACGGAGAAGACGCTGGACATCATGCACCTCTCCATGTGGGAGCATACGCGTCCGGCGTCGTTGCCGGCGGAGGTGCGTCAGACCGCGACGTTGGCTCGGGCGCTGGCGGCGCAGCAGCCGTTGATGCTGCTGGAAAACCCGCTGGCGTCGGTGGATACGCGCGAGACGCGACGGCTGCTGTCCCTGTGCCGGGCCCAGTGCGAGACTCTCCTGATTGCCACCCACCGGAAGGATAGTATTCTGCATGAGTTCGCGGACGCGGTTTGGGATTGGGACGACGACGGTTTCCGGGTGGCGGCGTAGGGCCGTGAGGACGATGACGTCTTGGACGCGGCGGGATAGATGAAGTGGGACACCACCGACCTGCGGGTCGGGCTGCTGGTGTTTGGCGGCCTGCTGCTGGGCATCGCCAGCTTCCTGTGGATCGGCCGGCTGTGGGGCCGCGACGTGGCCCCGCTGTATACGGATGTGGCGGCCGTCCAGGGCATTGGGGCGGAGAGCCCGATCTTCCTGAACGGGTTCAATGTGGGACGCGTGCGGAACGTTCAGCCGCGGGTGGACAGCACCGGTCAGTTGTTGTTCCGCGTGCAAATGGATGTCGTGTGGCGCCTGCAGGACGGCTCGGCCATGCCACTCAAGGAAGGCCTGCAGGCGAAGATCGTTCCGCCGGCGCTGGACATCGGCCGCGGCTCCATCGAGTTGGTGGCCGGCCCGAGCGAGGCAAAGGCGCTCACGCCGGGCGCCGTGATTCCCAGCGTGCAACAGGGCGGTACGACCAACCGGATGCAGTTGGTGGTGGACAGCGTGGGGAGCGACATGCGTGTTGCGATCGCGCAGATCGACAAGCTGGTGGCGTCGCTGCAGGTGACCGTGGCTGCCGCGACCGCGGCGATGAAGACCACGAGCAACATGATGGCCACGGTGAACCAGGACGTGCCGCTCATCATGTCGAGCGTGAAGTCGAACCTGGCGTCGGCCGACTCGCTGATGAAGAGCCTGCACACGGTGACGCCGGCGACGGTGGCGACACTGGATTCCGTGCGGGCGCTGCTGGGTGATTCGCGCATCGCGATCGCCAGAGCGACGAGCTTCCTGGACGAGAACGAGCCGCAGTTGTCGAGCACGATCGCGAACCTGGATCAGGCGAGCGCGGTGCTGAACAACTTGTTGAAGGAAGTGTCGCGCCGTCCGATCAAGGCGCTGACGGGCGTGAAGCCGCCGGAGTTGCCAGCGATAACGGCGACCGGGGCCAACGGGCAGGCCGCGGCGACCAAGACCGGCCGGCCGAAGTAAGGGCCGTACCGTCCCGCGCACGAGCGGCAAGAAAACGGTACGCCGCGGGACAGAAGGATGCCGCAAAAATCCCGATCGCTGGTAGACTCGTTGCCCGACCCATCGTGTGTCGGCGACGCTTTCGGGTTGGAGATTTCGGGAGCTGATCGAGCCCAGTATCTCCCTAGAGGTTGCAACATGCACAGCATCAACAATAGGCGCGGCGCCGCGTGCGCCGCGCTCGTGCTCGCGAGCGTCGCCTTGGCAACCACCCAAGGCTGTTTTTCCGACGAAACCCCGCACCCGACCAGTACGGTCAGCGTCAACCGACCCGGCGAACTTCGCGCACTGAGCGCCGAACAGCAGGTGCGCGTTGAACGAGCCAGGGCGCAAGCGGGATGGGTAGGCGACGCGCATCACGCGGCCATGCGTGTCGTTATCGCCGATATGAGAACCCGCCGGGCGACGAAGCGCGCTCGGCCCCGAGTTGGCAATGCGGAGTATTGCTCGGTTATGGACGCGGTGGGGACCAAGGCACTCGAAGTCCTGGACGCGCACAGTCGGATCACGCGCAACGGTCGCGAACGGTCTGCTGTTGTTCGGCAAGACCCTGCGCTTCGCGCGTGCTCGAGAGGGCTCGCCATCTTTGGATTGGCCTCGACGCCAGCGCGCGGCGTCAGTGCGTCCGCGCAATCGGATGAGCCTCAAGTGACAGGCGAGTACGAGCAGTATTTGGATCAGCTGGAGGCCGTGGTGGCCGGCAGTGACGGGAGCCTGGAAGGCATCCAGCTCGGCCTGTATGGCGTCCTTTCTCAGGCGGCCTCGACCGGTATTCCTGAGGGGGACTTGCTGGCGCTGGCATCATTTACGAGTCTCATCGAAAGCTCAGCGTCTGAGTGGAATGCCTTCGATTGGAGCAGCGTCGGCGGTGGCGGCGGCTGCATCACGTCTGATGGTTGTTACTTGATGTCGCTCTTCCCGCTCCAAGGCGGCGACAAAGTCAAGAAAGTCATTGCCGCCGACGTGGGCGGCTGTTTGTCCGGCGTAAGGAGTTGGGGTGCCCTGCGACTTCTCATCTTCACTCCGGCGTGGCAGGCACTGGCCGGCTACTGCGGGGTGCGCGGCGCCATCGCTTCGGCCGTCGCGGTATACGTGATGTAATCGGGCGCCGTTGGTGCGTCAGGGTGCGGCCTCTCGTGCGCACCCTGGCGCACCGTGGCGCGCTTTCCAAACCACAGACCCTAACCATCCCCATGTCACAGTCATTGCTGTCACCGCGTAATCTGCTGGCTGTTGCAGTCACCGCCGTCGCCGGCTTCCTCCTCTTCAGTCTCGGCTTGGCGGCAGCCGCGGCAGCCGCTGGGCAACCGCGGTCGCTGGACGTGGCCACAATCACGATTCGATTCGTTGTTGCTGTCGTCATGGCAACGGTCATGCTCGTGGCGGAGCGGCGGCGCCAGAACCCGAGCGTGCGTGAAGCAATCGAGAGCGGCACCGAGATGGCCGTGCTGTGCGTTGCCATGCTTGTCATTCCTGGCACCGCACACTTTGGCATCGAAATGGCTTTGCGAGCGGCCACCATTCTGATCGGTCTGCCGCTGCTCGAAGTGGGTATGCACCTGATGACGCGGCGCTCCGACGGGACGCCAGAATGACCGCTGATGATGCGCTCACTCGCCGTCGTGGCGCGCGCGTTGTGGCCGCTCTGCTGCGTCCTCGTCGCGATCGGTGCCGTATCGGCGGCCACGACGGACGTGGACAGGATTGCGGCGTTGCCGGATGCCGTCAGGCTGGCCATTCGAGCGATGGCGTTCGGCTTGATCGCCTTTGCCCTTCTATCGCATGGCGGCCACGCCCGGACACGGCGGTTTCGCGACGGCACTTTCCGTCAACTCGTTGTCGCAAGCGGAGTGATCGCGGCAACGATGGTTGTTGCAGGATCCTCCTTCAGTTCTGTGCCCCGACTGGCTTGGCTGGCAACGATCTCGGCCGCCGCGGCAGTTGAGGAGATTGTCTTTCGCCAACTGTTGCCGCGGCAGATCGCCCGTGACCTCGCACCCAGGACCTCCCCGGTAATCACGAATGCGGTGGCCGTTGGTCTCTCGCAAATCGCGTTCGCTGTGGGACATTTCCTGCCTGTTTCGCCACTCGCGTGGGACGTAGGGCGATTCTGTTATCTGGTCGTCGCAGGCATCGCCCTTTGGGTGGTTGTGCAAGGCGCGGGACTTTGGCTGGCCGTGTCCCTGCACGCACTCACCAACATCTGGGTGGCGGCGCCGCCAGAGGGCTACGTCGCGTCAAGCAATTTCGGACCTGTGACCCTGGCGGCCGCTGGCATCGGGTCACTCTCCGTCCTCTGGTATCGTCGGATATGGCGGCGACAATTGACCGATGACGAGTGGACGTGTGGCCCCTAGATTAGTGCCATATGGCCCAGCAATGACGGGTCGCCGATCGCCGCAAAAGCGCCGAGGCGCTCGCAGCGACTCTGACGTCTTGGTCGACGGCTTGTTCGGCGGCCACGACTGGACGCGCCTGCATAGTGTGGTGCGCGAGGGCGTTGAGCGGGGTGCCTTTGGCGCGCCAACAGTCACCCGCTTTTTGGCGCGCGCAACAGAGGACGAGTCTATCCGCCGCCAGCTGCGCGACGCCGTCGTCGCTGGGCGCTCGTGGAAGCGCCGGGTTGCTGACAAGAGCCCTTTATCGAGTGCGGAACTGCAACGACTGACCCAAGTGGCCGAAGTGGTTCGTGAGGCGCGACGGGTCTACGGAGGGAACGACGCCGCGGCTGAACGATTCCTGACTGCGCCTCACCGCCGCCTCGGTGACCGACCCCCCATCATCGTCGCCGCGTCAGAGGCAGGCGCACAAGCCGTGCGCGAACTGCTGTCGCGGTTGGAGGAGGGC
>ERZ1292623.2177-Hain-H51-01um-R1-2177-length-17915-cov-5_pt1 | contig 14283 bp, 12 predicted proteins | sample MGYA00564398_ERZ1292623 | MGnify/ENA primary metagenome ERZ1292623 (study PRJEB36523, sample SAMEA6512633) | groundwater metagenome | collected 2019-01-07 | study: AquaDiva: Metagenomics assemblies of 32 groundwater samples
CGGGATTTAATTCAATTTTAATTGCCGGCAAGGCTGCGGCGTAAGAAGAGGTCGCCAAAGTAATAGATGCCGTTTGTCGTGTCAGCCCGGGGGCTCCTCCATCGACCCAGAACCCCGTTCCGAACTGGGATACGTTGGTGCCATTCCAGACGAATAACGAATCAGGAGCCGCAGCAGCAGCCGCAACAGCCGCTCCATACAGGGTGAGTAAGCCTGATCTACCTTCGTCTATCTTTTGCTGAAAGAATTTCCCGCCCGTAGAGCGAGGAAACTTATAGTTGATTCCGAAATTACGATTCATGCTTACGATATATAGGTTTAATTAAAGTTTTAATTCTCGTTTTGATTGTAGAAACGAAAAAGGCTCCCTTTCGGGAGCCTAATTCTTGATTAGAGATTTAGTTAATTATCAGAGACCGAGGCCTTTAACAACTACCTTCGCGAACATATCGCCACGAACAATCTGCTTCGCATACCGAGTCATCGCGCCTTTGGTGGGCTGGAAGTTCGTCGGATCGTAGATCGTCGGCGTGATGATTAGTGGAATGTAAGGAGCATATACATACCCCGTGCTAAGCCACTCGTCGCCCTTGTAGCCTACGAGAATTACGTTACGATAGAAGAAGGGCACTTTGTAGACCGTAAACCGGCTTGAGAGTGTTCCAACTTTTTCCGCACCCATCGAGAACTTCGTGACTGCAGCGTCCGAGAAGTCCATGATTGGTCGCCATTCGACAAGCGATTCGAGAATCGTGCAAACGTCAGGTGAGGTCACCATGAAATTCGCGCCGCTTCGAAGGGTCTTGCGATGGATCGTGTTGCTCGCATCGAGAACACGAATGAGAAGCGTGCTGTACCATTGCTGGACGTTACCCGTGAAGGTTGGTCCGGCCGTGGGCGCACCCGTCTCACGAGCGCCGAAGAAGCCAGGACGAGCGTCCCAGTAGAACGTAGCCGCGCGAACGTTGTTAACGATATCTACAAGGATTTCGCTATCGATATCCATTGTAACCTGATCGGCCATAAGCTGAGTAAGCTCTGCTTCGGCGTCAAGACTGTGATACGCATTAAGATCCTGAGCAAGCTCGGGGGTCCACACGACCTTGAGCTTACGATCGTTGGCCGTTACAGCAAACGAGGCAATCTTAATGTCGATCTGCGGAATCGCATCCGTGCTATCAAACGCATACTCCCAGGCTGGGTTAAGCGTCGTACCGGTCGTGTCCGCAGCGAGAGCCGCTTTCTTGACGTACGAAACCGTAACCGCCGTACCTGAGTTCGCGCCACCGCCGACAAGCGCCGTACCTGAGTAGTACATTACAAGTTCTTTCGAGCTTGCGGTGTACGTGTTGTGTCTACGATAGAATACCGTATTCGCACCGAGATTGGCCGCCGTGCCCGAAACCGCGAACGATTTGAACGCCGTGGTATCGATATTCGTAATCGCCGCATCTTCGTCAAGATCGACCGTCAGTTTGTGTAGGCCCGAATTCGCTACCGCCGCCGATAGTTCGATATCGTAATCAACTTCCGACCACGCAGTTACCGCGCTGGAAAGCTGAATGCCAACCGTACCCGTCGCTTCACGCTGCGTGTACGAATTGTGAAGGTAGTAATGACCACCCGTCGCATCTGCACCGCCAGTAAGAGGAGCAATAGGATCACCATATACTGATTTCCCAGTCGCCCAATCTTTGCTGTTCTGCGCACCCGCTTTGCTCGTACCAAACGTGTAGTCTAACCAGAAGATTAGACCGCTTGGAAGACTCATTGGCTGAACCGAAACGATCTCCTGCGCCAGTAGCTGACCGAATACTCGGCGAACCATTGGGAAGGCGACGCTCTGGAAGCCTTTGATATCGGACGTATCCGACGCTTCTTTAAGCATGACCATCATCGCCTGATTTTCAAGCAGACGGGCCATCTGTACTTTCCGACGATCGCTCAGGCCTTCAAGAAGCCCCGTACGCGACCATTTTTCTACTTTTTTGAGAGAGACTAACGACTGGTTAATCTGATTCTCCTTAATGTCCTTTATTAGATCACTATAACTCATGATTTTCTTTCTCCTATACTTTCTTTTTTATTGTTCAAGCCTTTTTGGTAGGAAGTCCCGCAAGCACTCGGAAACGATTCGAACTATAACGTTCATCCGCCTCTGAGAGCATCTGGGCTTCGTCGCCGGTCTTATCCGGAACACCACGTCCGCTCGTTTTGCCACTTACACCTAAAGCTTCGGAAAGTGTCGCACCCTTACCTTTTACAGCGGGTTTTTTGCTTTCACTCATTACGCCGATAGCAATTTCTAACGATTCGAAGATATTCTTTACTTCTTGAACGGATTTAGCCGTATCAAGTTTTTCAACAATCTTTTTCTTCGCGGAAAGATTGAGGCTTTCTTTGTTAATAAGTTTATTAGCATAGAAAAGTTTCGCATTAAAGAGTTGCGTCTCTTTTACTGACCGGTTAAGGACGTCGTTCGTCTTTCGAAGCGAAACGTTTTCCGAAACAAGTTTGGCAATACGCGTTTTGTACGCGTGCTCTTTGACCGTCCAGGATTTAGCCGCAGGCGCTTTCTTGTTTTCCCAACCGTCTTCTTTTGAATCTTCGTCCATGAGGCCGTGCGCATGTTCGCCAGGCTTAAGCATGTCGTCCATTTCGCCGAGGTCGCCATGATCGACTTCCGTTAGAGCCTGCATAAGCGCGTCCTGAAGTTCTGATTCGCTAAAACCGGCCTCTTCAAGTTCGGCATCTTCTTCGGCAACTTCGTCGTCTTCGAGTTCATCACCACCTTCTTCGCCTATATCTAGGCCTAATACATCTTCATCTTCCATGGCATTTTCCTTTTTCATGTCTTCATCTTCACAGGAAGAAGCTTCTGCTACAGTGTCTTCTTCATTCATTTGTTCATCAACCATTTCTTTGATATCTTCTTTAAGACTTTCGAGCATAAGATTCGACGCATTTTTAAGAGCAGCTCTTTTGAGCTCCTTCGCATCCGCAATCGCCTCTTTCAGTATATTCTTCGACATATGTAAATTTACCTCTCCTTAATCAATAATAACTATTATGAATTTTCATAATATCCAAAATTTTTCACTCTTCATCTAACATTTTTTTCATTTCGCGCTTTTTTGTTTCATAGATTCCTTTGAATCTATCCAGCCGACGACGTTGTGATCTTGTCGTATGAAAGGCTAAGCGATCATAAAAAGGACTTAAAACCTCTTCTTTTCTTACTTTTCTTGTGAATTTTTTAAGCATTTTATTAAAGTCGCCCCCGCATTCTTGCAGAGAGACCTCAACATGACTTGCTTCAAATGTCCTTTCTTTTTCTAAAGGACGCCAATTGTTATCTTTTCTTCTCATTCTCCACCATCACCACTTCCGATGCCGTCGTCGTCAGATAATACGCCGTCATCTATTTGTAATTCTTTTTCTACTTGGTCTTCGGAAACTCTTTGATTTGCATCTCGTGAGAGATATGGAAAACGATTATTTAATCGTCCGATTGGATCTCCGCGACGAACATGGTGCTTATTTTGCGGCCCCGGCATTGCTGGCTGAAAGAAGCTCTCGAAGATATCCATTAATTTCATTTATTATTCCGAAAGATTTATAACGTTACCGCTTGAGTCTTGAACGGTCGCCTTGGAATTAACCCAAGAAATTTTAAATGGAAGATGAGAGTTCTTTGTTTTAATAGAAATTATACCACCATTTGCCCCATTTGCGGCATACGACACAGATGCAATTGTCTGCCCGGTCAATTCTCTGAAGGCCTCATTTTGCTGTGGGCCTTTGGCTTTCTGTTCGCTTGAAACTTCTTCTGGAGTTTGCGCCGGAGGAATAGATTGCTGCGGGGCTGTTGCTTGAGCGGCGCCCTGCGTAAATCCATCAGGACCTTCTTTTAGGGTTTTCTCAAACCAATCATACATAGAATATTTTTTTCTGCTCATCTTTTACCGCCTCGCAAACTGAGAAATATCAATTCCTTCATCATCACTATCTACAACCATTCCGTTGGCGGTCTGCGTTGGCATAGATGCGGGCGCCACAAATCCATTTGAAGCTGCACGAACTGGCGTTCGCTGATCGACAATATCATCACCATATATCATAGCCATGATTGGGTTTTCGTCGGCGCCCATTTTCTTTAAGAGGCTCTCGCGTAAAGCTTTTTTGTCAGGGCGTGGAGCAGAATAAGATTCTTTAGCAGGATCTTTCTGTCGAGGTGAAGGCATTACTACTTCTGTTAAGCTTTGCTTTTGAGAAGCAATCGTAGAAACAAACTTCTCTGCTAAAATAGCATTCACTTCTTCTTCAATAATACCTTTTACTTCTTCTTTGATAATCTTTCGAATAAGTAAACGAATTTGATCTTTTGTGGAAGCCATCTCTACCTCTTATTTCTTTAAAAGTTCTTTTAGAGTTTCGTTGATTCTAATTGATGCAGGAAGAATTTTCGTTTTATCGAAATTCTTAATCTCGATTGCTTCGTGTAATTTTAAAAATGCGCTATGTGTACTGGGCTGCCCAACAAGATCGAAGCATACGATCTGTAAATCGTCGCCAACCTCATCAACTTCTCCGAGTCCTTCTTTTTGGACCTTTTTAACTGAGCCTACAGCGCGCGAAGAAATACCAAGCGGAATGCCCTGAAGAACTATCTCTTTAGCAATGGCGCCACGGGGGGTATTAAGAATACGGACTTTTCCGAAAACGTCCTTTTTATTATGTTCTTCTTCACCAAACCATATATCATCAATAATATGAGATACATCTTTAAGTTCGATTACGGGACTATCGATATGATCTAATTGCCCCAAACCTATACCTTTGCCGACTACCTCGTCTTTGTATCGATCAACTTCCTTTTTGAGGACGTTATATGGATATACGCGTCCATTCTGATTCTTCGCATCAGCGCGCTGGATTACGCCAACAACAGTGATTGGCTTTCCTTCTTTATCTGCTACACGAAGTTCTCTTAGTTGTTCTTCCTTTAGCGTTAGTTGATTATATTCTTTTAGTAATACGGTCATTTTTTATCCTCAAAAATTTCCTTTAGGGTCATTTTTGGAGCAGAATATTTCTTATTTGGCTTGGCCTCTTCCCACGGTCTTTCTTTTTCCGTGTGTTTAACTTGCTTACCATCGGCGCCAAGAACCATCTCTCTAATTGAATATGATTCTTCAACTTGCTTTTCATTTTGTTTCTTTTTTCTGGAGATCTTGTTCTTTTTCTCCCACTCGGCCCAGCCCTCTTTGGGTTCCCTTTTTGGTTTAGAGCCGGCCTTTTTGGGGGTGGGGCGCCATGGTTCCGGACCTTCTGTTTCTTTTTTAGGAGCGCCTTTTTCATGCGCTTTCACGGGCTTTTTTTCAGCCTCTTCTTTTTCTGGTCTTTGATGACTGGTTGGTTCGGGAGTTGGCCGAGCCTTAGCGTCCACCGTTCTTTCGCCTCTACGGTATTTCTCCGCTTGATCTGAAACCCGTCCTGTTCCAAGGTCCGACATGTGGGGAAGCATTTTTGAATCTGGTTCACCTTTAACTGGGCCAGAAACTTCTCTTCCTTTTTTAAGCGAACTAAAACTTCCCGCGCCATGAGAAACCGAAGACTTCTCTGGTTCAGCCTTAAGCAATTTTTCTATTGCAGGCTGCAGATGCATGAATCTTTGTGGAATTTTCTTTTCTTCCATTCTGCCAAGAATATATTGAAGCACCGATTTGCGCTCAGGTTTTGCGCCAATTGCTTCAAACTTTTTCTTAGCCGCAGCAATTAAGCCACCAACCTCCGCAGCAAGCTCTTTTCTCTCAAGTTCTTCTGGGGTATGCGCAGCAAGCGGATCTCCGCCTCCACGAATCGGTCTTAGGCCACCGCGATAAATCGCTCCAATGTCTCTGGTTGGTTCAAACTTATGTTCTGCTGAAGCCTTCCTTGGAAGCTCAATTCCCCGCTTCTGCGCCTCAATTCTGATAATCTCCTCTGCATCTTTTGGAAATCTAAGATGAGTTTTCCGCATAAAAGAAGCAAACTCGGGATGCTGCTCCTCGAAGTCTCTCCGTCCTTCTTCTGCGCGCCAGATAGACTTGCGAGAATCAACTTCTCGCTCACCTTCTTTGTCTGATTTAAGCGCCCGAATTTCTTCAGGAGACTCTGCACTCTTCATTTTTCTCGCACGCTCAATTGAGGCGTGTAGCGCTTCTCGGCGGCGTCGAATTTCATCTCGACGACCAGTCTCAATATCACGAGGATCCATTCGACGTGATTTTAGCTCTCGCTCTTTTCCTTGTTCTGCCCTGGCCTCTTCTGCTTTAGCCTTAGCCTGCTCTTTCTGGGCTCGTCTAAGCGCAGCAAGATGTCCCTCGTCCCGAGGTTGAATTCCACGTTTTGCAGGAGCCGCCATCTTCTCGCCAGTTCCTTTGTAAATTTTCTCGCCTTCTTCTTTGGCAAGATCTTGGAATGGTGGTCGAATATCAGTTGCCCATTGAGCGCCCATTACGCTTTTTGGATCAAGTTTATCAATGATCTCTTCCGCTAATTTATAATATTCTGGATGAAGCTTGTCTTTAATCTCTTCCAATGACTTCATTCTTTTGAATGAACCGTTTTGTGACCTGTCGATGGCAAGCGAAAGAATATGTTTAATCTCGTTTGGCGCAGCGCCCGCGGCCGGATTTTCGATAGGATCGCCATTTTCATCTACTTGTTTGTATTTTGTTAATGCGTCAATTAACCGATCAAGTAAGCGCTTGGAGGTATTTTCTTCTGGCTCGTCAAGCGAACCAACTTTAATACCACCCGGATCTTGGGCTTCCTGTTTTTCTGGATCTAATGCCTGGGCGGCTATTTCAAGCCACTCTCGATCTGAAAGCTTCCCGGTTTTCGCAAGCTGCGCCGCGTACTTAGCAGGAACAAATGAGCCTTCGTGCTCTGAACCAAGCAGGGGAGATTTCTTAGTAATTGCGTTTGCGTTTCCCTGAATGCCCGACCCGGCCATACCACTACCGCTTCGTACCGAAGCTTGGTTTGCGCGCATGACCTCTTCTTTATTATTTTTGTAATATTCCCAAAGCCCCGCTATTGCCTCTAGCGGAAGTTTCCCAGTAAGATGACCGATTGTTTCTCTGCCAACATCAGAAAGTGGATTGCTCCACATCTCTCCGTATTTACTTCCTTTACCCTCGCCTTTTTCGCTAGCCTTACTTCCTTTACCTACGGCAACTTTTCTTTTATGAAGAAGCGTTGAAATTTCTTCAATGTAAGATTCAGGATAAGCGTCTAGACGAGAATTCCAGAATTTAGCATCGGCCGTCTTTGCCGCATTTTGAAAAAGTGGAGCTAAAATTTCTTGAAACTTAGGATCGTGTGGCTGAAGATCTCCCATCTGTTTTAGAGCACTTCGTATATCTGGAATATTACCAAGAACAAGCGATTCAATTTGTGGATTTTTGTTTCCGGTTGCTCTCTGGTTTAGATATGTTGCGGCGGCTTTTGTGAAAAAGTTACTAACTTCTTCGTGTCTTGCGGGACTAATATTTGTATTCGCAAGACTATACGAACTTTTTACCGTATTGTACCCGCGCGCGGTCATTAGTTTATTAACTATGCCCTCTTCAAATTCTACCCTTTGTTCTGGGCTCATTCGGTCATATCTGTTCTTTATCTCTTTTTTTGCCTCGGCGCTGCGCGTACCCAACCAAGACTTAAACATTTGACGTTTTTCTGCTTGTGTAACGCCAAACCCTTGATGGTGTCCCTTAACAGGATCTAACCCTCTTTTTGGATCTTGCGCCTGCTCACCCGCAGACAATATATCTTCCATCTCTCTACGAAGCGGATCTTCTATTTCGCCGGTTGGACTGGTTTTTGGACTTGGAAGCTCTGTTCTATCAACCTTTGCGCCCTGTGATAATTTTGCTTTCCATCCGCCTTCGGCGTTTTCGTCATCATCAACTTCTTTTAGAATTTTATTAACAAAAGCAATATTACGAAGACGAAGATTTTCTTCAAGTCTCTGCTTCTTTTCTTTTTGTTTTTTTCCAATAAAGCTACTCATAAGAGTAGTAAATGACGATCTAGTCATCTTATCACTTTGCATTTTGCGAATTCTCCGATTCTTCTAACTCTTCACATAAATCAAGAAAACGAAGCATCTCGTACATATTGTCTTCATTGATTATCGTATAATCTTTTTCTTTTAATGAACCTTGCGCCTCTTTAAGAAGCTCATAATAATCAGAAACTTTATGCTCTTTATTCCTTAGGCTTTCTTTTATTTTTGATTCAATAAGCGTCTTTTTCTCGGTTACAATCTTTTTAATATCTTCGTCGTTTTCATGAACGACATATTTTAACCAAGCAGAAACTAATTCTTTTTGATGTTCATTAAGTGCTTCGCCATATTTTTTATTATATTTTGAAATTAAAACTTTATAAGTAAAATTATCTATATTTCCAATTTCGTCTGGTGGCGCTTTTGATTTAATCAAATTTTCTTTAATTAATCTTTTAATTTTAACGCGTTCTTCTGGTGTTGAATATTTGTAACCATTTACTTCTTCACTCAGCAAGACCTGTGCGGAGGCGTGTAGTTTATAGTCTTTAATTGGAATCTTGAATAGGTCTGCGCCAATTTCTTTTGTGATCTTGCTAATCACAGCATTCTTTTGTTTGTCTAAATTTTCAGCAGAAATCATTTTAATTTGCGAAGAAACCTCGCTAAATAATTCAGCAACCATGTCTTCACGACATGAGCCCTCAACAAGATTCGAAAGAATTTTTCTTTCTTTCCCAAGTTCTGAATTGGGAGAAAAATGCTCTTTAACAAAGGCCATAACAAAGTTATATTCTTTTAGATTCTTTTGAGCAATAAGGCGTGCAGCCAAAGTCATTAATTGCTCATACACAATAGACGCATTTTTCTTTTTGTTGTGCTTAATCATGAATTGTATAATTCCATATACATATTTATAAAGTTCTTTTTAATTATTCCTTAATTTCTTTGAGGATTTGACCAGAATTATTGCCCATCGCCATCTTTTCCCACTCTTCTGGAAGAATGAGCCCAAAATCTTGTTCTTGTTCTTCTTCTGTCTTTCGCATATGTTCAGTAAGCAAGTTTCTTTTTTCATTTGCAGATTCTAATCCAAGATTATCTAAAAATTCTACAAGTTCATTATCCATACTTGCGCCTACTTCGGTATATCTGCTTTCAAACGGAGGAGATATATTTGCGTGTAACCCCAACATCTGTTCAACGTGTTCCTTCATGCCAAATGGGGACTCAATGTCGCGCCGAATTCCATCCACGTCCACTCCATCGCCGGCAGAATTAGAGACATCTTCTGCGGACATTATTTCTTCTTCTGGAAGTCCTCGCACCGTCTTAATTCTTTCATTGGAATTTCTTCGAGAAAGATCTTTTTTGCCAGTCCCTGCGCCGCCAAGAATGTTGGCGGCAGGATTAAAGGACTCCATGGGAATAGGAGGCATACCACCAACGGCCGGAGGGGCTCCACCAGGCGCTCCGCCCATAGGGGCGCCCATTCCCATATCCATGCCGCCGCCCATGCCCATACCGCCACCAAGGCCGCCCATACCGCCTCCGGGGCCCATCGCTCCCATACCTCCAGCCATCCCGCCGGCGCCAGCAGATTCAATTGCCATAAGTTTGGTCTGGAAGATCTTGTCCTGGATTTGTCCTTTACGAATCATGTCAATTGCTTCATCAGATAGACGAAGGAAGTTCTTGTAAATAAAGGTTGTATCAAATACGCCTTGTCCGGCGGCCTGAACGGCCTCCAGTCGCGCGCGCCACAACTCTATTTTTTGTAATTCAGAAACGGTGGAGGGATTCGTCATACGAATTTTGAAATCGTATAGATCCTTGCCGCGGACCCCTTTGATATAAAGATGGATAATTCCAACCTTAACTAATTCGTTAATGATTGCTTCTTGAATTTTTTGAACTGTACGAGAAAATCTAATATCCTCGTGCGTAAGGACTTGTTTTGAGCCAACGGCTTCATCATACGTTAAGAAAGCTTTTGGTATACCGAGCGCCGCAAAGAGCGTTGCTTCAATCATTTGAACATCTTCAAGATCGCCAATGTTTTGACCACCAGGAAGTGTTTCAATTCTTGTGGCGCTATCTTTGTCACGAACGGGAAGAACATAGTCTTCTACCATATCCATGGTGGCGCCATATCGAAGATCGATTTGCCCACGGTCATTTACTAATTTCTTCTTCTTGATTGTTTCGTTGAATTTATTAATAGCTAATTCAATATCTTCGGGGGCGATTCCGCCTACGTCGAAGAAAAATACACGACGTTCGGCAGAACGAGTAATACGATAGATCATCATACTGTCCTGAAGTAAGATTAGCTGACGCCATGGACGAGTGGCGGCCTCGATCGCGCTATTGTGAACAACCACCCCGTTTGCTATAAAGTTATGATTATCATTTTCTACAAAAATATCATAAACTTTATGTTTTCCAGAAAGTTCTATTTTGGAAATAGGTTCTAAAATATATTCTTCTGTTTTACGATTTGTAGTATCATATTTTTTTATTTGTTTGTTTTGTGATTTAAAATAATAAAAATAATAAGAAGTTCTTTCTCCAACAATTCCGTCGTTCCTCGTTCTTGTAGAAACTCTTCCAGACTTATATCCAAGAGATTGAACTAAACACTTTAGGTCTTTGATGAGTTGCTCATTACATAATTCAATTTGATATCTTTTACAATTCCACTTGTCTGTAAAAATTGATCCATCGGCCTCATAAAATCCTTGGAGGAAGGCTTCTTTTATATTTGTTTTACTTTCAAATACCCACGCAGGAATTCGCTTCTCGTGCGCCCCGTGAATCCAGCCCATATTTAATAATACTTCAGCCAACATTTTAGAGCCAAAAACAACTTGCCCAAACTCTTGATTTGATTTTAGTTTTTGATTTTTCTTATAGGGGCGATATAGTTTTGGTGTTTTATTTGTTAATTTTTTAGCCAACTCAATGTAGGCTTGATTAATATAGTCCTCAACTCCAAGCGCAAAACAAACAGACACTACATCAGAGCCTCTTTTTGTTAACCATCCATCGCCAAGCATAAATCCAAAAAATTTAGCGAAATCTTCATCTACAAAATCTGGAATACAATTTTTTGTATTTTGATATCCATTTTTATTAAAAAACTTAAATTCTTTATTGATTTTAATTTCTTTATTGGTTTCGTGCTCTTTTTTAATTACTAATTTATCTCCAAGCTTAATTTCATCAGCAAATTTATAAATAAAGTCATTTTTTTCTTTATCCACAACATAAATTTTATGTTCTTTTGATGCTTCGATAAAATTATGTTTTGAGCTAATTTTGTAACACTCTTTTTCCCCAGAACAAACAACATCTAAAACTTTTGTAGATTTATATTTCTGGGTTTCTTGATCAAAAACTAAGACCATTTCTTCTTTTTTAATCTGATCGATTGTCTTAATCCCATCCGCAGTATGAATTCGTGTATCATATTTCAGACATTGCCCATACGGCCAAAACATATCGTTTCCATCTAATCTAAAGTGGGCTACGAAAGCATTTGGAATTTCTGTGTTTTGTTTGGCGACCCACCTAAAACGAACGGCGGTTGGCTCCTTTTTGTCGTAGCCTTCTTCGCGCTCAACTTCTGCCGGAGGCATTTTAATAAGATTGACGACGCCGCCATCTGTGGTAATGTCTATAAGCTGGAAGTCGTCTCCATATTTGCACAAATCGCGCGCAATTTTATAAATCTTTTTACCGTTCAAATGAAGAACGTTATCAAATAGATCCTGAAGTTCATCTTGAACTTTGGTGTTTTTTGATATAACAGTAATAATCTTACCGTTCTCGTCTCGCTGCGTTGTTTCATCGGCAAAAATCTGAAGAGCCTTTCCTATAATAGGAAACGCCTCCATCTCACAATTGTGAACAAATATACCAGACTTAAGCGCGAAATTATTATAAACAGGTACTGTTATGTCATATACGTTTTCAGTGCGCCCAGTTTTAACGATTTTAATAACTTTATGGTTCGTATATTCTTCAACAAAGTGTGTCCAATTTTGATATCCCGCCCATTGGATTCTTTTTGTAATAACTTTTGAATCAACGTCTAATTTTTCTGCCATTTGTTTAAGAAAAATTCCAGGATAATAAGCATTGCAGACCGTCTGAAAGGTTATATCATCTAAACAGTTCGCATTCTTAAATCCTTTTTGGTCAAGCCTTCCTTTGTTAAATCTTCCCGGCTTAACTGTTTTATTAAAATTACTAAGTCGCTCCAGTCCTTTTTGATAAGATGGATGATTTTTTCTTTTTTCTACAAACTCATCTTGTCGAAGACGTAAATCTCCATCTTCTTTCCATCTGTTTTTTGCAACAACAGATTGCTTTCTTCTATTTTCTGGATTTTCAAATCTTTTATAATTAATGCTCGCATGATAGGCGCGATGTTCGTTTGCCTCCATTACTATAAGATTTTCTGGTCTATTGTCATTTTTAATAAAATTAATATGATGAACTTCTTTGCCACATCCGTGGTTGAGTTCTGTTCCAGTTTTGTATTCAGCAACAACTATGTGTTCACCCTTCCAGCCAACCTTCGGCTGATAAACTGCCCTATAAAATCCACCTTTATGATTGTTATAAACACGCTCTTCTTTGTTGTATGAATATTCGTTTCTTCCAAATGGCATTAAAGCAATATTTTCAGTCAAATCTTGCGCCTCTTTATATGTTCCATCGCGCAACATGAACTTGTGATTTCCAGTAGCCTTGACAATTTCGCCATTATCAAGATGAATCTCATAAATTTCATCCTGCTTCGTAAGCATAGCATTAGAAACTTTTTGTAAAACAATTTTAGTTTTTTCTAAATCATAAGCAAAAACATATACCTCTTCGCCTTTATTAAATTTTTCTACAATTTCATCAATTCGAATTGCGCCTTCTGGCGTGTTTGTAGCGACAAATGTATCCCCCGCCAAACAATAATTTCCATACCTCGCCATACGCTCGTAGGCTGTATATCCGGGTATAACTGACGTATTATATGAATAAGAATTCTTGAAGAATGTTTTCGCAACACCCTGCGGTTTGGAAGATCCAAGTCCTTGCTGATGATGTTTAACGACAGTATTAGTCCGGAACATCCGAATAAGTTTTCGGAGTGGGCTATCTTTATCAAAAGATTTCTCTAACTCTGTCTCTGTCTTTTTCTGATCTTCCATGGTCATCCTTATACTCTATACATGAACGTTGGCATGAACATTCTTCCGCCCTCGTCTTCTAATTTTTTCTTGATTGTAAGCAATCTTTGTCTGTGGCCTTCTTCTTTAAGATTAAACTGCTCCCTGTTTACTTTTACGTGATCCAGTAATTTTAAAGCATCCGTACTATATTTAACGCCCTGAAATTCATGAACAACTTCGGCACCCCAAACCGTAAGTGCCATGGCCATAATCAAATCATCGTGTGACCCTTTTACCGCCTGTGGCTTACCGTTAATTACGCTAAAAGTATTCATTTCATTAACAAATCTTTTAGAATACACTCCAAGAAGCTTTTTTCGTAAAAACTCTTCCATTTTTGATACAACCATTGGTCTTGTAATTACGTTCATTGGAAGCCCGGCCTGTATCCCTTGGTGCTCCGCGACCCAGGCGTCTATTTGATTATATTCTCTATTAACATAGACAAGATTTTTATAGCCGGAATGTTTTAAGTTTGAACAAACCACCGCTCCAATTCCCGCATTTTCAGGACAAATCCAGGCATTATTATATTTCCCGGCGACATCCAAAAGAAGTGCGCTAAATTGATCGGGCGCCAACTTTCCTTTATACTCAGCAACCACATCATATTTTGTATCAATAACAATTGCCGTGGCATAATCGTCTGAATTCCCGAAGCAGGCGTCTGCTCCAATGAGATATTTTTTACCTGGCTCTGGAAACTTCCAAATCCATAAATTGCGATCCAGCCCCTCTTTTGCCTTTGGATCGCCCGCAACAGAAAGATAGTGTTTAATAGTTTCACTATCAAAGAAGGTATCACCAGTGTCTACGAACGTAGTGAGAAGCTCTTGCGCAATCTGCGAGCGCGTCATATCTTTTGTCATGGCTCTAAACCATGATGAACTTTTCCCGCCAGGAGCAGCGGCATCATCAATTAAATCAGATGCATAGTCTGGGCACTCCCACCAGTTGACGAGCTTGTGAGCCCAGTCATTTTCTCCAGAGACA
>ERZ1292623.3137-Hain-H51-01um-R1-3137-length-14280-cov-5_pt1 | contig 14280 bp, 15 predicted proteins | sample MGYA00564398_ERZ1292623 | MGnify/ENA primary metagenome ERZ1292623 (study PRJEB36523, sample SAMEA6512633) | groundwater metagenome | collected 2019-01-07 | study: AquaDiva: Metagenomics assemblies of 32 groundwater samples
GCGTTTCTCTAAGATTGAGCATCATTCCGTTGTCGCGGATATTCGCGACGAGCAAAAGATGCGTTCGATATTTGAACACCACAAGCCAGAGATTATTTTTCACGCAGCTGCCTATAAGCACGTGCCCTTAATGGAGGGTCAGGCAGACGAGGCAGTAAAAAACAATGTGCTTGGGACTCTTGTTGTTGCTGAGCTTGCAAAAGACCAAGGGGTAGAGAGATTCGTATTCGTTTCTACCGATAAAGCAGTAAACCCTACTTCTATAATGGGAGCCACCAAGCGGGTTGGCGAGATGATCTGTCAAATGTTGAACGCAAAAAATAATACTAAATTTATTTCGGTGCGATTCGGAAATGTATTGGAGAGTAGGGGAAGCGTGATACCCATATTCCGCGAACAAATCAAAAAAGGAGGACCCGTAACTGTTACGCACCCTGATATGCAGCGATACTTTATGAGTACTCCTGAAGCGTGCCTTCTCGTGCTGGAGGCAGCTGCGATAGGGCAGGGTGGGGAAGTGTTTGTGCTGGATATGGGGGAACCCATTAAGATTCTCGATTTGGCAAAAGAAATGATACGACTTTCAGGTTACGAGCCAGACAGAGACATCCCCATTGTATTCACGGGGGAGCGCGCTGGAGAAAAGTTTTTTGAAGACATGTTAACCGCCGAGGAGGGGACTCAAGCAACAAGAAATGAGAAAATTTTTGTTGCAAAATTATTTTCCGTGGACGAACATACTCTTCGGGAAAAGTTGGAACTCCTGCAGCAAGTAGTTCCCACTGACAACCGAGAAGAAATTATTCGCGTTCTCCAAGCAATAGTCCTCAACTACACTCCTTGACTAATCTATTGGTCTGTGCTAAAATATGTTCGTTATGAAACACCTTTTTTGTGTGTTGGGTATTCTTACTTTAGCCATTTTTGTTTTTGGGCCTATTTCCGTTTCTGCGCAAACCGTGGATACTGCAGAACAAGCGCGCATACAGGAGCTTCAGGCAATTGTAGTTCAGCTTTTAAGATTGGTGGCAGAGTTGCAGCAGAGGTTATTGGTTGTACAACAACAGGCACAAATGCCTGCGGTTTTGGCATGCGGACAGGCTAAAATAACATGGACAGGCGTGTCTGGTGCAACAGATTATGTGCTCTATCGCAATGGAGTTGAGGTATATAATGGCAAGAACCTTGAGTTTTTAGATAAGGGATTGATGCCCGGCGTAACCTATGCTTACACTGTCCGGGCAAAAAATGCAGGTGGGTTAGGCCCTGTTTCTCCGGTGCAAACTATTACTATTCCTCCTCAATGTCCTCCCGCGATTCCCAATATTTGGACGCAAGAAGGAACGGTATGTGGAGGAACTGTGCAGGTTTTCTGGGGTAGAGTGCAGGGAGCGGATTTTTACGAAGTGTTCCGTGGGAATGCGCGCGTGTTTTCAGGAAACACCACCTCTTATATTGATCGAGGCCTTGTTTCAGGGAATAGCTATGCCTATAAAGTAAGAGCAGGAAATTCTGGAGGTTTGGGACAGTTTTCCCAAGAGACAAGTGTAAAAGCTTCTGTTGTTTGTCCACCAGCAGCTCCCAAGGTTCCAACAGTTAAAGACCCTGTTTCAGACAGCGTTGCGAGAGAGGGTATGTTTGATATTGCGATACATGGAGTTCCTTCTGGCGCAACAGCTCAATCCGGGGGTGGGGAAGTAGATATACTAGGTTTTCTTGTATCTGCTAAGCGTTCGCCCATTGTTATTGGTCGCGTTGACGTGGAGTTTTCCGATAGACCTTGGCTTTTCCTCTCGAGCGTTGAGATTCGAGATGGAGGGCGTACTCTATCAAAAATTGAAGTTGTGCAGGATTCGTTCGTGAAAGTAGGCGACTCTGCTTATCGTTTAAGATTCTCGAATTTTGCCCTGGAAATTCCTGAAGGAGGAAGCAAAACCGTTACTGTACGAGTCGTTGCGCAAGCAAACTTGTTATTGGTGCAGCCCAGAGCGCTCATCGTTTCCATCCCTACTAATGGTGTGTTTGGGAAAGACGAAGCTGGTGTGACGCACGAGGGGCCAAATGAACAAAAAGCACCTGCGTTTACTAAAACGTTTTTTGTGAAACGGCCGTAAGCTATTTACCCTGAGCGAAGTCGAAGGGTTGACAATTTTTTGGAAAGGAGTACAATGCTTAAATGAGTTCGGTGGAAACTTTTTCCCCGTCCCAGACGTAAGACGGCAGAAGACCTCCCCTAGGCGAGGCCTTTTGCTTTTTGTAAAGAAATTTTCTATTATAGAAAGTGAAGCCGGGGGCCGACTCATTAAGTCTTACACATTGGGGTACGACCCCGGTTTCACGAAGAGCCGACCTTTCGAGATATCCTCTCAAGGCCGGTTTTTCGTTTTTTTTTTTAATATATAAATGAAAAAGGAGGAACAGTTTGAAAGTATGTTCCTCCTCATTGTTTGCTCGGTGCAGATGGCTGGATTCGAACCAACATACGTTGAGGGTTATGAGCCCTCTTGCTTTGCCGTTAAGCTATAATCTGCACCGATGGTCCCGATGCCCCAGTGGCGAATAGCCGTTTCGGTGGGCAAGCCGGTGCGGCTCGGATAAATCAAGTTTACTACTGATACTATAGCATAAACACAAAACGCTGGCAATAGATCAAGAAGTCTTGCATTCGTGCAAAGGGATTGATAGAAATACTATTATGGATGAATTTCTCTTGCTGAAACAAAGGCTTCCGGGGGTGCAGAGGAGCGTATCTCTAAAGAAGCATACGACATTTCGGATTGGCGGACCTGCCAAATATTTTTTTGTTGCAAAAACAAGCCAAGATATTGAAAAAGCAGTAAAAGTCGCAAGAATACTGAAACTCCCCCTTTTTCTCTTGTCAGGAGGAAGCAATATACTTGTATCCGACAACGGTTTCCCGGGGCTCGTGATAAAAATTCGAAATTCGAAATTCGAAATTCGAAATTTATCTGTGTGGGCCGAGGCAGGTGTGCAAGTTTCTACTTTGGTGTCCGAAACTGGCAAGCAGGGATTGGCAGGGTTGGAATGGGCGGGTGGACTGCCGGGAACCGTGGGAGGAGCAGTGCGTGGAAACGCGGGCGCTTTCAGAGGAGAAACAAAAGATTGTGTCGAAAGCGTAGAGGCGCTGGATCAAAGAGGAAAACGCAGAATTTTTTCAAAACACCAATGCAAGTTTGCGTATCGTTCTTCTGTGTTCAAAGAAAAAAACTCTATTGTGTTAGCTGCGACTTTCAAGCTCCACAAAGAAAACAAAAAAGAGATTCAAGCCATTGCAAAAGATCACATTCGCTATCGAAAAGAACGGCATCCCTTGACGTATCCCAACGCAGGAAGCATTTTTAAAAATTGCGATCTCAAAAAAGTTCCAAAGAAATTACACAAGGGTCTCAAAGATGTAATCAAAATAGACCCTTTTCCTGTTGTCCCAACTGCGTATTTGATTGCACAGGCAGGATTGAAAGGATTGCGCCAGGGCGATGCTCAAGTTTCAGAAAAGCATCCAAACTACATTGTGAATATTGGAAATGCGCGCGCGCAAGACGTATTGAAACTCATCGCGAAAGTGAAAAAAAGAATCAAAAAGCATTTCAGAATCGATTTGGAAGAAGAAATCACTTTTCCACATTGACAAGGTGCATTGGAGATGAAAAAATAAAATAAGAATTTGTTTTTGGATAGTAATTATTTTTTGAAGGTCGTACTATTCAAAACAATTCATAATACTTCAGAAAACTTTTTCAAAACCAATGCCAGCAAGAAAAAGAAGAAAGGCCGCTTCTTCCAAAAAGAAGACGACCCGTCGCCGAAAGAAAAGATAGTTTTCTTTCCAGACTTCGCCAGATACAACACTGTATCTGGCGAGTTTGTTTTTTAAGAGAAAATCTGATATACTTTGTCCTTATAATGGGAATATTTGGTCAAATCTTGAAAAAGGGACAAGATTCGGCTGTGCAAAAAGCAGGTGGAGTTGTTGAGCAGGTAAATGCGTTGGAGTTTGAATTGGAAAAACTCGACGAGAAAGGGCTCAAAGCAAAAACACAAGAACTCAGAGAAAAACTTACCGCTGGCACAGCTCTTTTAGATTTGCTTGCCGGAGCTTTTGCGCTTGTTCGCGAATCTGCAAAACGCACCTTAGGTCAGCGGCATTTTGATGTGCAAATTATGGGAGGATTTGCGCTGCATGAAGGGAAAATCGCAGAAATGAAAACAGGAGAGGGGAAAACCCTTGTTGCCACTCTGCCTGCGTATTTGAATGCGCTGGAAGGAAAAGGCGTGCATATAGTTACGGTAAACGATTACTTGGCAAAACGTGACGCTGTGTGGATGGGGCAGATCCATCACACACTTGGGATGAGCGTAGGGTGCATTACACATGAGGCGTCATACCTTTACGATCCAACTTATCAACAAGAAAATTTCAAACGCGATGAAACCAGAGATACATTGGGAAGTTTTCAAGTCGAGGTATCTTATTTGCGGCCGGTATTACGCAAAGAAGCGTATGCGGCAGACATTACGTATGGCACAAACAATGAATTTGGGTTTGATTTTTTGCGCGACAATATGGTGTATGATTTGGGTCAACAGGTGCAAAGAGGACATGCCTACGCCATTATCGATGAAGTAGATTCTATTTTAATTGACGAGGCGCGAACGCCTTTGATCATTTCAGCGCCCGACCAGGAAAGTTCTTCCTGGTACAAAGAGTTTGCGAGAATTACACCGCAACTGCAAAAAGAATCGGATTACGAAATTGATGAGAAACTCAAAGCAGTAAGCATTACCGATTCCGGCATCAACAAAGTGGAAAAGTTTTTGGGTGTGCAGGATATCTACCAGGAAAAGGGTATAAAGTATGTTCATCATCTAGAGCAAGCTTTGCGCGCCCAAGCTTTATTTCAACGCGATCGGGATTATGTGGTGCGGACTGGCCAGGTGGTAATTATTGATGAGTTCACTGGTCGTTTGCTTCTGGGCCGCAGATATTCAGGAGGATTGCATCAGGCCTTGGAAGCAAAAGAAAGTGTGCAAGTGCAGCCAGAATCCCTGACTTTGGCTTCGGTAACATTCCAGAACTATTTCAGGATGTATAAAAAGTTGGCTGGAATGACCGGAACCGCAAAAACTTCAGCAGAAGAATTTGAGAAGGTGTATGGGTTGGAAGTCGTGGTCATCCCTACAAATAAGCCCATGATACGACAGGATTTGCAAGATCGCATTTACAAATCCGAACAAGGGAAGTTTCGAGCGGTGGTGCAGGAGATTAAAGAGCGGCACAAGAAAGGCCAGCCGATGCTGGTGGGTACTGTGTCGATTCAAAAAAATGAATACTTGAGCAAGTTGCTGGAAACAGCGGGGGTGCCTCACAAAATTCTCAACGCGAAAAATCATGAACAGGAAGCCCAGATTATCGCCCAGGCCGGACGTTTTAACGCGGTAACCGTGGCAACCAATATGGCAGGTCGTGGCGTAGATATTGTGTTGGGGGGTAACCCCCAGGACGGGGAGCAGAGTCGAAGGGTAAGGGAGGTCGGGGGTCTTCATGTTATTGGCACGGAGCGCCATGAAGCCCGAAGAATTGATAATCAACTGCGCGGTCGATCAGGCAGGCAGGGCGATCAAGGTTCCACGCAGTTTTTTGTTTCTTTAGAGGATGATTTGATGCGCATTTTCGGCGGAGATCGAATCAAAGGATTAATGGAAAAACTCCGAATGCCCGAAGATCAACCCATAGAAAACAAAATGCTTTCCAATGCCTTGGAATCTGCGCAGTCGAAAATCGAAGGGTTTCACTTTGATTCCAGAAAGCACTTGCTGCAATTCGACGATGTGCTCAATAAGCATAGAGACGCCATATATCGTAAGAGACGAGAAATACTGGGAAAATCCAAAGAGAGTTTGAAAGCATATATTGGAGAAATTGTGCAGCGACACGGGCATATAAAAGAAGACTACGAAAAGAAAGAGCAGGAGCTGGGAGTTGAGAATATGCGCCAAGCAGAAAAATTTGTTGCGTTGCGCAGCATTGATTCTTTGTGGATTGGGCATTTGGAAGAGATGGAATATTTGCGCGATTCAGTGCGGCTTCGCGCGTACGGCCAGCAGGATCCCTTAATCGAGTATAAGAATGAAGGACATCGTATGTTTCAACAATTGCTCGGAGCCATCGAAGAGAACATCGCAAAGTCCTTGATGAATGTCCAGCTTACTCCGCAGCAGCAAGCTCCAGCTCTGCAGCAAAAAGTTGACTTGTCCGCCGGATCCCGAGCGGAGTCGAGGGAGAAGGTGGGTAGAAACGACCCTTGTCCTTGCGGTTCAGGGAAGAAGTATAAGAAGTGTCATGGCGTATAAGGAGTGATACAATGAGACCATGGCGATAAAAATTGTAAAAGAACCGATCACAAAAAGAGAACTTCTTGATATTGCCAGCGAATATAAAAAGGAGAAACAAAAAGTGGTGGTGATTGCGTTAATACGCAATGAGGAGGGGAAGATTCTCTTGCAAAAGAGAGTTGATGTTTTAAACTTGGAAGCCAATGGAAAATGGGAGTTCCCTGGGGGCGTAGTTGAGTTTGGCGAGATGCCGGAACAAGCGGTTATAAGGGAGTGTCAAGAAGAAATCGGATGCAAAATTAAAATAGTAAGATTGTTGCCGTATCTTCATGCAAAGGTGTGGGAAAGAAGAGATAGTGAAATGGTGCAAGTCTTTGTATCGTGCTTTGAGGCGCAAATTGTGAGCGGAATACCCAAAGCATCGGAGAGCGAGGTTTCAGAAGTGCAATGGTATACGAAAGAAGAAGTAATGACTCTTGATGTCCTCCCTGGTACCAACGAATTCATTAGTTTGTTGACCGCGCCAAATCAGAAGGGGAATACGGCAAATTCTTTAGCGTGAAAGAAGCTATTAATAAAGTAAAGATGCTTGAGGAGGAAAAAATAATCTTGCGTGATTTTTTAAAATCGCTCCATGCATAGAGCTATTCTTTTGCTCAAAAAAATTCCAAAAGGGAGAGTGGTAACGTATAAAGAAATGGCAAGAGTGTGCGGCACTTCCCCTCGAGCCATTGGCAGGATTATGGCAAGCAATCCTGACCCGAAACATTACCCGTGTTACAAAGTTGTGGCCGCAGACGGAACGCTTTGCGGCTATAGTGGCAAAGGTGGTTTGCGTATGAAACAAAAACTTCTCAAAAAAGAAGGCGTCCATTTTGAAAAACGAAAAGTTGCCCAAGAATGTTTTTTTCAGTTTCCGGCCAATATATGATTACGACAATCATTTTTGATTTGGTGAAATTCCTGAAGGAACGCAGCAAGTTGAAAGTGATATTGTCGCCTCACACTAAAGAAAAATGCTCAATTCTGCTTAAGAGAACGAACGCCGCTATAACATATTTGAATGACGTTCGGTCCTTTCTTGAGCAGAGAAAAGAAAAAGCCCCCGATGCGGACGGAACCGCATAGGGGTCTTTTTCGTGGGTATATACATATGATAGCAAACTCAAAAAGAAAGTCAAGTCTTTAGATATTTAAAAAAATCTGCCCATGAATCAAAATTGTCCATTTTGCGATATTGTAGAAGGGTCGCCTTCGTCAAAGGCTTCGGCGGACCGAAGAAGAATTCTAAAAGAAGGGAAACATATGTATGTGATATTTAGCAATCCTCGGATAATGCCTGGGCATCTTTTGGTAGTTTCAAAGAGGCATATCTCAAGGCTTTCTGAAATGACAGAGGAAGAAAAGAAAGAGCTTTTGGATTTGCTCGTTGAGTTTGAGGAGAAAATTTTAACAAAGCTGTCTTCCGGTTGCGATATCCGCCAAAACTATAAGCCGTATGTTGATAATAGCAAAACAAGCGTGAGACATTTCCATTTTCATCTGTATCCAAGAAATTTGAATGACGAGGTGCATCAAGTAATTGATCCTTGCCAAAAACCTCTGTACCGCGACTTGCCCGAAGAAGAAAAAGAAAGATTATTTAAATTGTTGGTTGAATAAAATTATATGTTACTTTATTAAAAATACCATGGTTTTCTTAATGAAGTAAATGAAGATATGAGCAGAAAAATTTTGTATCATTTCCGAAAAGTGGATTCGGTGCTATATCAAGCGGCGAAAATGATGAGCCCGTTAGAGGAAATTGTAGCAAAGCAGCCGAGAGAATATTTTGCTGATTTGTGTTCTGAAATTATTTATCAACAGCTTTCCGATAAGGCAGGAAACACGATTTACAACCGGTTTGTTGCCTTGTTTCCAAAGAAAAAAGTTACAGCAACATATCTTTTGCAGCTACCAGATGAAGCAATCCGGAATGCCGGCACCTCTTGGGCAAAGGTTGGATTTATGAAGGATTTGGCGCAAAAAACAAAAAATAAAGAGATTGCGTTTGCCAAACTTCCAGAGATGCAAGACGAGGAAGTTATCGAAGAGTTAAGAAAGATTAAAGGCATTGGTCGTTGGACAGCAGAAATGTTTTTGATGTTCGCACTCGCTCGGCAGGATGTGTTTTCTTTTGGAGACTTAGGTCTCAAGCGCGGAATTGAAAAGCTCTATAATGTTTCAAACCCAACACGAGATGAGCTTGAGGAAATTACCATAAAATGGTCTCCCTATCGCAGTTACGCCAGCCGCGTGCTTTGGAGATGTTTGGATAATAAGGTAGAATAAAGCACTATGGACGAACAACAACGGCCAAAAGTAGGCATAGGAGTAATGATTTTAAAAGATGGAAAGGTGCTTTTGGGAAAGCGCAAAGGTTCTCATGGGCATGGGGAATATGAGTTTCCTGGTGGGCATTTGGAGTACATGGAATCTTTTGAAAATTGCGCGAAACGCGAAACATTAGAAGAATGTGGGCTTGAGATTGAAAATATTCGCTTTCAATTTCTTGCAAATATTAAAATCTGGAAGCCAAAACATTATGTGCACATTGGCATAACTGCAGATTGGAAAAAAGGAGAGCCGCAGATTTTGGAGCCAGAAAAATCTGAAGGTTGGGGTTGGTATAATTTAGAGAATTTGCCTTTGCCCCTTTTTGTAGCATGCACTATTCACTTCGACAGCTACAAAACTGAAAAAATGTATTACGACTCATAGTTTTCGCTTTTACTTTCTCCTTGCGTGCTTTGGAGATGTCTGGGCGGATAAGGTAGAATAATGAACATAAGCAATAAGTCAGGAGGATAAGCATGGATGTGTTACTCTGGATTCGGGCAGGCATTGTAGCATGCATTGTAGCAGGACTTATGGGCATTGGAGTCCTATTATATTTTTCGCGAGGTAGACGAAGTTCGCGAAATAGAAGCCCGTGGTTTTTTTAACTAAGGAGGCTCGCTGATCTCCAGCGAGCCCTCAACTTTTTGAAGGGTTTAAAAATTGCAGCTTTTTGCTAGAGTAAAGATACTATTATGCAGAAAGAACGGCATAGAATTATACCTGCAGCATATGTGATTTTTAGAGTTGGGAATAAAATTCTGCTGCAAATATGAACTATCAAAAAATCGTATTTCCAATCTTGAAAGAGGCAGGAGAAGAGTTGAGAAAAGGTTTCGGCAAGGCGGAAGTTGTCCATCAAAAGTCAGATGTGGCAGCAGATGTAGTTACCGATCTAGATAGAAAAACAGAGGAGTTTCTTTCAGAGAAACTTCGTGCGGCAGATGCCTCGATTGATTTTTATGGAGAAGAAAACGGTGGCAATGATAAAGCCGAGCGACTTTGGATCTGCGATCCCATAGACGGAACCGCACACTTTGTAAGAGGGTTGCCTTTTTGCACTACGATGCTTTGTTTGGTTGAAAACAAGGAAGTGGTATTTTCTGTAATTTACGATTTTGTGCGAGACGATATATATTGGGCAGAGAAGGGTAGGGGCGCTTGGCGAAACGACAAGACTATTGATGTGAGCAACCGCAGAACGAAGAAAAGCTTCGAGCGTTGCGCAACAAATGTATTTTAATTCAAACAATTAGCGCTGGCTTTGAGTATGCAATGGTAGCTTCTGGAAAACTCGAAGGCAGAGTCACATTAGATCCTTACGGAAAAATTTGGGATTATGCTCCGGGTTCTCTGCTGGTTTCTGAAGTTGGGGGAATCGTAACAAACATAGGAAAAGAAACTTATGATTATCGAAACCTCAATTCCATAGTAACCAACCCCATTATTTATAAAGAATTAACCGAAGGAGAAACCGCAATTTTCCCAGTTGAAAAATAAAATATGAAAATCATTTTTTGACGAACAATTGACTCGACTATGCCGCTGATTTTTATTTTCATAGCTTTGATTGTCGCCATTCCATTTTTGATTTTATTTGGATTGTTTCATGTGGCGACAACGGGTTTTGAGAAACTGGGATTGGCGCCCGAAGCTGTGCTTGGAGTTTTGCTCCTTATGCTTGTGGGTTCTTTGATTAACATTCCTTTGGGCAAGAGGCGATTCGTGGAAATGGAAGAATCTCACTTTTTTGGATTGATTCGACGAAAGAGATTACAGCAGCAAGGGCTTTCCATAAATGTGGGCGGAGCAGTTATCCCGATGCTTTTGGTTCTCTATCTGCTACAAAAAGTGCCATTGCAAGAGACGTTGCTTGCGTCTGCTCTGATGATTACGATTTGTTTTTTGCTTGCCCGTTTTGTTCCAGGCAGAGGAATTGCAATTCCGGTGCTGTTTCCCGCTTTTTTCGCCACGATTTTCGCTTTGGTTTTGGCGTTTGATGCCGCAGCTCCTGTGGCGTTTATTTCAGGCGTGCTCGGTGTGCTTATCGGCGGTGATCTTTTGCATTTGCCGCGTGTGTTACGGGAAGGACAAGGCGTGATGTCCATCGGCGGCGCCGGCGTATTCGACGGCATTTTCTTGGTCGCTATTATCGCCGCCTTCTTTGCCGGCCTCTAAAAGCTGTCCAATTTCATTAACGATCGTCAACTTAGTTCGACAGGATATTTTAGTATCTTAAACTTTACGTATATACGTATTTTTTAAGACAGTTTTTTACAAGGGGGATTTTGTTTTGCCGATTATGTAGTACAATAGACTAATACATTTCTTCAAAAACTTTCAAGCAGAAATCAAAACATTTCTCCTCGTCGCGCTCGTCGCCGTCATCATTTCCGTCGGCGGGATTTTGCTTTTTCAGAATCTTTTTTCCCCGAAAGAAACAGTATATTCAAACAGTTGTGCGTGGAGACCAGATCGAGAAGATTATGGACCGTGTGCAGTAGAATGGGGAGCGTACTTTGATGGAGAAAAATGTATTGGGAGCGGCGGTTGTGGGCCGCTTCCCGACGTACCTTTTGCGTCAATGGAAAACTGTAATTTAGCATGTGTTTCGATACCGCCACAAGAACAGAAAACTTTGGAGCAGGAGACTGACACTTCTAATTGGCAAACCTACCGCTCAGACGAGTTCGGCTTTGAGTTGAAGTATCCGAGAGATTGGAAGATAGATGAAGGACAAAGCATTGAAGGAAAAGTCGTATTTGAGCTGTCCATCTTGACTCCTGAAAGATATGAAACGATCTATATCGAAACGACTAACCAAGCGCTGGATGAGTGGCAGAAAACCCTTGATCCCACTGAGGTACAGAATGTTTCCGTTGATTACTAATGGTATGCTTGGCCACGTTTCGGTTCGTAGAATAAGGAGTCTTGAAGTTTTGTCAATGATGTGATAGGATGGTGGCAATGAAGAAATGGAAAGTTGTTAGCATTACGTGTATGATTTTTCTGGCAGCGGTGGTTGCCGGATTTTTTGACTTTCCAGAATATATAAATCCCCAACTTGCAAAACTTCCTGGCAATATCCAGGTTCCGGTGATTCCTTTTCGTTTGGGATTGGACTTGCAGGGCGGCGCGCATTTGGTGTATCGGGCAGATTTGTCGAAAGTGGATCAGAGCGAGTACGACTATGCCATGCAAGGGTTGCGCGATGTAATCGAGCGGCGCGTGAACTTTTTTGGCGTTTCAGAACCTGTGGTGCAAGTTGGAGGCAGAGGAGACGAGCGGCGCTTGATCGTGGAAATTGCAGGCGTGATTGATTCTGGCGAAGCTATTGAACTCATTGGAAGAGCGCCGTTTCTTGAGTTTCGGGAACCAAAAGAGAATTATGAAGAAATTTTGCAGAAGAACCAGCAGGCACTTGAAACCGGAGAAGGGGACTCGCCTATCGACGAGGCAAGGTTTGAAGATCCCTTTCAGCCAACTGCATTGAACGGAAGTTTGCTGCAGCGGGCAGAGGTGGGTTTTGAACAATTAGGGCAGGAGCCCTTCATCTATTTGACATTTAACAGCGAAGGAGCAAAACTGTTTCAGGAAATTACTGGGCGCAATGTGGGCAAGCCACTTGCGATTTTTTTGGATAATCAATTGCTCCAAGCTCCTATTGTGCAAACGGAAATTTCTGGCGGCAAGGCGCAGATTACGGGAAAGTTTACCATAGAGGAAGCGCGGCAGCTCGTGCGCGATCTCAACGCAGGATCCGTGCCAGTCGCGATTACTTTGCTTTCCCAGCAAACCGTAGGGCCTACGTTAGGAGAGTTATCGCTCAGCCAAAGTCTTCAGGCAGGCGCGATAAGCCTTTTGGTGGTGATGGTGTTTATGACGGTGTTCTATCGCATTCCAGGACTTCTGGCTGCGATTGCTCTTTTCCTCTATACTCTTTTTACCTTAGCATTGCTCAAGGGATTTGTAACATTTACGTTGGCAGGAGCGGCAGGATTTATTTTATCCATTGGAATGGCAGTCGATGCGAATATTCTTATTTTTTCCCGTATGCGAGAAGAGCTCCGGGATGGAAAACGTTTTTCCGTAGCTTTGGAAGAGGGTTTTAAAAGAGCCTGGCCTTCGATCAGAGATGGAAATTTTACCACGCTTCTTGCAGGATTAATTCTTTTTTGGTTAGGATCCTCGTTTGTGCAGGGTTTTGCTGTTACACTCTCTCTCGGCATTATAGTGAGCATGGTTTCTGCGATATTGATAACAAAGACGCTCTTGCGGATATTTGCGGATACGAAACTTGCAAATATCCAATGGCTGTGGGCTTGAAGCAACTGCTTGCTTCAAGCGGGCATTTTAGCGAACCCTCCGTGGTGAGCGTTAAAAAATGCCTAGGTTATATAGACATATGAACTTTCTTCGTTTTGGCAATATCTATCTTTTTGTTTCAGGCATTGCGATTGTGGCAAGTATCGCCAGTATTACTTTCTTTGGATTGCTTTTGGGCATTGATTTTACCGGAGGTAGTATTCTCGAGATTGAATATAGCACAGAGCGTCCCTCGAACCTGAAAATTCAGGAGCTCCTTTCTGATTTTAAGTTAGGTTCTCTGACCATTCAACCAAGTGGAGGCCGGGGAGTGATTCTTCGCATGGAAACAATTTCAGAAGAAACCCATCAACAGATACTCTCAAAGCTTGGGCAAGAGGCAAGAGAAGAAAGGTTCGAGTCTATAGGTGGGATAATTGGAGAAGAATTAAAGAAGAGAGTTCTCTTAATGGTGGTATTGTCGCTCGCTAGTATTAGTCTCTATGTTGCATTTGCCTTTCGAAAAATTGTGCATCCGGTGCGATCCTGGCAATGGAGTGCGATTGCACTGGCGGCGTTGCTCCACGACGTTATTATTACTCTGGGCGCATTGGCCTTGCTTGGCCGTTTCTCCAATCTTCAGATTCAGATTCCCGTTGTTGTCGCGCTCTTAACGATTATTGGTTATTCCATAAATGATACGGTGGTAATCTTTGATCGGATCAGAGAGAACATTACCAAAAAAATTGGATTCGATTTTGCAAACACGGTGAATATTAGTCTTCAGCAAACGATTGCCCGCTCGATAAGCACCTCATTCACGGTGTTGATTGTGGTTGTTGCAATTCTTTTCTTTGGAGGAGAGACGTTACGGGATTTTGCGCTTTGCATGACCATTGGCATTGCGGTTGGAGCTTATTCCTCGATTTTTCCCGCGCCTGCGCTTCTCGTCCAATGGATTCAAGGCAAGGGGGTTGACAAGAGTTTGTAAGTTTGGTTTAATAGGCAAATGATTTTTCCTTATCAAAAGTTGACTAGCGCGCTTGTATCCGATTTGGATCCTCGAGTTCGAGACATTTTAACGAGGAGATTTGGATTGCGAGCAGAAGAATCAGAAACACTAGAGGCAATTGGCCAGAGTCATGGAATTACTCGTGAGCGGGTGCGCCAAATCGTGGAAGCCGGAGTTGAACAAGTGAGGCAAGAGGCGGCGCAAAAAAAAGAACAAGAAAAACTTCAGGCAAT
>ERZ1292623.3142-Hain-H51-01um-R1-3142-length-14258-cov-19_pt1 | contig 14258 bp, 20 predicted proteins | sample MGYA00564398_ERZ1292623 | MGnify/ENA primary metagenome ERZ1292623 (study PRJEB36523, sample SAMEA6512633) | groundwater metagenome | collected 2019-01-07 | study: AquaDiva: Metagenomics assemblies of 32 groundwater samples
TGAAATGATCTAAGAGGATAACTAAATAACAATTCTAAAATCTTCTCTGGAGTATCTGTATTTTTCATATGTCAATTTAAAATTACAATTGTCATTTTAATATATCAATTGTAATAATATGTTAACAGATGTTTATAAAGTTTTTTATGATAATGAAATAAATCAAAAAGAATTAGTTAAAATCAACTATAACCTAGCTCTTTTTTTTAACCAGCTCTCTTCCAACTTTTCTTACTCCTCTAAATGAAGCTCCAAATTCTCTAGTATTTTTATCTATTCTCTCCTCTAAAGATAACGCTTTCTGTTTATTAACATAATATCTAATATTTCTTAGAAAATAAAAAATAATTACCCCTACAAATATCATTACCCAATAAGGCAGAGCATATTTATTAAAGATTAAATATTGAAAAAAAGCCCCAGTAGAACTAGTTGAAGTAATCACAATAGAACTAGATTCTATCCCAGAAATAGTAGAAATTAAAATAGAAAAATAATAAAAAATAAAAACCATCCATATTGTTTTTGCAACAATCAAGCTATCAGTCACCATAAAAGTAAAATAAACTATAATTAAAAAAGGAATTACTGTTAGAATAGTCGCTCCTACAGCACTATATGGAGCCGCAAGACCATTTTCAAAATTCTCTGGTAGATAAATAAAAGACAAAATTGTTATAATTAGAGCTATAGCTGATGTCCAGATATTACTTTGAGTTAAATTATCAAAAAGTTCCATATTCTTAACTACACTATACATTACCATCCAAAGAAGAAGTCCTAATAAAATTCTAGTAAAATTTAAAGAAGCAAAAGGACTATTCTCTTGAAATAAAATGTCAATAAATTCAGAAAATTTCCCAAATGCTACCCCTGCAACTGTTTCCGCAAAAACAGAATTCACAGACATCAAAACTGCAATTATAAACAAAACACTAAAATACCCATACACCTTTTTCATTCATTAATCAATTCTATATAGTTTATAAACTTTTTTAGATCTTCAAATATATTGAATGAATCAAAAAGACAAAGTATTTTTAAACTATAATATATTATTTATCTAATGAAAAGAGAATATGTATTATCATTCTTATCTGGCATTTTATCAATTTCATTAGTTTCAGCCCAAAATACTTTTCTTGATAGAGGAATAGAAAGTTTAAGTCAAGCATTAGGTTCTATATTTGCTCCCATATTTGGAACTGGCTTCGGAGAATTTTTATTTGCAAAAATAATGTTATTCTTTTTATTATTTGCAATTATTTTTGTTTCATTAAGACAAATAGATATATTTGCAGAAAATAGAGCAGTTCATGTAGTTCTTACATCAGTAACCTCTGTTCTTGCGATAAGATATCTAGAACCTGGAGAATTTATCAATGCTATTTTATTACCTTATACTGCACTTGGTGCAGCTCTCTCAACATTTCTACCATTACTAATATTTTTCTATTTTGCACACAAATCTGGACTTCATGGATTTGGAAGAAGAGCGGCATGGTTTATTTATTTAATATTTTTTATAATGCTCTGGGGAACAAGAGAATATGATACTTTAGGAGATGCAAATTGGATATATTTAATAGCTCTTGGATTTATGTTGATAAATCTATTTTTAGATAAATCGATTCATGCATATTTTGGATTAATTGATGAATCAGCTTATGCTGAAAGACTCAACGATGCTCGAATTGCAAGATTAGAAGTAGAAAAAAGCGATATCATGACTGTAACTTCACAAAGCCCGGCAATGAGAAGAAGATTAATAGCTATAGATAGAGAATTAAGAAGAACAAGATAAATTTACTGCACTCTATATCCAACAATCTTTCTTTTTTTCCCTTCGCCTTGATAAATAGGAACTTCATTATTAATTTGTTTAATTTTACTTCCCGCTTTACTATTCATAATCATAATTACTACTCCCAAAACAATTAAAACAGCAACAGGAATAAGTATATATTCGCTATTTATCTTTTCTAGAAAATTAAAATTTGCTCTTCCTATTTTGGAATTTAAAGCTAAACCAATTAAACCAATTCCAGCTAATAAATATCCTATCACTGCTTTCATCTTAATATAAAAAAACCCATATTTAAATATCTTTTTATAAAAATTTCTAAATTAAAAAGCTAATATAAATTTCACAGATTAAAAAGAAAACATTTATAAATTTATTATAATACATTATAATATGATAATAATAAAAAAAACAAGAGAAGTTGGAACCTCTGCAGGAGTGCTTTTACCCAGGGAGTGGCTTAACAAACAAGTAATTGTACAACTAATAATTCCAGATACCAAAATAATAAAGAAAAGAGTAATAGATATATTAGTTGAAAAGGATTTGTTACAAGAAGTAATAGGAATCTATCAAACAGGGAGTATTGCCAGAAATGAGTCAGATGAATATAGCGATATAGATATTTTAATTGTAACAGAGAATTATTCTGGGACTATAAATGAAGAAAATTATAGTATTATTTTAATACCAAAAAAAGAGTTAGAAAAAAGTTTAGAAAAGAACCCAATATATTATCTACCAATGATAAAAGAAGCAAAAACCATAATCAATCCAGAATTAATCGCAAAATATAAAAAATACAAATTAACAAAAAAAGGGGTTTTGTCATATATAAAATCATCAATGGTAGCAATTAAAAGGAGTAATCATTTAATTTCACTCGATGAAGAATTAGGAGATAAAAATACAAGTGATGCCGTAGCATATTCATTAGTATTAAGAATAAGAGGAGCATATATATTGGAGTCTATTATTAATAACAAAATGTGGAATAAAAAAGAATTAATAAAAATAATAAACAATAAAAAAATATATCAAGGATATTTAGCTAGAAAGGAAAAGAAAAAAAATAATAGAAATTATATCCCAATAGATGAAGCAAAAGTTTTGATAAAATTATTAGAAAATATGTTACAAAAACTAGAAAAATGGGCAAAAGAAAAATAGAAAGAAAAAAACGTAAAAAAAGATTAATGAAACAAATTGAGGGATTAAACTTACAAAAAACAAAACATCTTCTAAAAGTAGAAACCGAAGAAGGCTCGAAAGATACAACTCCTGAATATTGGAAAGGAGAAATTGAAGAATTCGAATATCAAAAAAATAAGAAAGAAAATAAATTAAAAAACATAAAAGAAAATAAGTAGGAAAATGGCATCATACGACATTATTGGCTCCGTAGCGATAATTAAATCAGAAGATAAAACGAGAGAACAAAAATTAAAAGAAGTTAGAAAACTATTAAAAAAATCCCATATAAAAACTATTTTAGAAAAAACTTCAAAAGTTAAAGGTCGGCTTAGAAAAATAAAAGTAAAATATTTAGCAGGAATAAAAACATTTGAAACAATTCATAAGGAGAATAATTCTTATTTTAAACTTAATATAGAAAACTGTTATTTTTCTCCAAGATTAAGTGCAGATAGAAAGATAATCGCAGAAAAAATAAAAAAAGAGGACAATGTTTTAGTAATGTTTTCTGGAATAGGAGCATATCCCATAATTATCTATAAGATAAAAAAACCAAAGAAAATAACTGCAATTGAAATATCCAAAGAATGTAATAAATATGCTAAAGAAAATATTATCTTAAACAAAATCCCTAAAGAGAAAATAAATCTTATTCAAGGAGATGTAAAAAAACAAGTCCCAAAATTAAAAGATAAATTTGATAAAATAATTATGGCCCGTCCAAATCTCAAAACTACCTTCCTAGAACAAGCATTAAAAGTATCAAAAAAAAATACAAGAATTTTTTATCATGGATTCTGTCATCAAGATAAATTAAAAGAACTCAAACAAGAATTAATAAATGAAGCAGAAAAATTAAAAAGAAAGATAATAATTACAAAAACATCAAAAGCAGGAGACATAGCTCCTTATAAATTCAGATATCAAATTGAAATCAAAGTCTTAAGATAAAGATTTTTAAAGATAAGATTATAGTATTAACGTATGCAAGAACAAGATATAATCTATAAACAAAATAATACAAAACCTATTATTTTCACTATAGTACTAGTTATAATTATTCTATTAATAGTTTTAACTATTTTTTATGTTTTAAAAAATCAGTATAACAATCCAGTTGTTGACATATCAGATGATACAGGTAAAACTCCTAAAGAACTTAGTGAAACAATAAAGGAAATTAATCTTCAATCAACTCTTTTAGCGACTATTCCTATTGAATATATTCAAAATAATTATGATATACGGGGAGAGTTTTTAGATGGTGGAAGAAAGATTTTTTACTATGCATATGTACCAGGAGAATCAAATACAGTATTTTTAAATGGAGATCCAAATAATATCGTTGAATCTTATAATCTTCTTCCAGGTGGACTCTCTTGGCAATCTGCTGTTTATCTTAAGAAAAAAGATGATAAGTATTCTGTTATAAGAGATGGAAAAGAAGAGTATTATGGAGCAATAGATAGGAACATAGCTACCAGCAAAAATGGCAAAACTATCGGATATATAGTTGATAAAAATTACGTAGTAATAAATGGGAAACCTGACAAGAAATATACGCAAGTAAGTGGAATTTCGATTAGTCCAGATGAAAAACATGTTGCTTATATATCATTTGAAGGCGATAAAAATACAAGAGAAACAAATGTTATTCTTGATGGTAAGAAAAGTAGCAATGATTATAATTTAATATCCAGACCTACTTTTAATCCAAATAGTAAAAGTATTGCTTACATAGCTCTAAGAGATCTTGACGAAAACAATATAAAAAATTCAAAATGCTTTGCTGTTGTAAATAAAAAAGAAATTGCAGAATTTGAATGTACTGAAGAAAATGTTTTTATGATGATTTTTAATAATGAAGGAGATGCAGGATTAATTACTTTTAGTCCAGATGGTAAAAGTGTTGCTTTTTCTATAGGTGGATTATTAATCATTGATGGAAAACAAGTAAATAAATATTCGAAAGCATTCAATCTTGTATTTAGTCCAGACAGTAAGCATGTTGCTTATTATGCATCAAGTAAAGAAGATCCAAAAAAATTATTTATTGTATTAGATGGAAAAGAAATAAAAAAACCTGATGAATCAAATTTTGGTAGTGGAGATCTGGTTTGGAATCCCGACAGTAAAAGCTTTGCATATAGAATTATTAGAAGAGAGGGACAATCTTATAAAGTTTCTATTGTTTTGAGATATTTAAATGATAATGAGAAAATTGGAAAAGAATATAATAGAATTGAACATATAATATTTAGTCCAAGAGGCGAAAGAATGGTTTATGTTGCAGTGAGACTTGAGCAATCAATAGAGCAAGAAGGAGCATATATCTCAGAATTAATTCTAGTCGATGGATATACTGGCAACGAAATAGATGAAGGCCTTAACTTAGATTTACTACCTGTATTTAGTAATGATGGTAAAAGCATTGCGTATATAGTTGGTCATGATAAAAAGTCGCGTGTTGCAAGGAAGTCTCATATTGTAATAAATGGAGAGCCAGGAATAGACTATGATCAAATATGGACAAATCCAATTTTCAGCCAAGATGGAAAATCTGTTGGTTACGGAATATTAAAAGGAAATGAGCTATGGTGGATTGTTGATAAAGTTAAAAAATTACAATAAATAATTTTATAAATCTCCTACTCCAATAATAATTATGAGTGATTCAAATTCTCGCACAGATCCCAAAGCACTTGCAGAATATCTAAGTAAGAATTATGCACAATTGCAAGGACTAATGAAACAGGCAGATACCAAAGCAAATATTTTAATTGCATTAATCGGGGCCATACTTTCCATTTTCTTTAATTTTTTAATGTCTGAATCAAATCGGCTTGTTGTTTGGCAAACAGCCACAGTCTTAAGTTTATTATTAATATCTGGAACATTTGCAATTTTAGTAATTTATCCAAAAATATCTAAACCATCAGGAAAATTTTCACTTACATATTTTAAAGATGCACAAAATGTTGATACAGAAAAATGGACAAAAAAATTAATAAATTCAGATCAAGAAGAATTAATAACAAAAGATATCATGGATAATATAAAAATAATTTCTAGTATACTAGATAAAAAATTCAACAAATTAAGGATAGCCTATATTTTATTTGGGGCATCTATATTCATAAAAACGATATTTGATGCTATAATATGGTTTTATTAAATCATGATAAAGATTTTAACGAATCATGTTATAAAATTTTAAAGAAAGAATAAGAATAAATATGAATATAAATTCTAAAACTAACAATGATTATTCATTGAATCAAATGCTATTATATAATTATTTAGACTAGTCCTTATATTTCTTTTATCATCATAAACCCAATTTTTTATACCTTCAACTTCTCCCATTCTTGATTGGGGGGATATATTACCATCCCAGTCAGAAAATAATTCAATTGCCCTTAAAGTTAAACCACCTAATATTCTTTTTCTAACCTCATTATACCTTTTTTCATCCAAACTTTCAAAACTTTTATATTTTTCATTCCACTGATATCCTTTCCTAATTAACTCAAAATGAGTCTCATCTCTAAAAAAATCAAAAAAACCTTCTCCTTGATAATTATAAGGACTTATATTCCTATTACCCATACACCATTCAGCATAAATCCTAGAATCTATGTCCAGCACAAAATACCAATTTGGATTTTTTAATTTAGGATGTGAGAGGGAATCATAAAAATCCATTAATAAATCAAAATCTTTTTCTGGAATATTTGAACATCTATTTCCTTCATCAGTTATTACTAATGTAGGTCTATTAAAAGTCCCTTTTAAAGTCTCCAATTTCGGTTTTATCATAACCCTACAATAAAATCCAATTTAAAAAGATTATTATAAAACATTATATTTTATTTTCTTAAAAATTCCTTCATCTTCACTTAAAGCGGTTGGGGCACTTCCACCATGCCAAGTTAATCTGGGCCTTATTCTAACAGGATACAATCTTTCAGAATTATCATCTAATATAATCGCACTTCCCTTTAAATCAGGTAATTCTCTCATTTCTTTTTCTATAGAAGATAATAAATAAGTTTGCATTATTTCATTCAATGCTTTAACATCATTGCTATTAGTAAGTCTATGTGAAATAATTATATCTGATTGGGTCATTACATCTCTATGAATTACTCCAGGTTGTTGAGTAGCCAAAACCATAGAAATTCCTGGTTGTCTTCCTTCTCTCAATAATTGAACTAAAGCATTTGTCGCAGGAGTTTTTTCATAAACAGGAAGAAACTCATGTGCTTCATCCAAAAACATCCAAACTATAGGCATTTCTTTCTTAGATGAAGATTTATCAAATTTTCTATAAATACTATCAAGCTCTTCCTTTTTTCTAGCTAACATTCTCTGATCAAATAATTTTTTACTAATCAATCCTATTATTAAAGCTCTAACATTAAATACTGAACTAGAAGAATATACCGACAGATCTAAAACACTAGTAACTCCTGCAGAGATTAATTCATTAATATTAGTAGATTCTTCTCCTCTTAAAGCAAAAACTTTCCATGACTTAGCCGCCTCGAATAAAGCAATCCCAGATTTTTTAACTTCATCATTAAAATCATTTTCTATTCTAATTTTATCAATAATATTGTCTATATCATAATCTCCTCTTAAATTAAAAATTATTTTCTGAATCAAAACAGAAGTAGGATCTATCATACTCAAATTAAAAAGACCTAGCCAATCTTCTATATCTAATTCTTTCACTGATAAAGCAAATTTTCTGTCAACAGGAATTCTCATCTTTTGATATTCTTCAAAATATCCATAAGGCACCCATATAACTGTTGGTAAAGTCCCTGGCTTTAAATCCCAATTTTCTAATAATTCACTATCTTGATCATTCTGATATTTCATAGTCCAAAATATTCCCATAGTATCAAAAATTAATGGGGCTATATTCTCTCTGACTTCATTTGGTAACTTGGATAATTCCTCAGCAATAACTCCAATTGAATAAGATTTTCCAGATCCTCTCTTTCCAGCAATTAATATTACATGACTCTTAATTACATCAAGCCATAATAAATTAGAAAGCGAAGTATAATTTCCCATTTTAACATATCCTTTTCCAAGAAATATTCTACCTTTATTTCCATACTTAATTTTATCCTCTTTATCTCTTCCTATTACTATATCATAAGGCATCTTGAAAATATCATAAGTTTTATTAATATAACAAAAGAACTTATTATTTAATTCTTTTTATTTTTCAAAAATAGAATCTATTTCAACAACATAAACTATTTAAAAGCTGATAAATTAAAAAATCTATGAATCATTCAGATACGATTAAAATTCCAAAATTAAAAATACAAAATTATTGGAAACTTACTTCTATAATATTAATCATTTTAGTTTTAATTTTATTATTCAAAAATCCTTTTTTCAGTCGATCAATTTCAGGTGAAAAAGCTGGAAAAGATATTGTAGATTATTTAAATGCTAGAACTAACGGCGGAGTAACTTATAATTCTTATAAAGATTTAGGTAATTTATATGAAATAACTGTGGATTATCAAAATAAAAAATTTCCTGTATATATAACTAAAGATGGAAGTTATTTTATTCAATCACTTTCTCCAATAGAAGAAGATTCTGAAGAAACCCAAAATACAGATAAGAAATTTGAAGTATCAGCAGATGATGATGCTATTTTAGGTGATCCAAATGCAGAGATAACTATTATAGAATTCTCAGATTATCAATGTCCTTTTTGTAAAAAATTTTATGATGAAACTCTCCCATTATTAAAATCAGATTATATAAACAAAGGAAAAGTAAAATTAATCTATAGAGATTATCCTTTATCTTCTATTCATCCTCAAGCCCAAAAAGCAGCTGAAGCAGCAGAATGTGCAGGAGAACAAAATAAATATTATCAATATCACGATAAATTATTTAAAGATCAAAAAGCATTAAATATAGATAATCTTAAAAAATATGCAAAAGAATTAGGATTAAATACAAATGATTTTAATAACTGTTTAGATTCAAACAAAATGGAATCTGAAGTACAAAAAGATCTTGAGGAAGGACTAAATTTAGGAATACAAGGTACTCCCGCTTTTTTTATTAATGGAAAACCTTTAATGGGAGCATACCCATTCGAAGAATTTAAAAAGATAATAGAACAAGAACTATCTAATAAAAAATGAAAATTTCAGAATTAAATACAGGGCAAGGAAATGTAGCAGTAGAAGGAACTTTAAAAGAAATAGGTGAAACGAGAACTTTTAATAAATTTGGGAAAAATTTATCAGTTGCTAATGCTATTCTAAAAGATGATTCAGGAGCTATTAAATTAACATTATGGAATGATGATATTACAAGATTTAAAGACGGAGATAAAATAAAAATATTAAATGGCTATGTTAATGAATTTCAGGGGGAAAAACAACTGACTTCAGGAAAATTTGGAACTATAGAAAAAATTGATTCAGACACTAAAGAAAATAAAGAACCTGAAGAAGATTCAGAATCAGAAAATAGTCAAGAAGAAGTTTTGTTTTAATCATCTAAACTTATTTAAATTATTTGCAATTACTAAATCTACTTTTTTTTCTTTTAAATATTCTATATCCTCTGAATTTAAATCAATTTTATTAAGAGTTTTACTATTTAAATTATTAAGAATAAAGGGTAATAAAGATTTCTCTTTTGCAGCCTTTTTCTTAGACATATGACAGAAACTAGCATATTTATTTACAATAGATTTCATCTTAGAATTTTTCTGATTTGACAACCAAATTTTCAAAATTCTAGAAGGTCTTTTATACCCTACAAATTTATTATTTTTTAATATACTAGCACTTGATATTCCAGCTGTAAGAAAAAAATTCTGATAAACTAAAAATCTCCAATACTGTTGCCTATAAATTCTTCCCTTAAAAACATCAGCTTTACTTAAGTTTTCATAAGCTCTAGCCAAAGCTTTTCCACTATATTCAAAAGGAATATTTTCTTCTATCCATAATAAAATCTCATCTATATTTAAATCACTGTTATCAAATATTTTAACAGTATCCTCATCTAACTTATTCTGAAATAGAATTTTCAAATTGTTAAAAATATCTTGAGCTTTTTCTCTTTCTGAAAATTCTATTTCTTGTTCTTCTAAAAGTATTACACTTTCAAGATCGTTTAAAGCAGCTCTAACATCTCCTTTAGCATTCTTTGCTATAGAATCCAATATTTTCTCATTAATTTTTTTATTTTCTTTATTAAGCACATAAATTAATATATTTCTTATGTCTTTTTCTTTTAATTCTTTTAAATTTACGATTTTGCAACATTTCCTAAGTAGACTAAACTTCTGCTGCCAAATATCATTAGCCGTAATAATAATTGGAAATTTAGTTTTATTTATTAAAGCTATTAATTCTGGTAATCCTCCTCTATCACTTGTAGTAATCCCATCAGCTTCGTCCATTAATATAAGTTTACTGTGGCTAAAAAAAGATTTCTGCTCTAAACTTGGCTTCAAAACCATTTCCAAACTAGATCTGTTTCTCAAATCACTTGCGTTTAATTCAAATAATTCCATTTTATTTTCTTTAGCTAGTGCAATAGAAATACTAGTTTTACCAGTTCCAACTGGTCCATTTAATATTAAAGCTTTTTTAGATGGAAAAATTCTAATAAAATTTCTAACTTCTTCTACGGCAATATCCTGTCCTTTAATATCATCTAGACTATTTACTCTATATTTTTCTATTAACGGCATCATGTTCTATAGATTCTAGGATAATTTATTTGAATATCTTTAATTTCTTTCATATCCTCAGCCATTCTATTAACATAATCTAAATCACTTTTAAGTCCTAAAGGTATATAACAAATTCTTCCATTACTAGATATTATTTTAACTTTGTTCTTCAATCTATTAAAAAATTTTAAACTTCTTTGAGCCCAAGGATCTACCTCTGCTAATTTTTTCAAATTTTCTCTCGTACTCTGAAAATCAAAAAAAATCCCCAGAAAAATTTTCCACCTCTGCCTAAAGACAGAGGTTTGATCAGCGATTTTTCTTTTAAATAGATATTTTTTTGGATGCTCCGAAACGACCTCACCATAAATGGTGAGATTTTCAACGTTTCGGACATAATCAAAAAATTTTTCGGTCTTAACAATTCTTAAAGGAATAGTAAATATTCCAGATAATTTTTTCTCTAAAATCTTATCCTCCTCTTCCAGCTAAAACAAATGAAGCTAACAAACTCTCCAGTTGTATAAACTCATCACTGCCTTCAACTAATCTAAATTCTACTTCTCCAGTTTTTTCAGTCAATTTTACTTTAATTTCTGAATCCACTTGTAAATTCCAAATCTCTTTCTGTATAGATTTTATAATATCACTTCCAGATATGGATTCTCTTAACATAACATCTAACAATTTCTCTTTTGCTTTCAAAAAATCTCCACTTAAAGCATATTCTAAAACTATTTTTATGTCAGCAGGTCTAGCAGTAGAACTTAAAGTATCAACTAATTCGGAAGTTATTTTACTGCTAATTGAAGCGCAAGCCTGTAAAAGATTTATAACTCTTCTACAATCTCCCTCGCTATCTTCATATAAAGTTTCTATAGAATCGCTAGAGATTTCTAATTTTTCTCTTTCAGCTATCAATTTAACTCTTTTTTCTATATCTTTTTTTTCAAGCAATTTAAATCTAAAAACTACACATCTAGACTGAATAGGATCTACTATTTTACTACTATAATTACAACTCATAATAAATCTACAATTACTGCTATAATTTTCCATAGTTCTTCTAAGAGCTTGTTGAGCCTCTTTTGTCAGAGCATCTGCTTCATCCAAAAAAATAATTTTAAAATTAACCTTTCCAATTGGTTTAGTTCTAGCAAAATCTTTAACTTTTTGTCTTACTACATCAATCCCTCTTTCATCACTTGCATTTAACTCTAAATAATTCTCTCTCCAATTCTCTCCATATAATTCCTTAACCACAATTAAAGCCAAAGTAGACTTTCCAGTACCAGCCGGACCTGCAAATAATAAATGAGGTATGTTCATAGAATTAGTCAAACTTCTAACTTTTTTTATAATTCCATCCTGCCCAACAATTTCATCAAAAATCTGAGGTCTATATTTTTCAGTCCATATGCTGGTATCTTGTTCCATCATTGAAAATAGGAAATAGTTTTTATAAACATTCTTGTGATAGAAAAGTAAATTATTTACGCTCTGACCTAATCACTTTCGGATTTTCCTATAAAAAATTTGACTTCTAATTAAATCATAATTTTTATTCCAATATTTCTCAACAATTCAATTTCTGATTTATATTCCCCAGAATAATCTCCTTCTTCCAGAACAATTCTTAAACATAAATTCCCACCTTTTTTAGTTGGAACTAAATTATTCCAGATAACTGCATCAGCTAGACCATCTTTTATTCCGCGATGAAAAGCAACAGCTTCTTTAACAAGTTTATACAGTTTCTTAGCTTCACCTAAAGTAATAGCACAGGTTGTTTCTCTAGACATATAACCTAAAAGAAAACTAAAAAACAATATTTTCAAATTAGATTATTTCTTTTCTTATATTTAATATTTTACTTTCTAAATCTGGAAGATTAATTTTAATAATATCCCAAACAATATTCCAATCAACTCCAAAATAATTATGAATCATTTTATCTCTTGTACCTGATATTTCACTCCATTTAACCTCTAAATGTTTGTTTTTAATGTCTTTAGATATATTCTTAACAGCTTCTCCTATAATCTCTATTTCTCTTACAATAGCACTTTGTATTAATCTATCTGAGATTAACTTCTGTTTATCCAGATTCTTAGAGAACTCTCTAATTGCATTAATACTGTCCAAAATATGATTAATAAAAACTAGATCATTCTTCATATTATCCTTATCTCTTGATTTAAAATCTTATCTTTAAGATAAGGACTTAATCCATTATAGCTGACCAAATCAACTTTTCTTTTTAATTTATTTTCTAATTCAAATTGAATCTTAACAAACCCAAATCCTATTCCCTTTGGAGGTTCTACCAATATATCAATATCGCTATCTTTTTTTTGTTCTCCAGTAGAATAACTACCAAATATTCCAGCTTTTTTAATTTTATATTTTTTTAGAATTTGCTTTATCTTTGGGATTACTTTATCTAATATATCAGAATTATTTTTAGAAATTAATTTATTATCTGCTATATTTTCTTTTATAACTAATTTCTCTTTTGATAAATTGCCCCCAAGATAAATTCTCTGTTTTTTAAACTTATCCTTTTTTCTTATACTTTTGACTCTATAATAATATTTTTTTCCATTTTTTTCTTTGATTTCAGTATAAACCATAAATATTATACGGGCACATTCTATATAAATTTTTCTATGTGGACGTATAATTAATCTCATCTATTATCTAATTTTTTCTTACTTATCCCAAAATTTTCTAACAATATTCATTAAATTTCTAACTTCCAATATTATATGCCCCGACCGGACTGCGACGGGACGTAGCATTTTATTATAATGTAAAGTTATTTCTTTTAATAAGAATTTTATCATCACAAACTTCCCATAAATGATTTGATAAAGAAAATCCAGATTTTCTTCTTTTGTCTGTAAAATAGGCTAAAATTATTTTTACTTGATACTCTTTTCTTATCTCTTTGATTATTGGAACAAAATCTGTATCTGCCGTTAGAAGAATTAAGTTTTTTATTGTTCCTCTTTGCGAAACTTTGAATAAATCCATTGTTAATAGAGTATCAACTCCTTTTTGTTGATATCCATCATCTCCTTTTTGAACTCTTCCCTCTCTTACTATTATTTTTGGACTAACTTTTCCTAATTTTTCAATAAATTTGTCATAATTTCTTTTTCTTTTATTTTCATCTTTATTTGGATTTGGACTTTGATAAGGTGGTGCTGTATAGAAATAGATTTCTTGGATTTCTAAATTCTTGATTGAGGCAACAGATTGAGCAAATTTTTCTATTTTATATTTTAATGGTTTTCCTTCTCCAAAATGTTTTGAAATAAAGGATAAATATCCACTATCAATAAAGAATATAGTTTTATCACTCATTTTAAAGCATCGGGCAACCTGTTAGGATCACCCGGGATTATGTTAATATTTAAAGAAAATGACGTCTTAAATATCTTTTGGTTTTGTACAAAGCCCAGAAAATGCCCCGACCGAGATTCGAACTCGGGTCCCAGCCTTGAGAAGGCTGTATGC
>ERZ1292623.1056-Hain-H51-01um-R1-1056-length-27422-cov-14_pt2 | contig 14257 bp, 14 predicted proteins | sample MGYA00564398_ERZ1292623 | MGnify/ENA primary metagenome ERZ1292623 (study PRJEB36523, sample SAMEA6512633) | groundwater metagenome | collected 2019-01-07 | study: AquaDiva: Metagenomics assemblies of 32 groundwater samples
TCGATAGGATCCTCGATGGTGATTATCGATTTCGCATTCGAAGAAAGGAGGGAGAGCAGGGCGTACAAGGTCGAAGTCTTGCCGGAACCGGTAGGGCCGGTCGCGAGAATAAGGCCATGAGGCCTGCCTAGCGAGCGGAGTAGCTGTTTTTGGTGCGTCTCGCTGAGGCCTAAGGCATCGAGTGTGCTCATTCCATCATCAGGAAAGAGCAGGCGCAAGACCGCGTTCTGGCCATGATATGTCGGGGCTATAGAGACACGCACATCAAGATGTCTTCCGAGCATAAGTGTGTGCCTGAATCGCCCATCTTGAGGTCGCTGATGTTCATCGATGCGCAGGCTCGAAAGTATTTTGATGCGTGAAATGAGCTCCGTATGGAGGCGGAGTGGGACATGAGCTTTAGTATCAAGCACGCCATCGATTCGAAGCCGGACACCTAAATATGTTTCCGTCGGGTCGAGGTGTATGTCCGATGCTCGCAGGCTATAAGCCTCCTCGAGCAGATCCGAAAGTACAGATGTCGCTGACAGGGAAACTTCCTCCGTGGTTAGCGAGGGTACTTTCGTAGCGGGACTTGGCATCTGTTAATCGTACGGAGTATAGATAAATAAAAGCTCAAGAAGAGATAAAGAAAACCTGTATCCGAGTTCTGGCATCGAGATAATTGACGGGAAGGTGCAGAGGAGTAGGGTGATGATGGAATAGGGTCTCGACCCTGTCCCTTTCAACCGGAACACCGCGGTGTTCCTTAATCTCCCTGCGGGGAGGCCTCGGGGCTGCGGCCCATATAGGTATGGAGAAAGTACGATGGCGACGGAATGGAATTTCGCAATAAAGCACCTGCAAGAAGACGGCGAATACGGGCTCGCACTCCAACTTGTCGGCTTAACGCCGGCGCGAAGAGAGCGTCTCCTGGCAAAGCTCATCAAGCAGCTTGCGACTTCCGAAAAGGGCCGATTGAGCTCATCCGAGTGGGAGAAGTTGGACGAGCTTATGGTCAAGCTGTGTGGCGCGTACTTCGCGAGCCTTTTCGATCGATACTGCGACCAGAACCCGGAGACCTGGCGTAATCGCGACCAAGGCCCTGCTTATGACCAGGTCGGCAGGCATGCGCGTGATCTCGTTGACCTTATACCAAGCTCGGGTCAGGGGTATATCCGGGAAGTGGACATGGCGGACGTGAATCTACGACCCTGGGCGGTGCGCATCTTCCCCAAGACTCGTCGAATGTTGTTGGACAGGCTTGCCTCGGCATGGAGTCAGGCAAGTACGGAAGAGGTCGCGCTGGCCTTCTTCGCATGCCTTTACGAGCACCTCTCCAATGAATTTGATGGAGAGGAAATTGCAACTCACCTACGTGCACATGACAAGAACGCAAGCCGGCAGCGCATCGAATACGTGTTCAGTGGTTACGAGTTCCAGGGCTCGTACAAGGCCGAGAAGGTCGGAGAAACCCTGCGCATCGCATGGGTGCGGACGTTCCGATCCCATGGCGAGTTCGCCCAAAGGATTCTGACGCCAGAAGAGATCCACGATTAGTTCCTAAGAAGACGGCCACCCGAAAGGGTGGCCGTTGTTACGCACCCCAACGCCACCTCGGCTTCTCCCCATACCGATAACAGATGGCCAAAAGGGCAGCGGAGAGGAGAATAAGGATGGAAATGAAGAGAATGGTCCCTTCAACGACCGAACCGCCCGCCTGGACCACCGCAGGCGCGAATGCACCGAAAATGACCCCCGAAAGGGCATAGAGAAGGGAGAAAAGAGCGGTCACCACCCATCCCTGCCAGCTGGAGGGATACCATCCCCAGCCGAAGCGCTTCGACCTGAACCAGAGCTTCCTTTTCGTTCTCATAATGGCGTAATTACGCCTTATTATAGCAGATTTGGCTAGGGAAAACCAGGTCTTGACGGTCCCTGGACCACATGAGCTTGAAAGGGCAAAATGGCTCCACAGCACTTGACAATACCTGTCAAGTCTGCTACTATGGCCTCATCAGGCCGTTTCAGGGAACTGAGACGACCTGGTAAATATGCAATTCTACGTACTGGCTGTTATGGCCATTTTCTTTTTGCCCGCTAGCGTTGGGGCCCCGGCATATGCGCAAGTAACCAGCGCATCTGACGTCGCCACTCCTGCGGACGATGAGCCTTCTCCCATGAAGGTCGCGTCCGCCAAGGAAGCGACCCAAAGCTATACGGTAAGCATGACGGCATACAATGCCGTCCCCGCACAGACCGACTCGGACCCGTTCACTACCGCCTCAGGCGCGTGGACGAACCCGGAAGTCGTCGCTGCCCGCTCCCAGGATCTCGCTACTGAACTTCCGTTCGGTACCGTCATCAAGGTCGAGCGGACGGCTGCGGACACGCCTCGCTGCCAGTTCAGCAAGGTGGATCACCTCATCGGCTACCGCGTCATCGCGGACACCATGCACAGCCGTTGGACGGACAAGATCGATATCTTGCTCGACCAGGCGGATACCGTGCAGGTGAACGGCGTCGAGATGAACCCCGGTCGCGTGTTCGGTGTCTGCGGCGGAGTCACGATCACGGTCGTGGGACATGTCGATATCAAGGACATTCCCAAGACCCAGGCGGAACTCGAGGCGATGTTCGCCGAGCCTACGCTCGCGATGCGCTAATCAGCAAAATCACATACGACCTTAGAACAGCCCTGCGGAAAGTTTCCGCGGGGCTGTTCGTCTTTTGTTATACTGTGCCAATGAAGACCTTCATGCATCGCCTGTTCGCATTCTTCGCTATCCTCGCGGGTATCGGACTGATAGCGGGGTCGTTCGCCCCCATGTTCGCGTCCGCGGCGCATGCGCAGACTACCTCGCTCGAGTATTCGGGATGGGTACCGTATTGGACGGCGAAGAAAGGGGCGGACGACGCCCGCAAGCACCTCAAGCAGCTCGATGAGGTGAATCCATTCACGTACATCGTGAAGACCGACGGAAGCCTGAAGGACAATGGCAAGATGACCGCCTCGCACTGGAAGAAGCTAGCTAAGGTCGCGGACAAGGAGGGCACCCGCTACGTACCCACACTCATGTGGAACGATGGGGCGAGCACGCACCGCATCCTCTCGGATGCATCGCTCCGTGCGCAGCACATAGAGAACATCGTGGAGCTCGTGGAGGATAACGACTACGACGGCATAGACATCGACTACGAGGGAAAGCTCGCCGAGACCCGCACCTATTTCTCCCTCTTCCTCGCGGAGCTCAATATCGCGCTCGGCAGCAAGCACCTCTCGTGCACGATAGAGGCGCGCACTCCGGTGCCAGACCGCTATACCGGTACCCCGCCCGCAACCGCGTACGAGTTCGCGAACGATTATCCCTCCATAGGGAAGGCCTGCGACACCGTGCGTCTCATGACGTACGACCAGCAGACGGCTGACCAGAAGTTGAATGCGCTACGCCCTGGTCCGTACTTCCCCGTCGCAGACACGCTATGGACGGAGAAAGTGGTCAATCTAACCACCAAGGACATACCAAAGAACAAGATCTTCATCGGCGTCGCGACATACGGCCGCGAGCTCGAGGTCACCATAAGCCCAACAGGCAAGTTCACGTATAAGAATCTCTGGGCCTTCAACCCTGGCTACGGCAACGAGATAGAGAAGAAATTCAAGGTGAAGCGCAGCCGTAACGCGGCAGGGGAGGCGACCATCACCTATATAGATAAGAAGGCGAAGAAGGGCCCATCCCAGAAAGAGCTCATCGCCCTCGCGCCGGCCGGCACCGCTTCAGGCGACCTCGTGGCTCAAGGCGCGAAGGCGTACGCACTGAAGAATAATGTCCCGGTGACCTTCCGCATGCTCTCGTGGAGCGATGCAGGGGCGCTCGAAGGGCATATAGCGCTCGCGAAGAAGCTCGGGGTACGCGGCATCGCGGTCTTCAAGATAGATGGTGGGGAGGACAAGGGCATCTGGTCAGCGATGAAATAGAGAGCGGCCTCGAGGCCATTATTTTGCATCCTTACGAACCCTCCGTAGATGTATCCGTGTTCGCGGCCAGAAGTTCCTGCGCCATAACTCCGTAGAGCGCAGGGTTCGTCGTCCACTCTCGTTCATTACTCCCGTTCACATACCCCACCATCTGGGAATAGTTGAGACTGGATGCGAATTCTTGCGCTCGCGCCACGAGCCTGCTCTTCGATTCCTCCGGCATGCGTGCGCTCGCTTCCTCTACTATTCGACGCATCATTTCGAAGCGCGCCATATCGAGTTCCGGTATCCGCTCCTCACTGCTTTTCGTGGACTCGCTACTTCTGAGCCGCGCACGCTCCTTACCGAAATCGAATATCTCTGCCATACGAGTAGTGTATCAATCGAATAGGGAAATAAGATACGTGTCTATCTCCCTCTGATCGAGGTCATAGAAATGCTTCCCCTCCTTATGGAGCTTCGTCGCGAGCGCGATGCCCACATATCGCCAGTGCCACGGCTCGTACTGATAGTGCGTATTGCCGGCAGGGTACGAAAGGATGAATCCATAGCGGTGAGCATTCTCCGTAAGCCAATCGTACGCATCGGTCGAAGCGAAGCTCGTGAATGCGCTTCCGAGCTCACTCGTGGTCAGGTCGACGGTGGTACCGAGCTGGTGCTCGGAATACCCCTGGTCGGCGGAGAACCGGTTAGCGCCTGCGCCGTAGCTGACGAGATAGTTCCCCTTGAGCGCAGCCTGCGTGCCGAATGAACGATACGCAGAAACGACCCGTATCTCTATGCCGTCCTCGCTAGATTCCTCCAGCAGATCCTTCAGGTGGGGAAACGCTTCTGCATGGAACTCAACAGTCTTTGCAGGATCACTCACATCCTGCTCATCAACTATCTTAAGCGTGGCCGGCACATAGTTCTCGTTGAGGAAGTAGACCTTGGAATACTTCGTGAGGAGCTCCGGGTCGGTCGCCGCGAGCTTCGCGAGCGTGCCCACGGTACCCGAGATGTCCTGTATCTGCCGCTCGAAGCCGCTGGCCTTCGCGCGCTCGTACTGGAGCGCGCTCGCAAGATGCGCGTTCTCCGACCCGAGCGCTGCTACTTCGCTCTTCAGCTCTTCGATGTACGCGTCGCTCTCGATCTTCGCCTGAGCGAGCGCGTTGGCCTGCGTATCGAGCTCCATGTACTGATAGATGCCGAAGAAAAGCGCGCCAAGGAGGATAAGGCACGCCACGCTCGCGATGATGAGCTGGAGCTGGTGATTCTGCATGGAGGCGAGTGTACCATGGCCCATGCGAGCGCTTCATTTACATTTCATCTAATCATGTTAGAGTATGCACAGGCTCAAAAGAGGAGATATCCATGGGCAGGAAGGCTAACGCTACACAATCCATCGACCTACATTTGGGGAATCGGCTCCATTGCCGACGGAAGGCGTTGCGCCTCACGCAGAAGCAGCTAGGCGAGCTCGCGGGAGTCACGTTCCAGCAGATCCAGAAGTACGAGTGCGGAACGAATCGCATAAGCGGCGCCATGATCTGGCTCCTCGCTGATGCGCTCGAGGTCCCGGTTACCTATTTCTATGACGGCCTGCCGAAGCCTCAGAACGAGGCGGTTGCGCCCGAAGCGCTCCGCGACGCGGCCTGACCCGCACCATCCTCTTATTTCAATCTGTACCTTCGTGCATCATCGGGGCCCGGCTACGCTGCCGGGCCTTTTATTTTGCCGTGAGCGCGGTGTGCGCTAGGATAGGGAAACTATGCCAAAGATAAGCAAGTTCGAACCGGGAGCATTTGATCTCGTAGTCCGCCGCTCAAGCGCCGGACTCGGTCTTTTTACGGAGTCCGCTATACCCAAGGGCGCGTGCATCATCGAGTATGTCGGGCGCGTGATATCGAAGGAGGAAGAGGATACGAGCAAGAGCAAGTACCTCTTCCAAGTGAACAAGAGCAAGACGCTCGACGGGAAGCCGAAGTGGAACAAGGCCGGGTACATCAACCACTCATGCCGCCCGAACGCGGAGAGCGAGATACATAAGGCGAGGGTATTCATACTCGCGACGCGCAACATCAAGCCTGGCGAGGAGCTCACCTATGACTACGGCAAGGAATATTTCGATGAGCACATCAAGCCGTTCGGCTGCAAGTGCGACAAGCACGCGGGGAAGAAATAGACGACGCCGCGCGAATGCGCGGCGTTCTGCCTGACGAAGGTTAACTCGTCTGTCGGCTCGCCTGACCGCCCTTGCGGCCGGCCGCGCGCGCTTCCTCGGAGTCGAACTGGTGGGCCGTGCCCTTCGCGTGCGCGGCCTTTCCGCCCTTACGCGCTATCTCACGCTGCGTCTCCTCGTCCATAGCAGCGAATCCTCGTTTCCGCTGCCCAGCGACAGTGGTATTTTCGGGCATACTCGTGTGGTCTTATGGCTGCTAAGCCACGACTATAGCGGGTACGTCGTGAACCCGAGGTGAACTAGAATCCCCACTGAATGGAAACGCCGGCCTTCTGCGTCGCCTCGTCCTGCTCCTGCGTATAGACGTAGGTGTTAGCGGCAACGAATAGGAGATAGGCGAGCCCCAGGGCCACGAGGATAGAAAGTATGGTTTTCATATACCTAAGTATAGCTGATAGAGCCCTGTATATGGCTTATTTGCATCTCTTCATGAAGATGTGGGTAACCCCGATTTCCTGCGCTTACTTGCTATCATGAAGGGGTAACATCTATTCCATGTCCCATTCACTACGTGCGACCCTCGTTCTGGTTTTCTTCATCTTCGCGTTCGTGGCCGTAGCGGCCATCGCTCTCCCTCGAGCCACGTCAGCCGAACTCACCGCCGTCCTTGGTGAGGGAAGCCAGGGTAGTCAGGTGACCGAGCTCCAGCAAGCGCTTGCGCGGTTCGGGTATCTCAATGCGGGCGCTACCGGCTACTACGGCCCAGCTACCAAGGCAGCGGTCATGAAGTTCCAGACGGCGAGCGGTCTCTACCCAAGCGGCGCCTTCGATCGCTCGACGCGCCTCGCTCTTGTCGCACGACTCGGTACTACGGGTCAGACATATGTCGCACCTACTACGACCATCGCAAATCCCATCTCAAATATCGGCACAGCCCCAACGCTCTCGGTCGGGTCCCGGGGCACGGCAGTGCTTGCGCTTCAGGAGCTCCTGCGGAAGCTCGGATACCTCTCGGCAGAGCCGACCGGGTACTACGGCAGTCTTACCGAGACCGCAGTCGCTTCTTTCCAGACTGCGAACAATCTCGAACCAGTGGGATACGTGGGACCCCGCACGCGCACGCATCTGGCCGAGCGTGAGCTCACGGTACTGAGCGGTACTAATACGACCACCACTACCGCCTCGAACCCGACAACGAGCGGGACACGCGAACAGGCGGAGAAGCTCATGCGCAATCGTCCACGCCTCTCCCTTACGGTCAGCGATGCCGATGTCACGTCCGGCAGCACGGTCATCGTGAAGTGGTCGGGCACGAACGTGACGAGCTGTACCGCGAGCGGTTCATGGAGCGGCGTACAGGCGGTGAAGGGTACCCTGGACATGGTGAATCTCACGCTCGACCAGACCTACATACTCACCTGTAACGGGGAGGGGGGAAGCATCACCAAGTCCGTTACGGTTGCGGTCACGAATGCGGAACCTGATCCGGTACCGCCCCCACCAGTCGCACCGACGCTCACGTTCTCGACCGACGTTTCGCTCATCACGAAGGACAGCAAGGCCGTGCTCACCTGGGCGTCAGCGAATGCGACGAGCTGTACCGCAAGCGGGTCATGGAGCGGTAGCCAAGAACTATCGGGCTCGAAGACCATGCTCGGTATCGTTAGCTCCTCCACCTATGTCCTTACCTGCACCGGAGCGGGAGGGACGGTTTCTAAGGCAGTCGTCGTGACCGTCGTTAGTCCGACCCCAGCCCCGACCCTCACCCTCACCGCAAGCGCTGCATCGGTCGTGTCTGGCGGAAGCGCAACACTTACCTGGGCCACCACGAATGCGACTAGTTGTACCGCGACCGGCAGCTGGACCGGCGCGCTCGCAACGAGCGGTTCGAAAGTCATCTCCGGCATAACGGTTCCCTCGATATACATGCTTACCTGTACGGGCGCAGGAGGGACTGTTTCAAGGGAGGTCGTCGTGGGCGTCGTTAGCCCTGCCTCGGCCCCAACCCTCACGCTTACTTCAAATGTCGCATCCGTCACCTCAGGCGGAACCGCAACCCTTACCTGGGCCGCGGTGAATGCTACGAGCTGTGTAGCAAGCGGCAGCTGGACCGGCGCGCTCGCAACGAGCGGCTCGAAAGCGGTCACGAACATAACCGCACCTTCGACCTATACGCTCGCCTGCACCGGTACGGGAGGTACGGTCAGTAAATCAGTGTCAGTCTCCGTAACGACCGTGACTGAGCCGACCCCAACACCATCGACCTCGCCTGGCACCTATCAGGTATACCCGGGCTGCGAAGCGCCAGCGACGTCGTACCTCCGCACCATCTATATCGATCCCGTGCTCGGTAGCGACACGACCGGCGATGGTTCGCTCGCGAAGCCATTCAAGACACTGACCTTCTATGTAAACGGACGGAAGACCCAGGCAGGTGACCATGTCGTGCTCCTTCCGGGTGACCACGGTTCGCTCGTCGTGAACCGGTACACCACCTCGTACCTCGTCGGTACCACGAAGTGGATCTGGATCGACTTCAAAGAGGGTGCGGTGATGAAGAATATGGACCTGAAGGATATGTCGCGCTGGCTCATCACGAACGGTGAGTTCACCGGCACAGGCGTGCGATTCGTATCGTTCGGCAACGGCGGGAACATGATCCTCGCGGACTCCGAGATGTACACCACCCGCAACACGTCCGGCTGGGGCCCTACCGAGTGGCTCGCCGCATCGTCCGGTATCTCCACCCGCAACGCAAAGTGCGTGGCTATCCTCCGCAACAAACTCTCGAACATCCGTGCGGGTATGACGCTCTTGAGCGATGCTACGAACGTCGCTGACAGCCGCCAGAAGATCCTGGTGGAAGACAACGAGATCCGGAACTTCTCCGCCGACGGGATGCGCCCTATCGGTTCCGACATCACGATGCGCAACAACTTCATGTACGACCAGTACCTTGGCAGCAAGGATGGGGACGGTAATCATGACGACGGCATCCAGATGTTCGCGCTCGAGGGCTTCGCGCAGGACAATATCGTGCTGGATAGGAACTGGATCCAGGAGACCACCAACCCGAACCGCGCGTACATCGGCGGCATGCAGGGCATCGGGCACTTCGATGGGCCGCTTACGAACTTCAAGGTGACGAATAACACCATCATCACGTCGGTATGGCACGGCATCACGACGGGCGCGCGGGACTCGCTCGTAGCGAACAACACTGTCGTGAACTACACCAATAACGGGGCGAATAGCTGGATAACGGTGAACGAAGGTAAGGTAGCAACCATCATCCCGTACAACACCATCGTCAAGAATAATATCGCTGTGTCGTTCCGGACCATCCCGGTCGTGCTGACGGAGAACAACTTCTCGGTAAGCGATCCGGCTTCGGTCTTCCGCGTGTTCGACAAGACGACCGCTACCTTCGACTTGCGTCCTAAGGCAGGCTCGATCATCGACGGGAAGGGAGTGGGGTCATTCCCGACCGGTACGGCGCCGACCGGAGGTGCGACCGGTACTAATCCACCGACCTGTACCCTCGCCTCGAGCGCAGTATCCATCGAACGCGATACGTCAGCGACCCTTACGCTCTCAAGCGTGGGAGCGACGTCAGCAAGCATCAATAACGGCGTAGGCTCTATAGCGGTGAATGGCAGCGTCTCTGTCACTCCGATCGATACCACGGCCTACACCGCGACCGTAACGGGAACCGGCGGCACCAACACCTGTCAGGTGAAGGTCCTGGTCACGGCTTCTGTGCCGAAGGTGCCAGTAGCGAACTCGGTTGGTCCAGTGATCCGATTCAACTTCGACCCTGCGACGGTGTTCAGCAGCGCAATTCGTGACATCTCCGGGAACAACTACATCGCGACGCTTACGAACGGTGCGACCATCGTGGCCGGCAAGACGGGTGGGGCGCTCTCGATGAACGCACGGAACCAGGGCGCCGTCATAGGGACTATTCCTCTCTCCAATCTCAACATCACGGATCGCATGACGGTCTCCATGTGGGTCAATGCGCGCGACCTGTCCTCGACCCTTCATTACCTGTTCGTGCATGGACGCACCGCCTCGAGCAATCCGCTCGACTACAGTACCCACTTCGCAGCCGGGAACTATGGAGGCGGCCCTGCCGTAGGATGGAGCGACGGTGTGACGACCGCGGGCGCGGGCGCTCCGAAGACCTCACCGATGGCACTCAACCGGTGGTATCACGTCGCTGGTACCCTCGATGGGGATAACTCAGCGTTCTATGTAGATGGGGTACTTGTGGGATCTGGTACCAAGGCGACATTCGGTCTCCTCAACCAGGCATCGCTCAAGGCCGGAATCGGATTCGATTCCTCCCGTAACGACTACGCTTTCCAGGGCCTTATCGACGACTTCCGCATCTACAACCGCGCGCTCTCCGCTGCAGAAGTGGCGAGCCTCGCTTCGGGCTCCCTCGCGCAAGGCGAGCCGGGCTCGGTCGCGGGAGCGATACGTGCGCACCTCTTCACGAAGCGGCTCATGCAGGGAGCGACTGGAGCCGAGGTGACGGCGCTTCAGGAGCTTCTCCAGAAGCTCGGGCACTACACGTACCCAGAAATCACCGGATACTACGGTCCTGCTACCAAGGAAGCAGTCATGAAGTTCCAAGCAGCCAACGCGCTTGAAGCGGTAGGGGAAGTGGGTCCAAAGACCCAAGGCCTCCTGAACGCGACGGCAGCAGCGCAATAGTAGGGAATATAAAGGAGAAAACAGCTCCGCTACATGCGGAGCTGTTTTCGTATGTAAAGAAAAGGCCGCCAGCTCCAGAGGAGTGGCGGCCTAGGTTTTCGCCCATGCCTGACTTAGGCGGTGACCAGGACGTTCCGCTTGCGCCGAAGCGCGGAGCCAGCCAGGCCGAAGCCGACGATCATCATAGTCCAGGTGGCAGGTTCAGGAATGGCCGAGAGCGCCTCGTTCGTCACGTGGGTGACGGTGAAGTACGCATAGCCGTCGGGGAAGTCGTAGCTGCCGGAACCGGAGCCGGCCATACGAGCGAACGGCGTGGTGAGCAGCGAGGGAATCGCGGCCGGCGTCACGTTCATGATCAGCGCGTCGTCGGGATCCGGGAAGGCGTTGAACGAAAGCGTCGTGCCCGTGATGCCCGTGCCGCCGGCGATCATGTCCAGGTAGCGGGTCACCCCGCCGATAGTGAACCTGACGGTGGTGAAGGGCGAGGTCACGCCGGTCGTGAGGGTGTCGGACCCGGGCTCCGTCACGCGGACACCGAGGTCGGGGTCGAAGACGTAGCTGGCCGTGAACTGGAGATCATCCAAATCGAGACCCTCCCCGAAGAACTCGTTGGCGTCGACGCCTCGGTCAATGATCCCTTCGAAGGTCACCTTGTTGTCCGCATTGGCGGCGGTGGCCGAGAGGCAGAGGGCCGCGACCGCGACCGCAATACGAGAGAATCTCTTCATGTCGCAGACTCCTTCCGAATGTCTGGGTTGCAGAATGTACTCTAATGATGAAACCGGTGTGACTTTACCACGCTAAATCAAATGAGGCAATAGCTGGGCGGGGTAGGATAAAAGATATCGGCGGGTCCGTGGACCCGCCGATATGTCGCCGAAGCGAAAGGTGCTTGACTGGTTGTGCTGCTTACGCCAGCACGAGGGCCTGGCGCCGCCGATTGGCGCGCACCATGGACCCCACGCCGCCGAACCCGATGATCATCATCGCCCAGGTGGCGGGTTCGGGGACCGCCGAGCCGATCGTCAGGTTGTCGAAGTAGTTCTCGGTGCTCACGCCCGTCTGCGTGTTGTGGCCCTGGATGATCACTTTCGAGAACGACTGCGCGCCGAGCGCGTTGACGGAGAGCGATTGTGCCCCGACGGATTGGACCCAGTTGGCGCCCACCAGCTTCATGTTGAGGTTGACCCACGTGTTGGCCGTGAGCGCCGGACCACCGAAGCTGTTCCAGAGGCCCGTGCCGCTGTCGTACGCTCGGAAGGCGCCGTTGTAGAGCTCGGTGATGGGATAGGAGACGATGTTGTTGAATCCATCGACGCCCGTACCCCAGAAACCGAACACCCGCTCCGACGAGGCGAGGTTGGCCGCGGACAGATAGTAGTCGATGGACATCTCGGTCGTGCCGGCAGGCAGGTCGTACGTCCGGCCCTGGGTGTTGTAGAAGCCACCCGAGTAGGGGCCCGGACGATTGTTCGCGCTATCCGCCGGGCTGATCGTGATCTTGCCCCGCTCGTCGCCGTCGAACATGATGCCGCCCTCGAAATTTGCCGGAGCGTAGCGGTCGGTGTACCAGGCGCCAGGCGCCTGGGTCGGACTCGTCACGACCGGATCATCGAAGGTGAGGGTGGTGGGCGCGGCGAGCGCAGGGCTCGCCCCGAGAGCCATGACGAGCATGAGCCCGCTCAAGACGGTCTTCTTCATCGTTACTTCCTTCTCAAAGCATGCGGCCCCCAATTGGTGTACCGCAGTTAAAAGCTCTGAAAATAAGCGCTTCTAGCTGCGGTACACCATATGTAACTGAAAAGAACTGCACTGACTTTGACACATTATAAGAAATTGTACAACCCTGCTCTTATTTTGGGCGGTATAGATAAAGAAAGAGCCGCCGGATTCCGAGAGGAACCCAGCGGCTGAAGGTGCTTGGTTGGCTAGACCAGGACGAGGGCCTGGCGCCGCCGATTGGCGCGCACCATGGACCCCACGCCGCCGAACCCGATGATCATCATCGCCCAGGTGGCGGGTTCGGGGACGGCGCTACCGATGGAGCCGCCGAGAGCTCCGTTGCCCACGAGGGCGCTGTCGCCCACCCTGATGTCGTAGGCGAGAAAGTGGGCGCCATCGTCCAGGCCTCCGACGTCCATCCGAACTTGGTAGAGTCCGGGAGACGCCGTGGTGAAGCCGGTGAAGGCGCTGAACCAGTTGTGGCGGAAGCTGTTCTCCGCTTTCTCGCCGGCGTCACCGGTGTGATTGTCGTTGCCGGGCGCCCGCCCATCGAAGGTGAGTTGGGCGTTGGTGGCGTAGTTCTTCAGCGTGATGGCGACCGTGACGCCGTCGAGCGACCCCGTGTTCGAGAAGACGCCCCAGTCGGAACTGACGAAGGGGACGCCCGTCGCGAAGCTGTAGACGCCGCCTGCGGACGCCGCAGCCACGACGAAGGTCTGGTGCCCCCGACCGTAGATCTGGTTGCCGTTGGCCGTCGTCAGCACGAGCGTATTGGCCGGACCGTAGCCGTTGCCGCTCCCGTAGCTCCAGATGTCCGTCGGCGTCGAGTTTTCGGTCAAGGTGGCCGCGCTCGCGGACCCGGCGAACAGACAGGCGGCCGCGGCGGCCGCGAAAATCGTTGAAAGCTTCATTGAAGAAAGCCCCTTCAGAATGCGCGGCTCCAAGACTGTCTTGGTGTACCGCAGCTAAAAGCCCTGAAAATAAGCGCTTCTAGCTGCGGCACACCATATGTAACTGAAAAGAACTTGAGCTCGGACTTTAACACACTAGCGAATACATGTAAATATTGCGGGTTTATACCGCAATATCGCTGCCTCCTTACGATGAAAGCCCCTCTCGGGGCCTTCATCATGTCGCTAGCGAGCGTTCTTCCGGGCGAGCTTTATCGCCAATCGCTTCTTGGTCTTGGGCGGGCTCTTCCGTATCTTCTTGGGGCTTACGCCGTGACTGTTCGTTCCCATAGGTTCGTATGTATTAGTGTTGCGTACACCATACTACGAAATGGGCCAAATAGCCCGAGCTCTACATCCCCGAGAGGTCATTGATGGCCATGATATCTATCGTGGCCTGGGAGATCTGAAGGTGTGGATGGTCCACGAAGATAGCGGCTGCCGCCTCTTGGGAATCGGCCTCGACTATCGAGTACATCATGACGTCGTTCTTCACATCGGCAACGCCGTCCGGAGTGACGCGCTTGGTCTTTCCGGCACCATTGGTCTCCATGACCATGCTCCCGTTCTTCTCGGTCCACGCGTTCCAGTCAGCACCCATCTTGGCTTCCTCGGCCTTCCGCTCCTCGGGATCCTTGTTCATCCACTCTTCAAGCACTGATGCGGGGGTAAGGTACAGGACTAGGAATCTGCTCATAGGTATATTCGGTAAGCGGCTTTTATAGGAAATAGTATACAGCGGGG
>ERZ1292623.3144-Hain-H51-01um-R1-3144-length-14257-cov-10_pt1 | contig 14257 bp, 20 predicted proteins | sample MGYA00564398_ERZ1292623 | MGnify/ENA primary metagenome ERZ1292623 (study PRJEB36523, sample SAMEA6512633) | groundwater metagenome | collected 2019-01-07 | study: AquaDiva: Metagenomics assemblies of 32 groundwater samples
CAAGCACTATTCCAATCTCCCCCATAGTTAAACTCTCATAATAATACAATACCAAAACCATTCTCTCTTCTTTGCTTAATCCTTTATTAATATGCTCGATAAATAATTCTTTGTTAATTTTCTCTGAGGGATCTCTTGTTCTTTCATCTTGCACATCATACAACATCCCTCCCCCGCTGTTTTTGTTCTCGCCCTCTAATAAATCAGACAGATATGCTGTTCGGCCTATATTGGACCTTCTCATAAGTCTATTGTACCTCTCGTGGCTTAATCCCATTTTTTCAGCAATGTCTTTTGAGTCTAATACTTTGCTCGGTTCATAATCCAAAGACTCTATTGCTCTCTCTCTATCTCTCTTAAAGGCTCTTAGTGTTCTTGACTGCGAAGCTGTGCTTCTCGCCCAGTCTAGAATAGCTCCTCTCAATCTATGCCGGCAATAAGTTTCAAAACTAACTTCTCTTTTCGGGTCATAAGACTCTACAGCATTAATTAATCCTACAAAACCTGCACTGACAATTTCGTTAAGCTCCAGAGGAACTCTCCTGGAAATCCGCGCAGCGTGTGAATACGCCAGAATTAAATAATGCTCAACCAAATTGTTTCTCAGTTTAACATCCGACCTTCCGCCTTCAACATATTTCCCCCAGAGTTCAGAAACATTATCGTCGCGAAACTCGCTATGAGCCATGTACCTTTTAGTTTTTAGAGTTAATAAATACTTTTACTTTTCTAAATAATCTTTTCATATGGACTTTCTCAGCCAATTCTGCAAAAGCTGAACAAAGTTTATAAAGAGCATATATTTCAATGACACATGAAAAGAAGCTCACGACGCTGGAAGAAAAAAGGGCAAATGCGCTGGAAATGGCAGAGAAAAAGACTCAAAAAAGAAAAAAGAAAGAGGAGATTGCACAGGCAAAGATCTGCTTAGACTAGTTTTTGATTCTGTAAAGCTTACTAAAAGAAAAGGACTTTTGATTACAGCAATCTTTATAAAAACTTAACTCTCAGGACACAGATGTCTCAAACAAACATTTGGACTGAGAAATACCGCCCCTCGAAATTTGACGATATGGTCGGTCAGCAAGAGGTAATCAAAAGAGTGAAGTCGCTTGTTCAGGCAATGAATATCCCGCATTTGCTCTTTGCCGGGCCTGCAGGAACTGGGAAGTCTACTCTGGCTTTAATTACAGTAAAAGAATTATTCGGAGAAAGATGGAAAGAAAATTACCTTGAATTAAATGCTTCTGATGAAAGAGGAATTGACGTTGTAAGACAAAAAGTAAAAGATTTTGCAAGAACAAAAGCTATAGAGAACATCCCGTTTAAAGTTATTTTTTTAGATGAGGCGGATGCTTTGACAAAAGAAGCACAGCAGGCTTTAAGGAGAACAATGGAAAATTATTCTAATACGTGCAGATTTATACTGTCGTGCAACTATTCTTCAAGAATAATAGATCCGATACAATCGCGGTGTGTTGTCTTTAGATTTAAATTGCTGGAAAAGAAGGATGTCTCTAAGATTGTAAAGAGGATATCTGAAAAAGAAGGCCTTAAAATTGCAGATGAAGCATTTGAAACTGTGTATGAATCATCTGAAGGAGATTGCAGAAGAGCAATTAACCTGCTTCAAGCAACTGCCTCTATATCTTTAGACGTCAATTCTGAGATGATAAGAATGATTTCCTCTAGCACAAAACCTGCAGATATTCGGGTTGTCCTTGGTTATGCTCTTGCTGGAGATTTTATAAGCGCGCGGGATAAACTGCTTGATGTAATGCTAAAAGAGAGTGTTTCTGGGACAGACATAATAAAGTCAATTCAAAAAGAGATATGGAATCTGCAAATAGAACCAAGCATCAAGGTCAGACTTACTGAGAAAACGGGGGACACTGAATTTAGAATGATAGAGGGTTCTGATGAATTTATTCAACTTCAGGCTCTTCTTGCGTCTTTTGTTCTTGCAGGTCAGGGTAAAATATAGAATGTCTCTCTCTGAAAAATACCGCGCGAAAAAATACTCTGATATTTTCGGTCAGAATAAGGCTGTAGAGGAAATAAAAGAATTTTTAAAAAACTTCCCAAAAAGAAAGGCTCTTGTTTTATACGGGCCAGCTGGGACTGGAAAAACCTCCCTGGCTCTTGCTGCCGCCCATGAAAATAATCTTGAAATTCTAGAGCTAAATGCATCTGATTTAAGAAATAGGGCAAAACTTGAGGGAGTATTAAAACCTGCGACAGAACAGAGAGGATTATTCAAAAAGGGGAAAATTCTTCTTATGGATGAAGTAGATGGTGTTACCGGCACAGATATTGGAGGCATTCCTGAATTGGTGAGATTAATAAAAACAACAAGGTATCCTATAATAATGACGTGCAATGACGTCTGGCAATCCAAGCTTTCTTCTTTAAGAGCTGAGTCAAAGATAGTAGAGATGAAAATTCTTGATATGGATGTAATAACTTCTGTTTTATTGAGAATATGCGAGAAAGAAGAAGTGAAAAAGGAGCATTCTTTACTAAGGCAGATAGCAATAAAATCGCAAGGAGACTTAAGGGCGGCTATAAACGATTTGGAGTCTTATTTCTACACGGAGGAGCTGACAATAGATACCTCTGAAAAGAGAGATGTTGAAGAAAATGTTTTTAACATATTAAGAAGACTGTTTAAAGAAAGGAACGACTTTCTTGACTTGTTTGATAACACCAGCCTGTCTTTGGATGAACTGTTATTATGGATTGAGGAGAATATTCCTAAAGAATACAAGAATGAATCTCTGGCAAGAGCTTATTATGCTTTAGGCAATGCAGATGTTTTTCGCGGCAGGATTTATAGAAACCAGTCATGGCGTTTTTTAATTTATCAAAACGCTTTTCAAAGCGCTGGGATTTCTTACGCCAAACCCTTCCCAATGACTGGCTTTACAAAATACGAGCGCCCTAAACGTATTTTGAAAATATGGCTCCATAATCAAAAGATAGGCAAAAAGAAAACAATTTCCAAGAAATATGCCCGTTTTGTCCATTGCTCAACGCAGAGAATTATCCGAGATTTTGAACTTTTAAAGCCAATTTTAAAGCAGGAAGATGTTCAGAAAAAATTAAAATTCAGCGATGAAGAAATTGCTTATTTGAATACTTTGAAGTGAGTGATGATAAGAGAAAGGTTTATATAGTATAATTATATTGTTTATACATGATTGAAATAAAGACTAAATTAAGAAGGTGGGGGAATTCATTTGGAATAGTTGTGCCTCAAAAAGCAGTTGAGCAAACAAAGGCAAAAGAAGGAGATGAAATTATAATTTTACTTAAGAGAAAGAAAAACAATGTTTTGAGAGAGATGTTTGGGTCACATAAATTCTCAAAACCAGTTAAGCAATTGATGAGAGAAATGGATGAAGAATTATACCATGACTAAATATCTTTTTGATACATATGCAATAATAGAAATAATTGAAGGAAATTCAGATTATGAAAAATATGTTGATGAGGAGATAATAATAAATGATTTTGTTTTTGCGGAATTGTGCTATAGTTTAATAAAAACAAACTATTCCAACTTAGACCTCTATATAAAAAAATATGAAGAATTTAGTGTTCCTCTTGAAGCAGAAACGATTAAGAAAGCCATGCAGTTTAGACATGAAAACAAAAAGAAAAAATTGTCTATGACAGATTGCATCTCATATTTTCAGGCTAAAGAATTAGGGATAAAATTTTTAACAGGAGACAAAGAATTTGAAAATTTAGAAAATGTGGAATTTATCAAATAGGATTCTTGGGATTGCTAATCCGTGGCTTCCTTGAAAAGCTCGTTAACCTTATTCCAATTTATGATATTGAAAAATGCTTCTACATATTCATTTCTTCTGTTCTGATACTTTAAGTAATATGCGTGCTCCCAGACATCTAAACCTAAGATTGGTGTTTTGCTGTCCATTAAAGGAGAATCTTGATTTGAGGTGCTTATAATTTCCAATTTTCCTTTATTGTTGACTAGGAGCCATGCCCAACCAGAGCCAAATTTGCTCAATGCAATGTCAGTAAATTGTTTTTTAAAATTTTCAAAATTGCCAAATGTTTTCTCAATTGATTTTGCGATATTTCCATATGGGGCTTGTTTTTTGGGGCTGAGGATTTCCCAAAACAAGCTATGATTAAGATGTCCTCCTCCATGATTTACAACAGCTGTTCTAATCTCTTTTGGAACAGAATCTATGTCTCTTAGAAGTTCTTCTACGCGCATTTTTTGTAATTTGGGATGCTTCTCAAGTGCGCTGTTCAGTTTATCAACATACGTTTTATGATGCTTGGTATAATGAATCTCCATTGTCTTAGCATCTATATAAGGCTCTAAAGAATCATAATTATAAGACAATTTTGGCAATTCATGTTTCATAGAATATCAAATAAGAAGCATTATAAAAGACTTTCTAAGCTGTTTGTGTCTTTGCAAGCTCTGCATCAATAATCTGCTTGAATTGCTCATAGGGGAGAGCACCATCTAGCTTGATACCGTTAACAAAAAAACCAGGTGTACCTTGGATTCCTGCTGCACTGCCTTCATTAAAGTCTTTTTGAATTTCTTCCTTGAATTTACCACTGTCTAAGCAACTGTCTATGTTATATCCTATTTCCTTAGCCCATTTTTTCAGATCGTCATTTGTGTATTGAACTGTTGATTTGACTGGTCCTTTTACAGGGTCGCCACCGTCAAGCTCGTTCTGCTCTTTGAACATTTTATCATGCATCTTATAATAGGCGCTGTCTCCTCCTTTCTCCCTGACGCAGTTTGCCGCCTCTGCAGAAGGTATTGCCATTGGATGGAAGCTAAGAGGGAAATCTCTAAACACGAGTTTAACTTTGTTGGTTTCTATGTAATCTTTCTTAAGCATTGAGAATGTTTCTGTCCAGAATTTTCTACAGAACGGACATTGATAATCAGAGAATTCAATAATTGTTATTGGCGCGTTTTTATCTCCTAAAACAGGATCATCATCAACACTAACATCAACTTTACCGCCTAATAACTGCGGTTCGCCTTCTTCTGGGGATCCAACTCCCTGAACCAGAGGAACTATATTAGTGACTAGAAACTTTCCATCTAAAGTTGCATATAAAGGAATTTCCTGCCCTTGAAATTTGACATTTACTTTATACAAACTGTCTTCTCTTTCTGTTGAAAGCAACTCGACTTTTGCGCCTAGTGCTGGATTTGAATTGATAAAGTCCACAACGTTCTTTCCTGCTGTTTCGGCATTTACGACATTTCCCGTTAAACTTCCTGTAAAACTGAATATCAAAAACACAACAAGAACAATTCCTAGAACAAATGTTGATATTATCCATGGATTTGAGCGCGTTTTTCCGAGATACTTCCCAAAGGGTATTTCAACAGCATCTGACTTAGAATCTTCTTTCGTTTCTTTTGACATTCCTTCTTCTTTTTTGTTCATTGGGTTTTGAATAGTGGGCTATTTAAAAATGTTTGGATGAGTTCGATTTTGTTGAGAATCTCAATAGAGTTAAGTCTAAATTATGTGCAAATATTTAATAATCTTGCAACCTAATAAATTTTATGCCATACAATATTGTAATAGGAAGGGATGCAACTGACAAAGAAAGATTTGGCGACAAGGGGCTGATTTATATTGGCAAGGGATATGTAAAAATGGGCAATTACACTTCATTGTCTAATAAAATATATATGGATATTGCAAGAACTCATGTTGTTCTTGTGGCGGGCAAACGTGGATCTGGGAAGAGCTATACACTTGGGGCAATAGCTGAAGAACTCTCAAATCTGCCATCAGAAACTGCGAAAAATATTGCCTCAATTGTATTTGATACAATGGGAATATTCTGGACAATGAAATTCAAAAACGAGAAAGATAAAGAACTTCTTGATGAATGGGGCTTAAAATCAAAAAATCTTCCTGTGAAGGTTTTTGTTCCATTTGGGAAAGCAGAAGGATACAGGGAGAAAAAAATCCCGTTTGACGAGACTTTTGCGCTTTTACCCTCAGAAATTGAGGCAGAAGACTGGATAACCTTGTTTAATCTGGAGATGACTTCTCTTCCGGGAGTCTTAATTGAGAGGATTGTCACAGAGCTTAAAGAGAAGAATATTGTCTTCACAATAAAAGAGATCCAAAATGCGATAGAAAAAGACCATATATCATCAAAAGAAACAAAAGAAATTGTTTTGTCCTTGTTTTATGCTGCGGACAGCTGGGGAATTTTCGCCAAAACAGAAGAGGGCACTGAAATCTCTGATTTGGTGAATCCTGGTGTGACAACTGTTCTTGACACCTCAATTTATAGCTCAATAGGGGCATTTAATATTCGCGCTTTGGTAATAAGCTTAATCTCAAGAAAATTATTTAATAAAAGAATGGACGCGAGAAAAAAAGAGGAGCTGGATGCACTGCAACACGGTCAGGATTATTTATCTTACAAACAAGAGAGACAAGAGCCGCTTGTCTGGGTTTTTATTGATGAAGCTCATGAGTTTCTTCCAAGAGAGGGAAAAACTCCTGCGACAGATGCTTTAATTCAGCTTTTAAGAGAGGGCAGACAGCCGGGAATTTCCTTAGTTTTGGCAACACAACAACCTGGACAAATTCATAAAGATGTTATGACTCAATCAGATATTGTAATTTCTCATAGAGTTACTGCGAAGCCAGACATAGAGGCATTGAATGAGATTATGCAGACATATTTATTGCAGAATATCCGGCAGCAGATTGATGATCTGCCTCCTTTAAAGGGCTCTGCAATAATTTTAGATGACAACTCAGAAAGAATTTATCCTATTCGGGTTCGCCCTAGATTTACATGGCATGGCGGCGAAGCGCCAACTGCGATAAAGACAGACATTAAAATTTAGAGCATATAGAACAATAAGATTTATAAAACGTCTTTAATAAAATTCAGGATGATAACAGCAACATATGAAGAATTTGAAAAATTAGGATTTCAAAAAGCATGGAAACGCCCAGATGGCGCTCTTGGAGAATATCTTGGTCTTGTGAAGCAGGGAATATTAATTTTTGCAAAACAAATAGAAGAAAAGAGATATGTTATACATTCAGCTAGAGATGCAAAGAAAAATCAATATGATCTGAGTGAATTGAACGACCTGCCAAAACAAGTCCTTGCCAGCTTAGATGGGCTAATGAGCTTTCTGGAAAAACCAGACCAAATAAAAATGAGATGGATTGGAATAGAACCAAGAACAAGAGAGAGTCTTTACGAAATTGCAAAGGCGCCTCTAACTGAGAATATAGATTCCAGAGTAGATAAGATAATAAAAGACAGCGGGAGATACAGCCCAAAAATAAAAGGAAGAATAGATATGGAAATAGATGCAGCACTCACATACCGCCAATTAGGAAAACCTGAAGAATACATAAAACAATAATAATAAATTAATTTATAAATATGTGTGAACTTTTGTTCCCACATACTAATCTACTTAATCTTTTTAACCATCTTCAAAGAGGTTTTCTCAAATCCAAAGTTTTCAAGATTTTTAATCGAGTTAATATTATTTATCAATATCCCTGCAGAAATTTCTTTTACCTTCTTTTTCTTTAACCAAGTTATTCTTTCAGAGGTTAGTCTTTTTCCAATTCCTTGCTTTCTATAAGGCTTTGTTATATAGAGCATCGTTAATGCGCCCTCTTTCTTATCTTTTATTTCCGCATTTGCAAAACCTATAATTTTATTATTTATTTCAGCCACCAACCAAAGATTTTTCTTTCCAGACTTCATTTCCTTATTGAAACCAGATAACCTTTTTTTACGGGCTTGATTCATTTCTTTTATTATATCTGATTTGCTTCTACTTGGAAACTGAATTTTAATCTCATCTGTAACTCCTTCTAAATAGATTTTATCAATTTCATCCAAATCCTCAACATTAGCTTTTCTTATCAGCATATACAAAACTAGAATTGTAAACTTATTAATCTATCTATAAAAATAATATGCGGGAATTTTTGTTCTCAGATATTATTAGTATATCGGCGCGATATCTGAACCTGTAAGGACCTATATCGCCTGCTTTTTTAATTTTTAAAATTTTTACTTTCTTTCTGGATTTTTCTGCCTCTGTTATAATTAACTCCTTGAGATTGTTAGCTTCTTTTTCTTCATAAAATCCATAGTAATGTATAATTCCTCCTTTCTTAACAATGGAAAAGGCTACATCCAAAAAAGAATCTCTTAAATTGGGGCGCGCCATTACAATTCTGTCAAATTTTTCTTTCAATGAGGGGACTTTTTTTCTGACATCTCCCTGTATTATTTCAACATTATGCAGTTTATTTCTTTTTACATTCTCCTTCGCATATTTGTTACAATCTTTTCCCAGCTCGATAGAAACTACTTTTTTTGGCTTGGATAATTTGCCAATAATAACAGCGTAAGGCGCAACTCCGCCGAACATGACTAAAATATTTTCATCTTTTTTAACCATCTTTGCTATTTCTAATCTTTCTGATGCAAGCCTCGGAGAGAAATAGCAAGTGTCTGCATTTAGCCTGAACGTGCAGCAATTTTCTTTGTACAAAGCTTCTTTTGTTTTCTCCCCAAGAAGATATTTTGTTTTTTGTGTTCTCAATCTGCCTTTAAACTTTCCGTATTTTTCCAGAACAGTCCTGACGTTTTTATGCTCTTTCAGCAGTCTCCCGGCAAATCTCTTTTTTTCTTTTGATTTATCACCGCGCTTAAATTTTACAATCGCGATATTTCCTACTACGTCGTAATTAGCCATTTATGGAAAAATTAAACAAATTATATAAATGTTTATTAATCGCAGAAATGCAGATTAGAAGAAAGATTTATAAGTAAAAAATCCTTTAGAAAGGGATAAAAAGAGTATGATGAATAAATTAATAGGTTATATTCTGTCTGTGGTTGGAATAATCGGGCTAGCTGCGTATACAGTTCCTTTTGTAAGAAGTTATATTCCTCTTCCTCCTCAGATTGATGACACGATTCTGGTTATTATCTCCAGTGTATTGGTTATAGTTGGTCTTTTTTTAGCCTTAAAGGGCGGTTCGCCACGGAGGAAAAAGGGAGCTGAGGTTCCGATTTATTCTGGAAAAGATATTGTTGGATATAGAAGGATGAAATAATTAGAAAGAAAAGGTATATTTCTGAGATATCTAAAATTCTTTTTTGTGCGTTTCTGCTATTGTGCTGATTATCTTTCTGCTTCTTTCTGTTCTCTCTCTTTCTGCTTCTTCTTTTTGACGTATTATTTTCTTCTTTAATTTCATGCCTAACCGTTCAAAAACAAGAGCAAGAATTATGGCAATTATAAAACTTAAAATAGCTATCCAGAAGTTATTAAGAATGAAGGATAATAATTCAACTGATTTTTTTATTATTCCGGAGAGACCAATAAGAGAGGCTGTTAAAAATCCGCCTAAGATTCCCAGATTTGTGCTTCCAAAGAAAGCAGTAAATGGATGAACAAGAAATATAAATAATGCTGTCCAGACAACTACCGCGAAAAGAAAAGACCAGGATAAAGAGTACTCTACTCCTAGAACAATTTTAAATATTGGGCTAAAAATCTTTACAATATCACTTATTTTGATTAATATCTTACCGCCTTTATTTTTTGATAATATTTTCTCCCATTCCTGCTTAAGATATGCGGTTTTGTCCTGCTGCTCCTGAATTTCCTGTATTTTTTCATGGCCCTCTTGTATATCTTTGACAAGCGGAGCTTCTTTTATTCCTGGAGTCTCTTGCGCAAAAATATTTTCCTGGGCTATTATTGATAATAAAAACAGAAAGATAAGCAAGAATGTTCTTTTATTCATCAATTATGTAAGAAAAAGGAATTTTTAAACGTTTATTCTGCACCATAACTTGATTCTAGCTCTCTTCTTTGCAGCTGGTGAAGTACTTTTGCTCTTGATGCTACTCTTTCTCCTCTCTCTTCCAGATCATTTATATCTCCCTTAAATATCATCTTTCTAAGCCCGCCTAGAAATATAACTATCAGGGCTCCTGCAAGCATTGCTGCCAGATAAGGAATGTATTCAGGCCAGGGAACGCTTGTGTCTAATGTTCCAATTTTGTAAATGAAAATCGCGAAATAATAAATAATATAGAAAATCCAGGTTACTCTAGCTATTAAAATACTCTCTGTTATCCTGAGACTGAAATAGAGAAGAATTATTAATGGTATCACTGCCAGTATTGCTGCTCCCATTGCTCCATACTGCAAGACAATTGCTTCTACAAAATTTTCAGGCAGATAGATAAAAGATAGGAGTACTACAATTAGAGAAACTGCTCCTCCAAACAATCTTCCCCAGCTCTTGCCTTTTTTACCGAATACTTCCATTACGATACTGTAAATAACTATCCAAAGAAGAATTCCTAATAACAATGTTGAGAGGGCTGTTGGGTTTAATTTGAGGGTGTCAAGAAAATCAACTATGCCTGAAGCAGCGGTTTTTCCCCAGCTCCTTGCAATTGTTTCTTGCGCGCTGATTAAGTTTAGCGAGGATAATAAAACTAGGGAAAATAAAAATGAGATTTTAATTAAACTCTTTTTTATCATGCTTCTTATAATTACAAGATAGTTTATAAATATTTTGCTTATTTTCTCCTCTGTCGCAGTAAAGCTTAAATACTAATTTTGTATATATATCGCATGAAGTTATTAAAAGAGATTAAGATATTTATATTATTTATTTTTTTGATGGGCAATATAACTCTGGTTTCTGCGGCATTTAGAGATGATTTTAATAGTGCTGTTGGCGGGGCAGGAGAAGGAATAAAATATTTATTCGGGGATGTCAGCGGAATTAGCGGAGCTGCTCCAGGAGAAGTTTTATTCGTTAAACTTCTTGTTTTTATTTTGTTGTTGTCTATTATTCATACGGCTTTGGAGAGAATACCTCAAATTGGAGACAGAAGAGGGGTTATTCTTGTCATTTCTATTGTAGTCTCCATACTTGCAGTAAGGTTTATCACTACCGAGAGTCTTATTAATTTTATTTGGCTGCCTTATGGAGTTCTTGGTGTTGTACTATCTACACTTTTGCCATTTATAATCGGGTTTTATTTCATAGAAGGATTTGACAGCACAATTATCCGCAAGCTCGGATGGACTACATATCTTGTTATATTCTTGGGATTAGCTTATATGAGATGGGATAGTTTAAAAACAGGGGCAGAATGGTATCAGAATCTTGGATTAATGTATGTTGCTATCGCAGTTATTTCTGGTCTTTTGATAATTTTTGATAGAGATATTAGGGCTATAATGTTTAAGAGGTCTTTAATGGACGCAACAGACAGAAATGCAAGAGTTCAGGCAGCAAATATTTCTGCTGATATAGAGGATCTTCAGCATACTCTTGCCAGAACTAGTGACCCTACTGCTAGACAAAGTGTACAGAATCAGATTAGGTCAAAGGAAAGAGCGCTGAGAGGATTATTAAAACCGTAGTTTTAGCTTAATTTAATCTTTTTTGGTCCGCCAATGTACCAATCACCTAATTTTATTTTCTTACTTTCTTCTGCTTCTCTAGAAAATTTGTTGTTTCCTTGATAAAAAGCTCAAAATCGTTCAAGCCAGATACTATATTCTCGTATGCTATTTCGTTATTTATTTCTCCATATCTATGAACTAACAAATTTCTAAAACCTCTCATTTCCTGTAATTTTTTAGAGAGCGTATGAGAAACTACTCTTTCTTTTTCTGCCAGAACAAAGATATCCTCTTCTTCGTTTGGAGTTTCTTTACCTATATCAGAAATAATAATTGAGCAAATGTCAAGGCATAGCTGAATAGCAAATTCAACTTCCTTGTACAATTTATTTCTCGCCCCACGGTCCTTCAGCTCTATAAAATCACTCGGAAGAAATTCTTTTATATAGACTAATGAATTTTTTAAATCTCTTATTTTCGCACTGATTAGGTTTGCTCTTAATTCTTTTTTCATTTCATTCTCTCTACTCCGATATAGTCATAATAATATTTCTTGAAATCCTCAAACTCTTCTATTGTTTGATAAGCGACATCATAAACAAAACTCCTGTCTTTTGTGTAAATAATTTTTCCTTTCAAAACTTCTTTTCTCACATAGAGCGGCAAGTCCTGAAAAATCTTAACGTCGAATTTATCGGACAGCGAGCTATTCAGCTTGATTAAAAATTTAAATCTTTCTTTTTTATCGCCTTCGAAATAAACGGCAAAATCATAGTCGGACATTTTATTTGCCTTTCCAGTTGTCTGAGAGCCAAACAAAATTACAAACTTCACTTTATGAAAGCCCTTTAGCGCTTTCAGTTTTTTCATAAATAATCTTATTTCTTTTCTCATAAGATAAACAAGAAATATAAATTTAAATAGCTATCTAAAACAGCTTCCTCTGCCCGCTTTCCTTCTTTATTTCATTTAATTTCTCAAGCTGTTTTTCAATTCTCTCGGGGGAGAAATCATGCTCGCTAACTAGAATTTTCTTTACATTTTTCTCTTCTAGCTTTGGAAACTTGATTTTAATGGTGTTCACATTCGGCTTTTTAAAGATCTCAAAGATTTCCTGCCAGTTAAAGTCAAGCTGATGCTCCACCTCGCGAAAAATTTCTACCGGATATTTTTTCGCCTTAACGAGAGCCAAAGCTTTCTTTGGGCCTATGCCCTTAATGCCTCCGGGATTAAAATCTGTTCCGACTAAAATAGCGAGACAGATTAGTTGGTCTGAGTTGATTTCCAGCTCGTTTAATACGGCAGTGTACTCAATTATCTGGGGAGAGATGTAAACAAAGCCAGAAGGAGTTTTTCTTTTTCTTGCTAATGTTAAGTTTTGAACCAATCTTCTTCCGCCTACGACTAAGGCATCATAATCCTGGCTTCCAACTGCGTATGCCTCTCCTTCTTTCACAAGATGGGCGCATTGCATCTCGCCTTCTCCAGGAGCCTGAACAACTGCAATGCCCATTGATTCTAGAAGGACTTTACTCTCCTCTACTTTTTCTTTATCTAATTTAACGAAACCTCTTGCGTATTTGCCCATTGATTCAATATCCTCTTCCTCTTTAGCAAGCTCGTATTTTGCCCGCGCTTCTTCTTTTGCTTCTGAGCGTATTTCATGAGTTCTGCCTTTCAGCTTATGATATTCGCCATCGAAAACATAAATTAATTTTATTCCTTCTGATAACAAAGCAATATTCCTGTAAAACAATCCAGATAAATGAGAAGTGACTCTTTTTTTAGAGTCCATTAAAGGAGTTCCATCTGGCTGTCTTATTGAACTTAAAAACTGATAAATTGCGTTATAAGCATCGACTGCAATTATTCTTCCTTTTAATTCATTAAACGCCACGTCCTTTCTTGGGACTATCTCCCCTATCTGTAAACCCATTAAAATAGCAGGAAAAGGAGATTAATAAAATTATTTATCTTTTCCTCGAATAGTTGGCAAGACTCCTGAAAGTAGCTCCAACTTTGACATTTTCAAAATTAGTGATAGGCTGTTTTCCGCTGTCCCGAAATCTTGGGAAGTATTTTTTCAGCAGACCCGCCTTTGCGTCTGCGTCCTCGTCTAGATTATCAAGATTCAATCCAGAAGCTCTGACCTCGCAGAGAAAAGCTTTGTATTTATTGCCTCTCGCTTCTGGTAGAGAATTTTCCCGAACTATCTGCTCGGTCATTCCGCGCTCATAGAGAAATTCGTCTTCTGGAGCTATCCCGCTCTCTGAGCAAAGCACCAAATAACCCAAACCGTCCTGGCGGGCCAGGGCTTCTCTTCTTTCTTCTTCTATTTGAGCAAGTTTTCTTTTATAATACATGGGAATATTAAAAAAACACGATTTATAAATCTTTTTAGGAGCTTAATGAATTTTCAGATAATCTTTTTCAGAACTAACACTTAGTCCAAGCTGCACCAATTCTTCCTTCATACTCATCAAACACTGGCTTTTATATTCGGATGGAATTTCTCTTTCAGTGCTCCTGCAGACGAAACCTGTTTCGCCTAAAACGCCTTTACTTCTGTTTTCCATGGATAAAAGCCGGTATTTCACAGCAAACCCTATAGGACATTTAGAAACATCTGCTTTTATTTCGAGCTCTGCCCTGCCGCATCTTTTTTTCGCTCGGGCAACAGCTGATTCAACAACTTCGGCAAAATCCCTAAAAGTAAAGGTGAGATTATAATTTCTTTGCCTGTCCATTTTGTATTTATAGTTTATAGGTTTTTAAATTTAATTAGATTAA
>ERZ1292623.2229-Hain-H51-01um-R1-2229-length-17651-cov-5_pt2 | contig 14256 bp, 17 predicted proteins | sample MGYA00564398_ERZ1292623 | MGnify/ENA primary metagenome ERZ1292623 (study PRJEB36523, sample SAMEA6512633) | groundwater metagenome | collected 2019-01-07 | study: AquaDiva: Metagenomics assemblies of 32 groundwater samples
AGTACTCCACGTGCTCCGCGAACATGGCATAGTGAAAGCTATCCAGGCCTACGAACTCGTTTCACTCCATATCGCAAAAACAAGCATTAAAGAGGTATCAAAGCGCGGTGCAGGAAATGAGTCGTTCCATCCCCAGAAACTCTTCAAATCGATTAAAAAGTCTTTTAGTGGCGCCGGTATTCCAAGCGGCAAACTTGCCGAAGAGTTAACTAAGAAAACTATTGAAATCCTTGAGACGAAGTACGGCAACAGTCCGGTTCCGTCGAAAGCTATCAAACGGACCGTGGCTCGTTTCCTCGCTGAACGAGGATTTAAACAGGTCGAACGAATGTATGTGTTGCATAAATATTTTTAATCATGAAAAAAGAAGGAGTGACTTGTGACCACTGTACTAAAAAAGATTGCGAGCAGTGTGTTACGGAAAACGGAAAAAACTTCTGCTGCGAGAACTGCTGCGACGACTACAAGGCCCACAAAGAGGAGCCAAAGAAAGAGCCTGCAAACGTTTGTAAATTCTGCTAACTTTTCTTGTCCCCCCATTCGGGGGACAAGTTTTTGATTTCATCATGAATGACACGCGGTGGTATTCCTTAGACACTGCCGAAGCAATCGCCGCACTCCATTCGAGCGAGCGTGGCCTCACTTCGGAAGACGTAGCAAGGAAACGTTCTGAATATGGATCGAATGAACTACCAAAGCAGAAAGGGAAGACTTTATTTTCGATATTTATTGATCAATTCAAAAGTCCTCTCATCTATCTTCTTCTGGGCGCAGACGCGGTTGTTTTTTATCTTAAGGAGTTTACCGATGCGCTCATTATCCTTTTCATTCTTCTCTTTAATGCCATCTTAGGCACCATTCAGGAAGGAAGAGCACAGAACACCCTCGCGAAGCTTGCATCATTCGTAAAAACGAGAGCTGAAGTTCTGCGAGATGGGAAAGAACTCAATATCCCCGACGAAGACGTCGTCCCGGGAGATATTATCCTCCTCCAAGAAGGAGAAAAAGTTCCCGCAGATGCCCGCCTCATCGAGGCGCGCAGTCTGAAGATAGACGAAGCCGCCCTTACCGGAGAATCAGAACCGGTCCATAAAATTACTGACGTCATTACCGCACCAAACGCTACGACCGCCGAACAGCGGAACATGATTTTCAAAGGTACTGCGGTTGTAGTAGGCGCTGGCCGGGCAATCGTTGTTTCAACCGGAACAAGAACCGTAATTGGGAAAATCAGCCAGGCGATCGCGGGAATCGATACTGAAATTCCCCTCACGAAAAACCTAAAAGAGCTTGCAAGGGTAGTGGTAATGATCGTGGGAGTCGTAGTACTCGGTATATTCCTGACCGGAATCTCTGAAGGAAAAGATATCCGTGAAATGTTTGTTTCTGCGGTTGCAATTGCCGTTGCAGCCGTTCCCGAAGGACTTCCCCTTGTGCTCACCGTCACCCTTGCTGCGGGGGTGTGGCGCATGGCAAAAAAACGGGTGCTGGTAAAAAAGCTTCAGGCAGTTGAAGCACTGGGACAAGCCCAGGAAATTGCCGTTGACAAGACCGGCACTATCACGAAAAACGAACTGGTAGTTCAGCGGGTGATTGTGGGAAATCGTGAATTTACTATTGATGGAGTTGGATACGATTTTTTCCCTACGGTTAAAAATCCTCCGCCTGAACTTATCGCTGCTGGGCGCGCTGCGGCGCTCTGCTCGAACGCCCGCGTCACAAAAGAAGCTGAAGGTGATCACTACCGCCTTGTCGGCGACCCCACCGAAGGCGCGCTCACGGTGCTCGCGGCAAAACTCGGGATTAAAAAAGAAGGAATTATCGAAAACGCGAAACTCCACGACTGGCCATTCGACTACCAGAAGAAATTTCATCTCACCCTTGTTGAGACAGAATCCGGAACCGATCTTTCTCTCACCGGGGCTCCCGAAATAATACTGAAATTAGCAGATCGAACCATAAGAGACGGCGCGACGATTCCACTTGATCAATCGATAAAAAACGCAATCGTAGAACAATTTCTTTCCCTTTCCCAAAGCGGACTCCGAGTCATTGCGTTTGCATACGCAGCGAACGTTCCCCTAGGCACTGACCCCGACCACATCCCCGCGCTTGTTTTCGGTGGATTAATCGCAATGCACGACGCACTCCGTCCCGGAATCCGTGAGCACATCGAGCGTGCACATGATGCAGGTATTCGAGTATTCATGATCACCGGTGACCACGCGGTCACCGCAAAGGCGATTGCAGGCGAAGCCGGAATATACCGCGATGGTGATGATGTGTTAACCGGGGACGAACTCGACACGCTCCCCGCCACGGAACTTGAACGCCGTATCGGAAACGCTACTGTGTTTGCCCGCGTCACCCCAGAACACAAGATGCAGATCATCCAGGACTACCGGAAACGTGGCGAAATCATCGCTATGACCGGAGACGGGGTGAACGATGCGCCTTCGCTTGTTGCCGCAGATCTCGGTATCGCCATGGGGAAAATTGGCACTGAAGTTGCGAAAGAAGCTTCTGATCTCATTCTTCTCGACGACAACTTCGGAGATGTCCTCTCGGCAGTCGAGGAAGGCAGAAATATGCGCCAGGGCATTCGCCGTACTATTACCTACCTCTTTTCCTCGAATATCGGAGAAATTCTTTTGATCGCGATCGCGCTCCTTTTCCGCGATCCCCTTCCCCTTCTTGCCGCCCAACTCATCTGGATGAATGTGGTTACGGATACCTTTTTTGATATTTCACTTGCCCTTGAACCAAAAGATACCTCTCTCATGCAGAAAGGAGTCCGGATTCCTAAACGTCTTTTTGATACGACGATCGCAACAAGACTTCTCCTTATTGCACCCGTGATCGCGGGAATCAGCTTTATCCTTTTCCGGGGAGCTCTTACCGATCCCGTAAAAGCAAGGACTATTGCCCTTACCTCGCTTGTAATCTTTCAGTGGTTTAACTCACTGAATTGCCGTTCGGAACAAAAATCCATTTTCAGCATGAATCCGTTTTCGAATAAATTCCTCCTTGCAACACTGATAGGCGTTGCAGTTCTGCATTCCTTTGCACTCTACAATCCATTCATGAATGAGATCCTCCGCATTTCCCCGCTTTCTATAAAAGAAATAGGAGAAATCGCAATCCTCGGATGTACCATTATTGGCATTGAGGAAGTAAGAAAATTCTTCCACCGGCGGAGGATTGCTCATCTTGCAAGCGCGTAGCGGGCAGGCAGATACCCGTTGGGAAGCCCATGGGGCTTCACTGGTTCGTTTCGGTATTCCCGCGAGCGGAAGATATCATATCTTTCACTGCGTAAGGATGCCTCACTTGCTTAAACACGAATGCGGCAGCCGCACCAGCGCTCTGGATCCGGACGTCACCGAATTTAAAAACGGTTTCGAGTATTCCGTGAACCTCGACTGAAATATCCTGAATGTTCTCGAGCTCCATTGAAGTCACCGTACGGCTAAACAATCCTTTGAGTTCGATGAATACCAGCCGCTCGCTGGTGATAATCCATGAGTCGAGATAGTAGTCGGCAACGATAAAGAATAGCGTGATCAATAAACACTGGATAATAAGCGTAGATCCAAGCGTTATGTATTCGCGATAGTTCTCTACAATCCCCGGAATCCCTAGATTAATAAGAGCAGGGAGAAACACGGCTACTACCATGGCGATCATCACCTGGGCAATAGCAAGCGCAAGTACAAGCCAATGCCGTCGAAATACGCTCAATACTTTTTCATGTTCCCTAAGTTGAATCATAAGATCACATTCAGGAATATGAATGTCGTTATGCCAATCAAAAGAAGAGTCCCCAGTCCGAATCCGAGAACAATTGTCTTTGCATGATAATCTCCTGGAGCGGTAAAATTCTTAAAATGAAACCGGATGATAAAAAACATTACGACGGTAAAAACCTGTACCGCAAGAAATACCGCCGCAGCTATTGCCTTGAATATATCCACGGAAATTTGCCTACCGTTCCATTATACCATGTGTGGTATATACTTTACTCATGGCAGCGAACGAACCCAATAAAGGATCTACGTATTTAGGGGTCGCCGAGGAACTCATGACCGAAAGTATTCCTACGGTACGTCCTTCCGCAACCATTGCAGAAGCAGAAAGTTTCCTTCTCAAAAATACCGCTAAACTCGAGACAATTAACTATATCTATGTGACCGAGGAAAACGGGCGATTGCTCGGCGTTCTCTCGGTAAAAGAAGTATTCCGCGCTCCTAAGACAAAGCTAGTCTCCGAAATTATGGCAAAAGATCTAATCACGGCAAAACCGCAGACACCCGTGAATCGAATTGCCATGCTTGCCTTGAATCATCGGTTGAAAGATATCCCTATTGTCGATGGAGACGGCAATCTGAAGGGTGTAGTCCCCTACGATGCGATTCTTTCAATATTCCACGAAGAACATGTCGGTGACGCGCTTCGAAGCGCAGGTATTCACCATATTCGAGGAGCTTTCGGGACTATGGTCCACGCATCAGTTTTTTCACTTGTTAAGAAGCGTATCCCCTGGCTTCTCGCAGGGCTCGGGGGGAGCGCCGTGGCGGCAATCATCATAGGATCATTCGAGAACCTTCTTGCGGAACAGATTATTCTTGCTGCCTTCATCCCCGCAATCACCTACCTCTCCGACGCTGTGGGTACCCAGAGTGAAACGCTTTTCATCCGCACTGCGGCGATCGAGAGAGACTTCCGCTTTGCCGCATATCTCCTCAAGGATATTTTGACAGGTGTTGTCATTTCTTTCGTACTTGCGGTGGTGATGGCAATTATTACCCTCGCTATCTGGCAGACTCCCGAGGTAAGCATCATCCTCGCTCTTTCGATATTTTTGAGCGTGCAGCTTTCCATGTTTACCGCAGTTGTATTACCCTGGGCATTCTCAAAATTCCGAGTTGATCCCGCGGTCGTAGGTGGTCCTCTCGATACCATCGTCTCGGATGTCGTGAGTATTGTGGTTTATTTCACGTTCGCAAATATTATTTTCAAGTGGCTCGCGTAACGATTCTCCGCACTAATTCTCGAAATCCCTCACGAGACACTATTCATGCCGCCGCCCGGATTATAAAAAAGGGCGGTGTTGTTGCGCTTCCTACTGAAACCGTCTACGGTCTTGCAGCTAATCCATTTTCGATACGAGCCACGCGGAAGATTTTTAAAATTAAGGGGAGATCAGAGAAAAAACCACTCCTCATCCTTATCGGAAACCGGAACGACGTATATCGCATCGCCAAGAATATTTCCGGCGCTGCAGAAAAACTAATGGATGCCCTCTGGCCTGGACCGCTCACGATTGTTTTTAAAAAAAAGAAGATAGTTCCTCACATTACGTCCGGAGGGACTGATACAATTGGGGTGAGACTATCGCCCCACCCCGTTCCCCGTGCCCTTATTAAAGCCCTTGGAACGCCGATTACCGCGCCTTCCGCTAATATCTCCGGACACCCCACTCACCAAAGCGCTCATAGCGTAGCCCGCGAGCTTGGAGATCGAGGAGTCGCCCTTATTCTCGATGGCGGCAAAACAACGGGGGAACTACCCTCCACCGTGATTGATGCCACAAAACGCATCCCGAAGATTATTCGGGAAGGTGCCGTATCGGAAAAGCAAATTCGAAAAATTCTCGGGTAAGAGATTACTTCTTCCTCCGGAGAAACGCAGGGATTTCCCAGATGTCGTCTCCCCCTTCGGATTCTTTTTTTCGATCAGATGCCTTGGGCATTCCCTTTTTTGCCGGTGTTTCAGGTGGCGGGGCCGGCGGCTCGATTTTTCGGAGCGGTTCCGTGAAAAGCATCGGCGCTGAAGTCGGTTCCATCGCACGAACTATCTGCCCGTTAAACCCTGTTGCGATGAGCGTTACTTTAAGCTCGCCCCGCTTCAACTTGCGGTCGTAGTAGGCGCCAAAAATAATTTTCGCGGAAGGATCAACTGCGGCCGCGATCGATTTCGCGATATCGTTGATCTCCACCATCTTTAAATCCCGATTGCCCGCAACGCCAAAGAGTACCCCTTTCGCGCCGTCGATCGAAATCTCAAGAAGCGGAGAATTCATCACCTGGGTGACCGCTCCGATAGCCCGCTCCTGACCGCTCGCAATACCAATACCTACGAGAGCAGGGCCTGCATCTTTCATAATCGCCCGGACGTCAGCAAAGTCGAGATTGATGATTCCCGGCATGGCAATTAATTCGGCGATGCCCTGGACCGCACTCCGGAGCACGTCATCGATGTATTCAAATGCTTTAAGGAGTGGCGTTTCTTTCTTGATGATGTTAAAAATGCGGTCGTTCGGGATTACGATGAGCGTATCCACCCGTTCTTTGAGTTTTGCGAGTGCTTCATCCGCAATACGGCTCCGCTGCGATCCTTCGAACACAAATGGTTTTGTGACAACTGCAATCGTAAGCGCGCCCACTTCGCGTGCGGCATCCGCAATGACCGGGCTTGCACCCGATCCCGTTCCGCCTCCGAGCCCCGCAGTTAAGAACACGATGTCGGATCCACGAAGTGCCTCCACAATTTCAGATCGGTTTTCTTCCGCGGCTTGCCTCCCGAGATCGGGATTCATGCCCGTTCCCATGCCCCGCGTGAGGTTTTTACCAATATAAATTTTGTGCCGGGCGTTGCAGTAATCGAGATCCTGAACATCGGTGTTGATCGCAACAAAATCAATACCGCGGATCCCAATATCCTGAAACATCCGGGAAACCGCGTTTCCGCCTCCGCCGCCAACTCCTACTACCTTCATTTTCACCGAAATATTTCCTGGTCGGCTCGTTGGCCCTGCTTCGTTCTTCTGTTTTTTCTTTTTCATGGCGCAAAATATCTAAACACTTTGCGGAGCAGGCCTTTCATGGGAAATTGTACCGTGTGTGACGCCGTTGACTTGTCATACCCGGAGAGCACAAGCCCAAGCGCACAGGTAAACTCGGGGTCTTCAAGCTTTACCCCGATTTCCGGATTTCCAAGATCGAATCCGTGGGTTTCGGGAATCCCAATCTGGGCAGAGAGCTTTAATTCTTGCTTTGCGAGATCCACGATGCCGGGAAGCTTCGCGCCGCCTCCCACGATCACAATACCACCAGGGAGTTTTGCTGATTTGCCGATATATTTCAGTTCGTTATTGATAAGCTCAAAAATTTCCGCAAGCCGAACTTCGATAATTTCCGCGATAAATTTCCGCTGTACAGTGCCGCGCGATCGCCCATCAATCTTTGCGAGTTCAATTCCTTCGCGGACTGCGACGCTTCTCGCGATTGCCGATCCAAACGAAAGTTTTACGATTTCTGCAGTTTCCATGGGAACTTTGAGTCCGATCGCAAGATCGTTCGTCGCGTGCCCGGATCCCACGGGAAACACTGCGGCGTGAAGCAGCTTTCCTTCTTCATATACACACATGCTTGTTTTCCCGAACCCGATATCAACCACAAGAACCCCTAGTTCCCGCTGGTTTTTCGAAAGCACTGCCCGCGCATTCGCGAGAGGACCGAGGATGATCCCTCCCACACTGCCACCGAGAATTTCCACGCATTTCGTAAGGTTCTTCACCGCGGGACCGAACGCATCGATGATAAGACTCGAGACTTCGAGACGATTGCCTGTCATTTCAAGCGGGTCCCGGATATCTCGGACACCGTCAACAATGTACTCCCGCACAATCGAGTGGAGCACTACGCGGTTTGGTGCCAAATTCACCGCTTGCGCACTCTGTATCGCACGATTTACGTCGTCCTGATAGATTTCATAGTCAGCACGAGAAACGGCAACCACCCCGAGCGACTGCTGGACCTTCAGATCGCTCGAAGCCATCCCGAGAAAAATATTTTCATTTGCCGATTTGCCGATCTTTTTCATCGCTGCGATCGCGGGCGAAAGCGCCTGGGTCACATCGCTTACATCCTGTACCACGCCCTTTCTCATCCCCGCCGAAGGGAATTTAAGAACCTCAATGACCCGGAGCATTTCTCCCCGGCTTACCTCACCCACGACCACTTTCACTGATTGCGAACCAATATCGAGACCGGTAATAAAATTATTCATTGAAAGACGCCTTCCTGAAAACTTTTCGCCACTCGATTCATGAGCGCTCGCTCCCGACGTTCCATGGCCATTCTATCATTTTTTTTCATATGGTCATATCCGAGAAGATGCAAGAAACCATGGACAAGCATATAGATCAGGTTTTCCCCGTGTGTTTCGATATAATCAGGGTTCAAATAGATTTCCCCGAGAAATATTCCTTTCGCATCGGGGCGGACAAAACGCTTTGGAGCCGGAAATGCGAGCACATTTTTCTCCATAACCTTCGCGCCCACGAGATAGACCTCGAGTGATGCGTGCCGTTTTCCGCTGATATCGAGAAGCGATCTGGCGACCGTACGAATTTGCTTCTCGAATTTTTTAAATTTCCCCTCGAGCGATCCCACCTCGAGACGCCCCTTATTCCCCGATGATTTTTCGTACTGCATCGCCTACAAACTTCGCATCCGCCTTACCTTTTAATTCCGCCATCGCCGCTTTCATCGCTTCACCAAAATTCTTGAAGCTGCTCCGCCCCAGTATTTCCTTGACTGCCTTATCCACCGCATGTGCATCCATCTGGGCAGGGAGATATCCCTCAATCACCTTGATTTCACTAAGCTCTTTTTCGGCAAGATCGTTCCGACCCGCTTTTTCAAAAATTTGGGCGGCTTCCCGGCGCTTCTTCACTTCGGTCCGAAGCACTTCCGTTATTTCAATATCAGAAAGTTCTTCAGTTTCCTGTCTTCCTCGCTTTTCAATTGACCGGGTTTTCATTGCCGCGGTGATAAGCCGTAATACGCCGACACGGAGTTCATCGTGGGACTTCATGGCCCCCACAAGATCTCTACTGATGTCGGCTTTGAGTGACATGGAGATTGGAGTCTAGGCAATGCCTAGTTTTTTTGCCCGTTCGAAATCCTTACGTTTCTTTGCCCGGTGAAGCGCAGATAACCGGCGGCGAAGACGGCTTTCGGGACGCGCGTGGAATCGGCGCCGGCGTGCTTCGCGGGAAATACCGCTCTGCTGGGTACGCCGGGTGAACCGATAAATGAGCGAACTTGACGACTCGCTGGATCGTTTTCTGACTTCCATGGGGTTTCTTTAGAGTTCCTCTATACTACGCTTCTCGGATTTTTTTTGCAATCTCGGCAAGGGATTCCCCGGGAGTGTTTTGAACAATCGAGTGAATCGACCCTCCGCCATCCCCGCTCCACCGGGGAATCACGTGAACATGGAGATGGTCAACCATCTGACCCGCTTTCCTCCCGTGGTTTATGCCGATCGTATATCCCTCTGGTTTTAGGCCACTATTCACCTTTCCAATAACTTTCCGGACAGCCCTAAAAAGCGGTTCAACCTCTTTTTCGGGAAGATCGAGGATCGTCTCCGCATGAACCTTTGGCACCACCATGGTGTGCCCCGGGGCTTTCGGATGAATATCGAGAAATGCAATCACGTGAGCATCTTCGTAGACGCTTTCAGACGCTATTTCCTTCGCTCCAATCTTGCAGAAAAGGCAGCCAGCCATGGTGCGTTACGAAAGGAACCGTTTTTTGATCGTCTCAATCATTTTCGCGAGCGGTATTGTCTCCTGGGCACCATTTGTTAAATCACGGACGATGATGCTTTCCTCGAACGCCTCCTTTTGTCCGAAGATGAGCGCGAGCGGGGAAGCGAGCTTATCCGCATTGTGAAGCTGTGCCCGAAGGGATTCACGCCCGAGAGATTCTGCCACGTCGATGTGGTGACGGCGTAATTCTTCGATAATGCCAAGACTCCGCTTCTTCGCAAGATCGCCAATGTAGATAAAGAATACTTTGGGTTTTGCTTTTGGAGCCGTCGAGATCCCCTGCAGTTTCATTGCTTCAATGATTCGTTCGATTCCTCCTGCCCAGCCAACGGCCGGGGTCGGTCTTCCCCCAAGAAGTTCAATAAGATAGTCATACCTTCCGCCGCCGGCGATCGAGAACGGAAGACTTTCGCTCGTAATTTCGAACACTGTTTTCGTGTAGTAGTCGAGTCCACGGACAAGGTGATGATTAAGTGTGTATGAGATCTTAAGCTCTTCAAGGTACTCAAGCACCGATTTAAAGTGCGCGTGGCAGTGCGTACAGAGATGATCAATAATGATAGGCGCCTCATCCTTGAGCGTACGGCATTTTTCTTCCTTACAATCAAGGAGCCGGAGCGGATTCGTGTCGAGCCGGCGCACGCAATCAGCGCAGAGCTCGCCTTTCAGTGGCCGGTAGTATGCCTGGAGTTCTTTCCGGTAGAGCGGCCGGCAGTTCTTGCATCCAATGCTGTTGATAGAAACAGTAAACCCTTTAAGCTTCAGAGTTTCGAGGAGACGGAAAAGCACGAGAATCACCTGGGTATCGTAGATTGGATCGTCCTCCATGCTTAATATCTCGAAACCAATCTGATGAAACTCCCGAAGCCGGCCCGCCTGGGGCTGCTCATAGCGGAAAAACGGTCCTTCGTAGAAAAGCTTCAGAGGGAGTCCCCGCTGGGAGAGCGAGTGCTGAACGAAGGCGCGCGCGATCGCTGCAGTGTTTTCGGGTCTAAGGACGAGCCGTTCCTTGCCTTTCGTAGTGAGGGTGAACATTTGCTTCTCGACAATGTCCGTCGCCTCACCCACCGTTCGTTCAAAAAGCTCTGCCTGTTCGAGGATAGGCGTATCAATCCGCTGAAAATTATAGTAATCTCCGATATCTTCCGCGGTTCGCCGAATCTTTTCCCAGATGTACTGATCTTCAGGGAGACGATCGTGCATCCCCTTCGGACTTTGAAGCGGCGGCTGTTTCTGTGATTTTGGTTTTTGAGCCATATGTTCTTTTAGTAGGAAGGCACCTCCAGGAATTCGAACCGGTTGAAAGGAAAAAGCACCACTCTCGCGATTCCTACGATGTTTTCACGATTGATTGCTCCCCAATTTTTCGAATCAAAACTGTGCGATCGGTTATCTCCTAATACGAAATATTGATCCGTACCAAGCGTTACATTGAAATTATCGGAAGATTTCAACTCCGAAGAAAGATAGGGTTCATTGAGCGCCATATCAGCACCATCACGCACAATCCGAATTCGTCCTCCTTGCGAGATCACCTGGTCACCGGGAATGCCAATAATGCGTTTTATAAAAAACACGCTTTCGTCGAGCGGATAGCGGAACACCACCACCTCGCCACGTTCCGGTTCCTTGAATCGGTATGTAATTTCATCGATCAAAAGATAATCTTTCTCACTGAAATTCGGCTCCATAGAGGCACCGGAAACTACGAATGGCTGGACAAGGAAGGTTCGGATGAGAAATACGGTAGCGGTGGCCACAAAAACCACCTCGAGAATCTCCCAGGCAGATACAAAAAAGTTCTTGATAGTACTCTGCATAATTGACTAGGTAATGATAAGTCTTGAATAGTATATTATAATTTCCATGAATCTGCAACGAAAACCATTACTATTCATATGATACGGCTCGTTATAGGCCTCGGGAATCCCGGGAAAACCTACGCGCATACCTACCACAACGCCGGTCACCAGTTTGCTGAATATGCCCGCGAAACATGGGATGGGGGTCCGGCAATCCTTATTTCAGATGTTTTTATGAATGCATCGGGCTCCGCAGTGCTCGCCGCATTGAAAAAATACCGGGTGAAACCGGAAGAGCTTCTTGTCGCCCACGATGACAGCGACCTCGCTTTAGGATCGGTCAAGGTCTCATTTGGAAGAGGCGCAGCCGGCCACCACGGCATCGAGAGTATCATCGCCGCACTTCACACGAATCGCTTCTGGAGGGCAAGAATCGGGATCCGTCCCCGCGAGGAAAAAATCCGTATGAAGGCGAGTGAGTTGGTGCTCAAAAAAGTGAGCCGTGTTGCGAAATCTCTCCTTGAGAAGGGGTTTGCCGACGCCCTCCTTAAAATTCAAGGGATTTCAGGCGAAAAGAAAGCGTAAATTCAACCGATCCATCGGGGTTGCTCCTAATCCCTTCGAGGGGAAGCGTTACTTGTGAAAAATTCGGCACTTTATCGAGCGCATCCCGGAATCTAAGCACCGAAGTTTCATCCGAAGCCGATCCGTTGAAGGTAATAGAAGTTCCGTCTACGGTGATTTTTTCTGCTTTCACTCTTCCCGCAGAAACTGCCCCTAGCGTGTCCAGGAATTTTGACCAACGAATCCCCTGGGTCTTTGCCGCAAGCGCGGAACTGACGGCCAGGTTGAATTCTTTTGCGGCCGCTTCGAGGCGTTTTACTTCTGCGAGTTCGGTTTCATTGATGGGTATCCGACTGCCCGTGCGGCCAATTTCCCGCGATAAGAAAAAATCAGTGATTCCAAAAACCACGAGAACAAACGCGAGAGCTGTAATCGCAATGTTCCTCCAGAGCGCAATAAAATTGATGGTTCTTACTTCCCGATATTGAACCTGCACTGATTCGTTCGTGAGACTTATGAACGTATCGTCGCCGCGAGGCACGAGACCGCGGAGCGCAGCGCCGAAGCAGGGAAACCAGGCGGGTTCAAGATTCGTAAATTCCTTGAGAGTTATCCGTTTCACGGAAAGCCCGAAGTTTTCCAGAACCAGTTTTTCAATTTCGTTTCCCACTCCGGAGGAAGCCGAGATTACGTGAGAAACGGTTCCCCCCCATCGGCCAGTATAGAAATTCAGAACTTTCTGCATTTCACGCACGAGAAATGTCCGAAAGTCGTCAGCTGAAATCTGTTTTCCTCCAAATTCTTCCTGAATTGAACCCCACGAATGAAAATGATTGAAGTGCAAATTGCTATTTCGATAAATTGCGAACGAAGTTCCATCCGAAGCAACGTTCACGAGAAGGTATGATTCGGCATCTCCTCCCGGAATTCCACGGCCGATGACGCGTGAGAGAGAAAGTGAAGGAAATTCAACCGCAACCGGGATAAATGCCGCGTCTCGGAGAACTGCGATGAATTCATCTATGACCGAACGCTCCGCGAATGCACCAAGAAGCTCGATCTGTCCTCCTTCCGCAAATTTTTCCCCCACCTTCTGCCAGCTTGCGTACGCTTTATCGAATTCCATCGGGGAGAGCATCTGCAGATTCAGCCGGGCAGATTCGTCGATCCGATCGGGCGGCAGAAACGGAATCCCGAACGATTGGGTGTACACCAGGTGCGCAGGGAGACACAGTACCACATGGAGAGGTTTCCGCCGGCGTCCGACTTTTCCGTGAACCTCACGGAGCGCTCCTATTAATCCGTTCCGATTTTTCAGACGGCCGCCTTCTATGATTCCCGGCGGCAACCGGAGTGCCACGGTTATTTGATTCCGGTCTCCAAGCAGCATAAAACGGATTGCGCTATCTGAAATCTCAAGCCCCCCTACTGGGGGCAGAGGGCTCATAATTTTCAGGAATTTTTTAATATCAAGCTTCATACCCTGTGCTATCGTGTTTTCTCTTCGACTGATTGAATGCGTATAAGACCAGTCGCCGCATTAACCTCGACCACTGCCACAAGCCATCTCTGCCGCGTCAACGCATCTCCCAGCGCATGTATTTCGTAGATTCCCTGTGCGAGAAGAGCGTTCGGGCAATCTCCTGGTGCAGGGGCGCCTATGAGATCCTGGCAGATGGTGACGGTGGCACCTGCATTCCCCACCGTAAACGGATTTATGTTGTAAGGCCCGTCTTTATCTCTCAAAATCGCAAGCATCCCTTCTTGAATCCCCGCGTAAGCGGCCCCGAGCGCTTCCGCGGAGAGCCGTACTCCCACGTTTGCACTCGTAAGGAGCGTCACAAGAAGAACCCCGATGAGCCCCACCTCAATGATCACGCTCCCTAAAAGAAGCATCGCCCCGAGCGACGCCACCCCCCGTTTACTTCCCAACCCTTTCGATATTTTTATATTTAAATATTTAAATATCATTGGCTTATGGGCTCCAGTTCAATATAACATCGGTAATAACCGGACTTTCGGGTGCGAACAGACAGTTTGCATCTGGCGGATTACAAGGTATCAAGAAAATTTGGTACCGGAAGTAACGCCGGTTCGCGTGGACTGATGGATTTATCGGCATTGAATCGCTCACAATCTCGTTGCCGCCGGGAATCGCAGTGAAACCGTTTGTAGAATAGACAGTTCCATTGGTATTATCGGGACCCAGGAAGCTCCACCCACCATTTATTGGTCCAGCACAATTAGGAGCTGTACCTTGCCCAGGAA
>ERZ1292623.148-Hain-H51-01um-R1-148-length-76707-cov-15_pt6 | contig 14255 bp, 24 predicted proteins | sample MGYA00564398_ERZ1292623 | MGnify/ENA primary metagenome ERZ1292623 (study PRJEB36523, sample SAMEA6512633) | groundwater metagenome | collected 2019-01-07 | study: AquaDiva: Metagenomics assemblies of 32 groundwater samples
AGTATGTATTGATGACTTTTAGCCGTTATCCCTAATCTATAGTTTTCTCTTACTCCATTTTCTTCTCCTTGTATCCTACATCTTTTTAAATACAAGTATGTATTGATGACTTTTAGCCGTTATCCCTAATCTATAGTTTTCTCTTACTCTACACCATGCAAATGGGCTATTATACATTATGTTTTAACCACATATTTTCTATAGTAGGGATTATTGTAGTATTATTTAAGTAACAATATAATCCAAGAGCAGAACCTACAGCATCCCGTCTATCGTGACTTCTAAACTCTGTAATCTCCTGTAGTTTTTCTCCTATTAATTTACCCCACCTCTGACCAGAGATTATATCATACCCAAATAAACAATTAAAAAGAAATCGTCGGGAGACTGAATATACGGGTATTTTCAAATTTACTAAAGTTTCTATTGCCTGTTCATAGTAATGATTAGAAGATCTCCATAATCTATTAATTGTTGTTATATCTTGGGGATGCAGTAATATTGGGTTTTCGTCTTTAGCATTTCCTAAGGATTCAATAGCGGCTAAGGTAATGTTGTGATGTGCACAAATATCTGATATTAAATTATGTAAATGTTCTAATCGCTTATAAAGAAGTTGATTTTTACTAACTACCTCATGTAATAATTTTATATTTAAGCTATCTACTATATTAGCAGTTCTCTCATTAAAATCAATAATTGCAAATCCTGTATTCAACCCATAATCTATGCCCAATATTTTCATATTGTTCCTCCTATCTTTTCATCCTTAACCTGGGATACCCCAAATTTTAGTTCCTAGACATGATAATAAGAAATATCATTAGTAATCAGTACTATCGCTTATTCCTTTGCTTAGAAGATAATCATCATTCAAATATTTGAATATCACCCTTCCTATTTTTTCATGATACCGCTCATGCATAGGTTTGATAACCAGTCCTTCTCGTAAATGAGTGGCCCCCAGACGTGTATTACCATGACTTAATTCCTTTATATGCTCTAAATCATATAAACCTTCTCCTATATATGGAACTGTAAGGATCCCATACGTAATACATATTTTATCTAGATAATTAAAATCAACATATTTCCCATCTATAAATAAGTCAAAGACTCGAAACCCTATTTGGTTTTCTAACCCATAGTGTAGACTTTGAATCTTGCTACCATATATTTCCCCAAACAATATTACCTGGTTATGTTTAGATGATAACTCTGTTAGACATTGAGATATACCGGGTAATTGGTAAGGATACCAGTACAAACTTTCCTCACCTTTGGAATTCATCTGTTTACGTTGTATTTTATGTGAACCAGCCATACGTATGCCCTCAATTATTCCTACTCGACAAGAAGTACCATGTATTTTCTCTGTAATAACAACAATTTCACTAGGATCAAATATATCCACAAAATTACGTAAATTTTCTATTGTAGTATATTGTGGGAATAATGGATGTGCTGTTTCTCCATCATCACCTATATTTTTAATTGGTGGTTCATATTTGGTAATATTGTAAAAACTAGCTACATCCATACCAAGTGGCCAGGATGAGTTCTCTCTGTTAAAAATAACACCAAAGGATGGTTCCCCACGCAACTTTGCACATCTTACTCTTCCATTGTGTAAGTATTTAGTAACTCCTAACTTATCGGATAGTTCTACCGGTAAAACTGCATCTACAGGGATATAAGTAATAGCATCCCCTTCTTTATACTGCCCTTTTGGTACAACACATTGCCAACCTTTTATGATACACAATTCTAATAGATCGGCGTTGGAATGTGGTTTTACGCTATCTATTGCACAAATCTCCACTATTAGGTTAGACATTACTTTACACTCCCTTATAGTTCAAAATTTGATGTAGTTCGTGTACTATTTCTGTTAGGTCTTTTTGATCATTCATAACACTCTTAATATCTTTATACGCATCTGGATGTTCATCTAATAATGCTACTGATTTATCTGAATTCCATGCTTTAGTACCCATCCGTTCTTGTAATGATTCAACCGTCAACGTCCTTTTAGCCTGACTTCTACTCATACGTCTACCTGCTCCATGAGAAGAAGAATTATAAGATAATGGATTACCAAGCCCTCGCACTATATAGGAACCGGTAGCCATTGAACCGGGTATAATTCCCATTTCTCCTTTTCTTGCGCTTATCGCCCCTTTTCTTGTAATCCACATCTCTTTACCAAAATGCATTTCCTTAATTGCAAAATTGTGATGACATTGAATTCGTTCTAATTCCTTACCCTTTTTCACATATCTAAATAATTGATTTAGTGCTGCGTTCATCATTATTTCTCTATTTTCTAAAGCATAGCTCTGCGCCCATAACATATCGTTAATATATAAATTGAATTCTTGGGTACCCTGTGTAAAATACGCTAGATCTGGATCTTCTAAACCGTGAACCAAAGTTTTTGCTATATTAATATGTTGTACAGCAAGTTTGTTTCCAATACCTCTTGATCCTGAATGTAACATTATCCATATATTATTACTTTCGTCTAAGCATACTTCAAGAAAATGATTACCAGAACCTAAGGAACCTAGTTGTTTACTTGCTCTAGATTTTAAGTCATTTGATACATTTTCTCGTAAGGGATGTTTCAGCATCCAATACATAGCACGGCTGCTAATATGCTTGTTAGCCTGTCCTACTCCAGAGGGTATTGATCTACCAAACTCAGAAACTAATGGTTGCATAGTGTCAGGTAAATCATTTGTGGTCAAATCAGTTCTAGTAGCAATCATCCCACACCCAATATCAACTCCAACAGCGGCCGGTATAATTGTTCCCTCTGTTGGTATAACCGATCCTATAGTGCTTCCAATACCTAAATGTGCATCGGGCATTAATGCAACCGGCATAGTAATTATAGATAATCGATTAGTTTTTTCAGCCTGAAGTCGAGCTCCTTGATCTAAGTCACTAGCCCAATTTTGCAACGGTTTGTCAGACATTATATATTCCTCCTATTTCTTAGGCTTAGACTTCTTAGGCTTAGGGTTGTGGGTCGTGGCCCATTCATAGTTCTCCCTAGTTGCTCTCTAGTAGGCATGTTGACCTCACCAGACTTAAATTGATCCACTACCGATTCTCATTGAGTAGTCTCTCCCAGCGCTTTGCCTCCTGTATAGATACTTTCTCCGATCAGGATTGTGAGAGTGAGAATGATAATAACCTAAAGGTATAGAACACACTCCTTCAGATTTCGCCTTCTATCCAGAACTATCTAAAGCTTCTAATAGTTCATGGGTGATTGTACTACTCTCTTTCCCCACCCCTTGCAGTAGGGCACTAATTACCTTTCTTTTGCTCTCTACTATTCCTGCTAGTTTATCATCTACAGTGTTTACTACTGTTAAATACCAGGCAGTTACGGATGTTTTGGTACCGATACGATGGTTACGATCCTCGGCTTGTTCTTCAACCGATGGTGTCCACATTCGTTCTATAAAAAGAGAATCACTTGCAGCAGTTAAAGTAATACCCATCCCAGCAGCAGTTATTCCCCCAAGAAATATTTTAACATTATCATCTGTTTGAAACGTGTCTACAGCTTGTTGCCGTTTATCTCCTGTTACTGAACCATCTACTCGTACAAATAATATCTTTTCCTTTTTCAAGTAATTTTCTATTAGATTTAATACATCCAGGTGGTGGGCAAATACTATTAACTTTTTCCCAGCATCAACAAAGGATTGGATTATTTCCAATGATTGTTTAGCTTTAGCAATTCCTACTATTTGCCGTAGATAGTTTAGTTTGCTTAATAAGGTCATGTGTATATTTTTATCTTCTGACTCTGAGGCTAACCCTGCTTTTTTCTTCCACTCCTTGAACTCCCTATAAAAACTTATTAGTTCATCTTCTGCTTTTTTATAGGTGGTGAATAATTCATCAGGCATATCGACATATATAATTTCCCGTCTTTTATCTGGTAAATCCGGTAAAACATCCTTTTTCATCCTTCTTATGGTAAATGGTTGTATATTGGTTCGCAATTCAGGGATATGGGTAGCACCATCGGCTACCCATGCAAATCCATTATAATAAAGCCCACAATATTGTTTATAAAATTGCCATCGCTTTGGAAATTGTGTGGGTGAAATAATATTTAATGAAGAAAATAATTCTCTAGGTCTATTTAATATAGGTGTACCGGTTAATGCTAATACATGGGAACATGATTTAGCTAAAGCTACAGAATTTTTAGTCCGTAAACTCTTAGGTTCTTTTATTAATTGGCACTCATCCAGTATCAATGTTTTAACTTTAAGTGCTTGTAATTTAGTTTTTACCTTATGTAATAAATCATAGTTAATAATATATATATTATATCCTGCGGGTATGGGATCTTTTCCATCCTTAATTATATAAACAGAAAACTTAGGCACCCATTCATTTAATTTCATCTCCCAATGACGTTTCAACGATGCTTGTACTACAATCAAAGCAGGAATGGGATCTTTATGAATTGCTAACCAGGCAGCGGCTACAATTGTTTTTCCAAGCCCCATTTCATCTGCTAATAATATTCGCCCATTATTACGCTCTGCAAATGCTACCCCAACTATTTGAAATGGGTATAATTTTATATGTGTTGGTATAGCCTTCTCTAATGCTATCTTTATAGTATCAATAAAGGAGGTTTCAAAGGAAGGTACAAAATTTTCATTATTCTGTAATTTAGGCTTTGACCCATATGTTTCTTCTAGTTGATCCGCTAAAAAATTATAATAAGGCTGTATTGCACTAATTAAACTGTAAAGATAGGGTTTTTCTACACTCCATTCTTTAGTCTCAGGATGCCACTGACGAGTAGGAATACATTTTATATCCTGTATTAAAGAAGAATTATAGGGAAATTTAACATGTACACGATTAGATATCATTATCTTCAAATCACCATTTTTTATCATTTCAGTATCTATTTTAGGAAATGTTTTTCTTAGCCACATTTATTGTATACATTATTTTTCACCATCTTTCAGATATGATTTCAAATGTTCCAAACTAACCTCTTTATAGGGTAGTAATTTTTCACTATAGCCCTTATGTATTAAATCCTTATATATTTGCAAAATATCAATACCTGGGAGCTTATTAAGATCCGGATATAATCCACGGAACAGTTCAAGGAATGTTAAGAATATAGGGTCAAAAATAGCATCATTATTAAATTTTGACATTAGAGCTAAATTACGTTTGGTATATTTACTATCTAAACCTCGATAAATAGATTTTTGGGGGGCCTCCTTTATTGTGTGGGGTATGAAGGTTTCTTTTATCTCCGGGGGTATTTGTGTTGTAGCTACCTTCTTAGCTATCTTAGCTTTTTGAACCCGTGGTTTCTTATTTTTAGAACCTAGGAGTCTTCCCAATTTTCCTCCTCAACCCGTTATAGTAACTTTAGAGTTTTCAGTTTTTGCATCATTTTTAGAGTTGCAAAGTATTCTCCAACCGTTTGTGATAAGTTAGCAAACTCATCTGGTAATTTTTCAATATCTGTATCCTCAATAACACTATGTTCAATATTATTAACATGGAAAAATCTTTGTATATCATGTAACGCGTCCATTGAATTTGTGCAATATATCAAGGGGTCAGGTGTTAGAACAGCATTCTTATCCACGTTCTGAAGTATGTATGATTGAATTTGATCCGCTATTGCTGAATGTAGTAATTTGTGATCTATACGAATGATGTATTGCACTATCTACTCTCTTTTAGTTCATTGTAAATTTATTTCCAGAGATGATTGATGCGGTCAATCCCTTCCTGTGGTGTCATAGAACCCCGTCTGTAAATTGTTCACCCGCTACTTTTATCTGAGGATCACTATTTATGGTGATCCGTAATAATTTATCTTCTTTTTCCCCGTCTTGTATTTCCTTGTCTATATTCGGAAATGCTGTTCTTATTCGCCTCATAAATTTAGTTGCCTCATTCATTGTGCCCCGTTCTACCCCTAGCTCTCCTAGAGCTGTAATTATTAACCATGCTTCAAACTCATTTATTGTATACACTATTCCCTCCTATAGAAAATCATTTTAACTTACATCTTTATTTTATCATAGCTTTAATCACTTATCAATAGATTTTGTAATTGAACAGTATTGGTCTCCCTTAATTTTTTTAAGGCTCCCATTTCAATTTGTTGCGCCCGTTGTCTAGTAATATTAAGGACTAAACCAACTTCCCTCAACGTTTTCGGTATGCTATTGTTTAATCCAAACCGCATTGTTATTATTGTCTTTTCTCTAGGAGATAGAATATCTAACAATTTTAAAACAGACTCCGATTGTATTGTGTTTAATACTGTTTCTTCAAGACTTATCTCGTAATCATTTAATTTGAAATCAAGGAATTCACCCAATGTATCTCCAGTATCCGTATATGGTTGTATTTTTTTATCGAGAGAGACAATATCTATAGTTTTTTGTAAAAGGTTTTCAAGATAATCTTCTGATATACCCAACGTTTTACTCATAACATCATTGGTAGTAGATTTCCCTGATGCCTCAAATTGACGTACTAAACGCCGATATTTACTCATTTTTTCACATACATGTGAAGGGAGCCTAATAGCCCTAGCTTGATCTGCTATACTTCTAGTGATTGTTTGACGAATCCACCAAGTAGCATAAGTGCTAAACTTAAACCCTTTCCTCCAATTGAATTTCTCAACAGCAGTCATTAATCCAATATTACCTTCCTGTATACGATCTAATAGTTCCATAGAGCTACTATTAATAAACACTTGAGCTGCAAGACTAACTACCAGTCTAAGATTGGCATTTATTAAGTGGGTTCGTGCATTCTCTCCTTCATTTAGAATTATACAAAAATAATCTTTATCATGTTCAGATATTTTTTGATATAGTTCAACGGAATCATTGAGGTCACATTGTATGTTACTAACATTGTATGTTCCTAACATCTTATATGCAGTAGATGGTAAACATTGGAGTATCAATGATACATCCCGTACTTTTGACTCAGCTTCCTTTACATCATTTGATATACCAGCTATTAACGAGTGATTAAATTGCCCATGCAAAATAGGCTCATTATGTAGTGAAAGAAGATTATATGATTTATTAGTAAGGGTGGATAACTGTTCTACAACAATTTTATTTTTAACTAAGTTAGTGAGTAGATAATAAACATAGTTTGTAGGATCATAACTGAGAAGTAATTGGGCTTTATCTTTCAAAGTTCCAAGATTTTGTTCCTCATCCCTCGTTAGCAAAGAAGTAGTGGATATATCTGTAAAATACAGACGAACAGGATCCTCGTAAATATCATCGGAGGCTTCAAATTTGTCCTCAAAATCATCGTTTTCTTGAACTTCTTCCTCTATTTCTTTTTCTTCTAAAGTCTCATTATCGGGTAATGTTACCATTTTCTTTTCATCCTATACTCATGATGATGGTGGTGATTTTAGCATGGATATGGTCGGGGCGCGGGGATTCGAACCCCGGATTTCTTGGTCCCAGGCCAAGTGCGCTAGCCACTACGCTACACCCCGGTGCCCTAAAATTACAGTAAGAGGGGAATTTATTTCGATTGCTTTGCTACAAACAGATAGTAATTGGCTACGCTTTTCTTCCAAAAATTGTCTATCATCATCATCATCCCACTTGTCAGCCAAATCAGCTCCCATTTTTTATCCTTCCTTATTCAAAAAATCTTCTACTACCTGTACACACAGATTATTTAACTTATCAATATTAGGATGATGGGGTAAAATTGTACACTTTTCACATAATTCATCAATACCATTTTCCTCTTTTTTAACATATTCTAATAACTGTTCGTATGACCAGGCACCATTACGGATAGAAATCATTTCTTCCTTATCTGGGCGTTCTACTAATATTGTTCCTGTTGTTAATATTTCTTTACATTGTCTAATCAATCGTACCAAATGAGTAGCATGTTTAAGATCATATCCATACCTGTTTTCTGTTACTGCCCTTTTTTGATTTCGTTGTTTCTTCCATGTTTCATAATGTTCATATTCTTTTTGAGCTTCAAAAAACATCTTCTCTCTGTGCACTATATCTAACATTTGGGGGCTGACAATGGTAGCAAGGTCTATTTTTTCGGCCTCAGCTGCCCTCAAAATACTTCGTATACCACCCCCTACTATTGATACTTCAGGTAAACCATAGTTTGATCTAGTAGGTTTTTTTTGGACTGGATTTAGTAACCATTGTTTATGGGTTTGTATCCGTTTAAGCTGTGCTATAGCATATCCAGTATAAGTATATTTAACTTTTTTACTGAGAAAGAGATTACGGTTTTCTAGTATGGTATCTATATACTTAGTTCTTTTTAATACCCATTTTTCGGGTATCCATAAAAGCTCTATAACATTAGGATTACAATCGGCTGCTAATTTAAAAAACTTCCGTATATCAAAAATAGTAATATCTTCTGGAGTTTGTTGCTCATATTGTTCAAATATATTGCTAAATCCAAGAAAATATTCTTTGGGGGGAATGGCTACACCCCTATAATCAATATCACTTTCTTCGGTGGCAAACCCATATGCATGGGATCCACTAACTACTTTATAGATTGTATGTTTCCTAATATCAAAGTTCATTTATGATCCCCCTTATTTCCTAGTCAACAATCAATTATTATTCTTCAAGTTGTCTCATTATCCTTTTCTCCTTTATCCGCATTTTCTAATTTTCTAACATATCAATCATATATTTTATATATCTTTTTATTTTTAAAGGATCTTTCCAGCCTTCATACCAATCCATATTTATTGTTTTCAGTTTCTTCAAAACTACTTGCGTTAGGGTCATTTCACCCTTATCCCTTATAGATACATCACCAAATTCAACATCTCCGAAAATCAAATTAGCTATTACCCTAATATTTTCAGGATATGGATGTTCTGTGTTTAGATAGCTATTATATAAATAGTTAGCTAAATTATCACGTAAATCCATAGCAATATCATTGTCATATACACCATAACCAAAAGCACCCATCAAACTAACTCTCCTTCTATAGTTTATATCAGCATTTTCCGAAGGGATGGGTGTGTATTGATATGAGTATTTTTGGTACTTGATTTATTTGTAGATTGTCGCGCAGACCCATCCCTTAATTCCTGATTTTCAACAGTAAGAGTATGGACACATATGCGTTTATCCTTATTGTATATCCAACCAGGGCATGTACAACCTAACTCACCCGTGTTACAATTTCTGGATACAGTATAAAATTTTCCCGACATACTTTTACTTTCAAACTCTTGAATCTTTTCCCATATGTTTGCCATCTGTTCATAACTCCTCAATACTTTCTAGATACCACTCTGTTAGCTGGCTGTTCTCTAAAATTAAATGGGATTCTTTACTATAAACGTCTTTAACCATTAGATTAATATGGGATGCATCAGGAGTTGAAATAATTTTTAGACTCGGAAGAACTAAATCCATTCACTAGTTTCTTTCCCTTCAAGAAATCAACAAGTTCTTTCCCATGCCCTTCCACATAACCATCGAATTGATGATACATAACTACTATATCATGCTCATCTTCATTAACAAACACCGTTAAGGATCGTGTGCCTCATTTTTTATCCCCTTCGCTTTATCAAAAAATACCCTTTTAACAGGATCACACAGACGTACATATTTAATTGGAATGATAATGTTTACTACCCGCTCGGGGTAAACATAACTCACGAATCGCTTATCCTCTTTTTCAAAGAACCCTATACGTTTGGGTGACATTTCATCCGTATACAAGGTAAATAGATTAGTATACTTATTAAAATATGCTTTAAATGTTACTAATTTAGGGGCACCAACTGATCTTACTACAGTTATCATGGAATACACCTCTTTAGACAATTTTTGATCTTGTTTATCATATCACACTATGAGAATTTTGTCAAGTAGCAGTTTCTCCTTGGCCCATGCTTCCAGTTGTCATAGCACATTGCTCAGCCACATCCAGGGTACAGTTTTGGGTTTCCTGTTTTCCTTCTTTGCTCTCTCAAACTCGGCTTTGCTGCATACATAGATCAAAGGCCCTTCTACTGCCACAATCACTCTTTCGTAAAATCTCCCCTTATGACGCTCAAGCTTAATTATTTGACCAACTTCCAACATAGCTCACCTCCTCTGTTTGAGTTTTAAGTCTCGGGCTGCTACTAGGTTGAACCATAACTGATTTAGAGTATGATTTTCCGCCACCCACTGGTCTAGACTACAACGTAAAGCTGTCTCCATTTCAGGGGCACTCAAACCAAAATGGGCTGACAGGCGTGTTAGCGTTCTTATGGTAACGTAATAGTCCATTAAATTATACCTCCTGATTTTGCGTATCTTACAATTAACGCTTCAACTCACAGTGCCATGAACTCACAGCGCCCTTCTGCTGTTCCTCCATAAGTGTCGTTGTCGTCATATACATCAGACTCTTAGTAATCTTCATAGTAACCAGGTGCATCGCAGCAGTCAGGTGGGAGCATATCTGCAGCACATGGCAATTTCCCAAAGCCCACACGGCCAAGTTTCCCCTGCCTTCTAATTGCCCCTACCCACATTGCCAGCAAATACTCAATACGACGCTTATCAGCAATATCGTCATTTTGATAGTCTATCATACGAGCCAAGTCCTCCTCTTGTACCACACACACTTGGTGGAATCTTTCCCCTAGCATTTCCTGGCCACACAGAAAACAGAGGTGTTGTGCACACATGGGCTACACTCCTTCTAATTTTAATGTAACTCCAGTACACGCACACGGGCCGCCATCCATTGTTGTAGGGTTTTAGGCGTTCCCTTAAAACCATCATTGTCTGAGAGTGGGTATGTACCCCAGTGGCATCTATAGATATCACTAAACTCATCTTGTAAGTGATGGTCATAGTCTATGAAGGCTTGATGCACATGGGCGTCCCCTACAACGTCTAGCACACAGCGCAGCTCACCAGGTCCCAACAAAAACCCTGTTCCTAGGCCGTGGGGCTCAGCAAGGATTTTGAGAGCCAACCTCTCTCCATAGGTCAGCTCTGGTGGATTTGCTGGTATCGTCGCACTCTCAATCGCGGTAATCACTTTTGCTCCTCCTCCCTGTAATTAAATTTCCAATTTAGCTTCAGATTAAGCCACTTCCAACCAAATTTCCTTTTAGGGTATATTATAGCTAGACATGTCAGATATTCGGGCAGACTTGGTCTAACTACATTTCAAGTTCCATCTGGTGATTGTTACTGTTCTGGCCTATTACAACACTTTTTAGGTTCTCGATATTTACAACAGCACCAAATCTTGTGAATATTTGGAAGAAGCGCTCAAAGTGCCGTCCCCAGTAGATTAAGGCACAAGACATGGGTGCACCTTTGCCCGCGTCTTTGCCATTAACAAAGAAACGAAGACGTGTATCATAGAGAAAGCAAATTGCTGCAGCTTTCCCATATACATATTGTTTCCAGTGTCCTGTGTTTGTGGCTACTGGAACCAGAGCTATGACTTCCGATTGATATAGCTTGTTGGCTTTTTCACATTTTCTAAGCCAATCTTTTATAGCCGTTCTATGTTCGCGGTCAATTCCGTAGGGTGGGTTAACGTAGATAGTTGGAAAGTCCCACGACTCTCTCAATCCGTCGTGGGTGGGGAGAGAGTATTCAACAAGAGCATTGACGATTGAATACTGATTTGAACATGGGTCGAGGTGAATCGTGCCGCCGAAAAATTCTCTTATGGCCTCGACGTATTTAGGGGGAGTGCACCAACCTTTGTTTTGACTAATAACTTTGCGTCCTGCTGTCATAGTGAATGCCCCGCTCGCCAATATCTCATTAGAGGTAGCTTCTACAGGGTTGTATCATGCACTGATATGTAAGAGGTACCCTGCGGGTCTAAAATCCGGACAAGGTCCCCTTGTGCGTCTACGAACTTCCCTCGACACAACCCTTTTGGTTCTGCCATGATAAGCTGCGCTAACTGCTCCCCATAGGTCAGCTCCCGTGGATTTGCCGGTATTGTCTCGCTCATTCTACTCCTCCTCTCAAGCTTAGGATTTTTGCCTTCCATTCCTTAGTTAAAACCGTATTTAGACGAGGAAGCTGTTCAAATGAAAGGGTAAAACCGAACTCCAACGGGTTTATGTGTTTTATAAGCGGGCTATGAATGTAATCCCCCGTAAGCTGGCCTATTATGCATTTAGTACCTATTGCTATATCAAGGGTCTCAAGGTCAATCTCAGCTAGCCAGCCAGGGTACTTATCATCCAGCAATTGGACTCCCAATTCAATCTGTTGCTCAAACATTTTCTCTCTCCCCCTTTGGCTGTGTCAAGTATATTGTTGCCCTTATTAACATATTATTTACTTGTATGTAATTGGAGAATGGAAAATACCCTGCCCATCATTTTCCTATCAAGTTTACCTGACAATGCTCTCATTACTTTAGAAGAATCGTCTAAGAAATTAAGACCTGTTTCTTTATATTTTTCCAAAACCTCTAGCTGGAATATATGTTGTAGTTTTACTTCCTCTAAGTGTTTACCGATCCTATAATGTACGTTTTCAATTTCATTATCAGAGAACTCCTCTTTCAATAATTCTTTTATCTGTTCTACAGTGGGCTCATCCCAACTCTCAAAAGCATTTTGACAAGTAGTAATTATGACATTCTTCCCAATACCACCAAAAGCCCAATGTATTATTTCAATAGTATGTGGTTTCACTTTATACAAATGCCAGATATTATCTTCTGTTTGCAGATACCATACCTCCCCTTCCCTCCCTTTATAACCTCCGTCAACTTCCTTTAGCTCCATTTCAAGAGATTCCTGAGCTTGTTGATATTCCCCGACATAATCCTTTGTTATCCTACCGAGTAGTAATGTAGTATGACAATCAATAGGATTGTTTATTTCCGTTGGTGGTAATATCCTCTGCCCATCTCTAGCAAACAATAGGGCTGCTGCAAGTGCAACATCATACTGTATAAGATGTTTGTTTCGAGCCCCATATAACTCAAAAGAAAAGTTCAGCGGATAATATAGCAATCTTTTTATTCTTTTATCCTCTGATAAAATTTCTTTCCACATATCAAGAAAGGGACCAAATTTGGTATCACCAACAAAAGGACGCAATCTTGTTTTATAAGTTCTAAACGATTGCTTTTCATCAGAATATGAGTATGCAAATATATTAGTACCATCCAACTTTTCAAAACGTAGAATAGTTTTAGCTTTTGGGAACTGCCAATGCCCTGCTTTATCAAAAGGATAGTTTAACTTTGGTGTACAAAGTACTAATTGAGGGATTTTATCCCCATTCACTTTTTCAATAAATAAAGCTCCATAAGTATCATCTGAAACATGAGAAAGAAATCCTTCTACAAAGTTATTGTTAAAAGGATTTGTATCGAAAAAGGGTTGCCAACCTTTATCTTTTTTGATAGTGTTTAGATCCATTATCAACCCTCCTTTAAGTGGCAACGTATCCCTTTATTTCCCACTCCCCTTGTTCAAATACTTAAGTACTGTCGTATCGCTTCGCTTTAATATCTTAGCAATCGCTTCAATTTGTACACCTTGAGAATGTAATGTACGCATTATAATTATTTCCGTAAAAGAAACTGGGTGGGTAACCTTTACATGTGAACCCAATCCTAAGGAGGAAGATGATTCAAATTGACACCTTTGACATAGAAACATATAACTTCTCCTTACTTAGTCTTTAGTTAAGACTCATCCTCATGAATTTGATTGAAAAGTATATTATAATCGATATCATTCCTATTATTTTGATATAATTTTCTTAAAAAGGAATATATTATTGATCCAAATACCCTCGTAGTAACAAGTTCTTTTATTATAATCGGGGTTGGAATCGTTATCCCAAAATAACTATACCCGTTAGAAAACTCACCTAGAATCCTAGATGTGCGTCGGAGTGAATTCCCTTTGGCTTTTACGAGTGGGCCCCACGTTAAATCAATTACTTTATCATTCAATGAATTCCATGCATGATGCACAGGGAACAACCCATTAGCTATCGCAAATCCCTCTACATAGTAAATATGTGTGTTTTTACCATATAGGGCTAACTTTTGGGCATTACGGAAACATTCCTTCTTTTTGAAGGAAAGGAAACCAAATGTTTTAATTATTTGTATTTCTTTTTCAGTTAGTAATTGACTTGTAAAGTCTACACCTTTTTCTAGTATAAACCCTTCAA
>ERZ1292623.3146-Hain-H51-01um-R1-3146-length-14253-cov-6_pt1 | contig 14253 bp, 20 predicted proteins | sample MGYA00564398_ERZ1292623 | MGnify/ENA primary metagenome ERZ1292623 (study PRJEB36523, sample SAMEA6512633) | groundwater metagenome | collected 2019-01-07 | study: AquaDiva: Metagenomics assemblies of 32 groundwater samples
GAGAGGATGAGGGAGAGGGTTCGAGAGGGAGAGCCGCTGGCGTAGACGAAACTTCGCTCTCTCCAGTAGGCGTACTGTTTGACTCCCCCTTCGTATCTATAAGATTCTCTTCTCCAACCCGCCACACAAGAGTCAGGCCAACAGCTGTAATCTCGCCTTGACCATTAAAATCATCGGATAAAAACTTCCCACAAAAAATATTTTGTGCTTGATCATCGCGAATTGCGGAGTTTGAAGCGTTCAGCGTGGAAGTTGTGCTTATGAATGTATCTGGTTCACCTTGGGCCAGTTGAGGATTTTGCCATGTCCCTAAGCAGCTCTCGGGGTAGAAGGCATCGACGTGCGCTTCAGTAAAAAGAAGGTGCGTACCATATCCCGTGGCAAGAATGGCAACAACGAGGAAAACAGCAATAACCGGATAGCGCTTATAGACTGGCAGGCGAAGATTAATTACCTCCCTATGCTCATACCTTTTGAAAAAATGCTGACGTTTTGTTTCTGTTTTGGAATGCAAAACAACGTCAAAAAACTTCCTTGGGGCTTTGTTGCGCTCGAAGGACTTCATTACATTACTATTTTATCACAAATACACCCAATTTTCTCCCTCAAAACTGTGGATTTCTCCCTTGTAGAGGTACCCTATCGAAAAGTCACGGTACCCAGCACGCGTTTCCTTGAAATAAGACCGAAATCCTCCGACGATGTCCCCCAGAAAACGCTTCCTGAAACATAATATCCCTCCGGCTTAACGGATTTAATTTTTTTTATGAAAATCTGCCGCTCGTTGTGCGGATTTGGGAAAACAATATAACTGCCAACTTTTGGTTTTTTAAGGGAGGTGGTCAAATAATATCTCCCTGGGAGCAGTTCGGGGAGAAGACTCTCCCCTTCCACCCGAACGAGAAAGAGCAGTCGCTTAAAAGAGTTTATCGGTAATATTCTGGTATGAGCCATAGCGGTCGGGATCATTTTTCACTTCGTAAAAAATCTTAGCAATCTCATCAACCGCCGCGATCAATTTTTGCGCTGCTTCCTCGTCAATAAACTGTTTGTTCTTCGAACATAATTTGAGCGCTTGCCAAAAAGTATTGTGGAGGTCAGGAAATTTCTCAAGATGCTCTGGCTTGAAAAAATCTGACCACAGAAGCGAAAGTTCATCCTTGCACATCTGAGCATGTTTTTCCTTGGTCGCAATTCGTCGCGTAACGGCATTCGTGTATTCCAACGCCGCCGCAAGATTGTTGTGATTATGGTCCGAAGGTTTTAATTCTTTCAGTTGCATCACCATTCTCTGAATCGTTTTTGCCGCAATTTTGGCTTGCACTGGTTCGTAGATACCGCACGGCACATCGCAGTGCGCTTCGGCGGTTACGGAAAGCAGAATTTTTGATAATTTTTCCGGTAGGTTCATATCACAATCATACCAAATCGGTAGAGCAAGACAATCTTTCTGGAATTTCTGTGATAATTACTAACATATCTTCGTAAACCTTGAAATACTCACTCGAAAAAATCGAGGGGTGATGGAGTTGTTGACTACTTATGAACTATCACTATAATCTACAGTATAGATACTGCAACCTAAAATGTTACACCGTGAAAAAGAGAGGATAAAAGCGATTGCTATGAGAAAAAATGGATTATCTTACTCGGAGATTCTTTCTGAGGTAAAAGTAGCCAAATCAACACTATCGCTATGGTTGCGAAGTGTATCTCTTACGAAAAGACAAGTACAACGACTTACCGATAAAAAACGTGCTGCTCAAGAGAGAGGATGGAGAAAAGTCCACGAACAAAGAGTAGAAAAAACAAAGTTAATAAAAGAGAAGGCCTGGAAGGAAGTTGGTAACTTTATAGTAGATCCTCTGTGGGTAGCGGGGCTTGCGCTTTATTGGGCAGAAGGATCAAAAGAAAAAGATTGGACTAAAGATGCAAAAATGACTTTCAGTAATATGGATTTAAACGCTCATCAGTTATTTATCAAGTGGGTGAAAAAGTATCTTCAAGTAGAAAATGGTAGTTTAAAATATGAACTTTATATACACGAAAAAGCGAACATTGAGTCCGCGAAGAAGTTCTGGATGGATGGATTTAAAATTTCACATCGACAATTGCGGGTTTACTTTAAAAAGCATAACCCCCGGTCCAAAAGAAAAAACAATGGCGACAAGTATCGAGGTACGGCTCGAGTAGTAATAGCACGGAGCACAGATTTAAATAGAAAAATTGCAGGGTGGGTAGAGGGTATGATAAAGTGTTTGACATAAATTGGGGGATCGTCTAATGGTAGGACTCCAGGTTTTGGACCTGGCTATCGGGGTTCGAATCCCTGTCCCCCAGCACTGCAGGAAAATGGGTATCGGGGTTCGCCTGCCCGCCTCTGGCGGTCCCTGCCGTGCCCGTCTGAAGCCTTGGCGGAAGAGGGTCCCCCAGCACGAAGCTAATTCTTAATCTCTTGAACCGCCGCGGTCGTGCGTTTTGTTTGGCCCGAATTCGTGAAATGGAGATCATTCAAGAAATCTGTAGGATCAACCATGAACGTGTGGAAATCGATGAATCGTTCGGCTGAGCTTGTGTGGCGCAAACGATTGTTCATATCATTCACCAAATCATTATAGAGCGGGTTGTGGATATACGTAGACTTGACTGGCGGCGTGAGGGCGAAAAAGGCGGAGAGATTCGCTTGAGTCGCGATATCCGCCAAGCTGCGGTAGTTGGTGATGATCTGTCCAATATCGAGCGTTGACGGATTTCCACCCCAATTCACAACTACATTGTAGAGAAAGAGAATGTCATTCGTACCGAAAGAAAGAATAGCGACATCCGGCGTGTCACTCGCTATCGCCATATTGAGCTGAGTGAACGCGGTTGGCCACGTTGGGCCTAAACTAAACGTAGATATCAGCAACATTTGCACCTGTTTGCAGGGATCCCCGAGAGACTAAAATGCCGGACGACATGACCTCAAAAATATAAAATTCGCCCGCTCCTCGATACAAAAAAGAGTGTAAAAATGGTGGTTGGAAAATTTTTACCGATCTTGCCTTTAAAAACCGGGGGCAATGCATACAGTACGTCAACGCCAGATAAAAACTCTCGTTTTCGGCCTGGTCGAAAAAAGCGATATACTGTAGTTTATGGCACGGGAAAGAAAACACCTCATCGAAGACGTTTTCCTGATCGCACTTTCCATCGGACTGGCTTTTTTTATGGAATGGTCCGGCTTCACCATAAAACTGACCGGCCAGATTAACGAGTGGCGTTATTTTGGAGACTTTTTCGCCGGCATGCTTTTTACGTCGGTTTTTACAACCGCTCCGGCCATTGCCCTTCTTGGAGAACTTGCGAGACAGCAATCCCCGCTCGCGGTTAGTCTCATCGGTGGCCTGGGAGCAATGATCGGCGATGCAATACTTTTCGGCTTCATTCGCGACCGAGTAACTGATGATATTGCCTATCTAAGAAGTCACGCCCCGCGCGTTCGCTTGCCAGCACTGTTCCGAACGAGACTCTTTCATCGGTTTGTACCTTTTTTAGGAGCACTTATTATAGCCTCACCTTTGCCTGATGAGTTGGGCATCACGCTCCTCGGCCTTTCCGCCGTAAACTACGCTATTTTTCTCCCTACCTCTCTGGTCTTTAATACGCTAGGAATCCTTGTCATCAGCCTCATCGCCCAGGGATCTGCCTAATCCATCAAGCCTTCATCTCGTAAGAGTAGTATTTAAAAAAATCGTCTTATCATAACCAGGCCATGCAAAAAAATATCATTATTAGATTTATCCTTATCGTCCTCATAACCGGCACATATCTCTTTTCTCTACGCCAAAAAAATCCAGATGTACTACCCCCATCAACCGCAACAACATTCAATTCGGAAAAGCTAGGGCTAGGCTTTAAGTACTCGTCACGCTATTTCCTCAAAGAACGCGACGAGAGTAATGGCCAACGCTCGCGGTACAGCTTGATTCTTACCGAAGACACTGAAGAAAACCGCCGTGTTTTTTCCGGCCAAGAAGTCGGACGAGAAAGTCCGCCGACGATTACCATCGGCATCTTCCAAAATAACCTTGATGACTACCCCGTGAAGAGATGGGTTGAGGAAACTAGTTTTTCCAACTATAAATTAGCCAAAACAAGTTCCACTGAAACAACCTTGGGCGGCGAACCGGCGGTTGCCTATGACGCAACCGGTCTCTACGAAAACAAAAACGTTGTCGTTGCCCGCGAAAATTTCGTGTACATGTTCACCGTGTTTTACAACGCGCCGACCGATCAGACCATAAAAGACTTCGATGATCTTCTTCGGACCGTACAATTTCAGAACTCACCGGCGGTTGATCGGGAAAATCTAAAAAACATAATCGTGGTCGACAATATTACCGAAGGACAAGAGATCTCCAGTCCGCTTGTCATTCGAGGTAAAGCACGCGGTACCTGGTTTTTTGAAGCCAGCTTCCCAATTACCATAACCGACTGGAACGGTAAAATTATTGCCGAGCATCATGCCGAAGCTAAAAGTGATTGGATGACGGAAAACTTTGTGCCCTTTGAGGCAACCGTTGAGTTTGTACCACCAGCCGGAAATAATCTTCGCGGGACACTCATCTTGCAAAAAGATAATCCCTCCGGACTACCGGAGCATGACGCCGCCTTGGAAATTCCGATTGCTTTTAAGAAATAACTCCAATTGTTTCTAGAGAAGCTTTGTCCAGATCAGAGGATCGTGTCCGCCGTCGAATTTGAAGAGGACAACGCCCTTTAAATTATATTTTTTGGCCAGCGCAATTTTCTGCGCCACCGCTTCAGCGTCAGACAAAGACACAAAGCGAGTGATCTTTCCAGCCTGTTTTGAAGCCATAATCTCAGCTGGTTCCGTTGATGAAACATCGCGCCGTAAAGCCGGAGATACCTCAACAAAACTACTCGAACCGTACCAAAATCCCAGTTCCCCCGCGGCATTTCTTGCTGGCACGGCTCCGACCAGATTCGCGAGGGTCATGGCCGTATTGTAGTTCACACTCCGCAACCGGCGATAGGTCGTTATTCCGCTATCCCAAGTCGCCTGATACTCATACCCATAGGTCGGAACACCGAGAACAATTTTTTTTGGATTGATCGTCTTCATCGCTTCTTTGATCAGTTTCTCTGCCCATTCTGGATCGGCAACGGGAGCGTAAAGCGCGCCATTCCCCTTTTTATCGTTGAGCAAACGATCGACACCGCCCTGATCATAGGCCATGATCCGCACCTCGTCGCAATACCGGTTTAAAACTTTATAATCATTGGCGTACTCGATTTTTTCTCCAGGAACGACATTGTACCGAGAATCAACCGGCATTCGTGATTCAATGGTACAGGAGAGTGTCTTTCCCATCGGATGTAGACGGATAGCCAACCCTTTTATAAACAATGAAAAATAACCCATGGTCTCCGTTTTTTTAGCCTCGTAATCGATATCGATACCGTCAAACTTCTTGTCTTTAACTAATTTAGCAATAGCGTCTTCATGGGCCCGACGCTTCTTCGTGTTCGTAAGAAGCTTATGAATTCCCTCGCCGTCAAACCAGGCGACAGTAGGAATAACTTTTACGCCAATCTGTTTTGCCACCACCCTCCAGATCGGCCAGACACCTTCATCAATCTTTATTTTATCCACTAGTGTGCCGTTGGAACGAACCTCATACGAGAAAGGACTAACGGAGTGCACCTTGGTGAGGTTTTCTGTGAGATCAGAAATGCCGCGGTCTTTTTCCCAAAAAGGAATCCAGCCGGCATAAGAAAATGACGATGCTTCGCTGAGGATCGGGGAAAGAAGCAGAACCAGGGCCGCCCCTGTCATTATTCGCCTGAATTGAAATTTCATATGCGTATATTTATGACGTTCTTATCCTGCCACACTTTCGCGACGGAATAAATAGAGAATCTTCATTATTGTCTTTCCAAGTTCAAACGATTAGACTGAGGCGATGAGTTCTTATTACAACCCGAAGCGAGTTCGCAATCTTTTCGTTCCACACTCCAAAGTCCCTTTCAAGTTGAGCCGTTCAAAAATTGACCTCTTTCTGAACTGCCCGCGCTGTTTTTATCTTGATCGCCGCCTGGGCGTCGGCCAACCGCCCGGTTTTCCGTTCAGCCTCAACAGCGCCGTCGATAAACTTCTGAAAAAAGAGTTTGATATTCATCGCGCTGCTCATACCGCCCATCCAATGATGGAAGCCTACGGCCTTGATGCCGTGCCCTACGAACATGAAAAAATGGAGTTCTGGCGGGATGCTTTGGGCGGCGGTATTCAACATCTCCACGAGCCAACTAATTTTTTGGTAACCGGCGGCGTGGACGATGTCTGGGTTAATCCCAAGGGCGAGCTCATCATTGTCGACTACAAAGCCACTTCGAAAGACGGCGAAGTCAGTCTCGATGCCGACTGGCAAATCGGCTACAAACGCCAGATGGAAATATACCAATGGCTCTTCCGAAGGAATGGTTTTAAAGTGAGCTCAACTGGGTATTTTGTGTACTGCAATGGTGAAACGGATAAAAAATCCTTCGATGGCAAGCTGGAGTTCAAGGTGAAGCTTATCCCCTACGAAGGCGACGATAGCTGGGTCGGAGAAACTCTCCAGAACGCCCACAACTGTCTTGTCGCGGACGAACTTCCTGCTTCCGGACCGGAGTGTGATTACTGCGCCTATCGTGAGGCCGCTCGAGCTATCGAGGCCGTATAGACCGGAAACAGCGGCCACTATATACTTAACTCCATGAATAAAAAAATCATTATCGGCATTATTGTCGTAGCAGTCTTGGGCGGTGGTGCATATTTTTTATTGACCCAATCCGGCTCAAGTCTTTTCTCCGGCGGAGGAACATCGCTTAAAGATCTTCTCGACTCGCAAACTTCGCAGAAATGTACCTTTGGGGAAGACGTGACCGGCACGAGCGCCTCGGGCGAGATCTATGTTTCAGGAGGGAAGATACTCATGAACTTTGTTGAGTTGACGAATGGCCAGGCCGAACAGATCCATACGTTAGTGGACGGCGCGTCGGCCTATATCTGGTCGGACACCACAAACCAAGGATTCAAGATGTCGACAGTGGGTATGATGGGAGGGGTTGATTTCGATCAAAAATTTTACTACTCCTGTATTCCTTGGGTCGAGGACGCCACACTCATTACTCTTCCGCAAAATGTCACCTTTATCGAAAATGAGGCAATAGTGGAGCAGATGACCCCACCGCCCACTGTAAGCGGCCAGGTTTCTGGGAGCGTCTCGCTTGAAGCCCAGTGCGCCCTCTGTGATCAGGCAACGAACGATCCGACGGCCAAGGCCCAGTGCCGAAGTGCCCTAAACTGTAAGTAAGAAAATGAAAAACCGAGATATTATCTCGGTTGTAGCGCTCGTTTCTTTTTTGCTGCCACTCGATCTTCCCACCGCTTGCGCTTCAGCATAGCTGTGTGTGGCCGTTTCCCTTGAGCTAACAGTCTTTTTTCGTACCGCTGTTCTTCTCGGCGAGTCTTTTCAACAAACTCGCGCATTTCGGGGGTGAGACCAACGTCCCACGGCCGCGAAGTGTACTTTCGCGTTGTATGCCGATGTTTCAGATCACAGCGCCAATAACGCTCTCGGAGCTCGGGGCCTCGCACTATTCTCATGAGCGTGTTGCACAACTCACAGTGAGGACGCTTCGCCACTCTTTGCTTCGCTACTGCCGCCCGCATGGCCAGTGTACGAAGAAAGTGCTTTGTACGGTTGGCCGGCTTGGCAAAGTAGAGGGCTTTTCGTCCTTCCGAAATAACCACCCAACCAGTGTCGCTTTCTCGCGGCCTACCCTCACGAACCAGCCAGGTTGTCCAAACGACAGCATCATAACCATTCTGCGAAAAGATAAACCCGGCTTCTCTCCCCTCGCGATGACGTTGTTCAAATCGATTTCGGTGAGGCCAGTACTTCGGAGAGTTCGGCAAATACGGAGCCACTCGTTGATAGGCCTCGGAAGCTGAGAGCTGGTGAAATCCATGCCTCTTCAGATACTCCGTGAGCCACCCAAAACCAACGATATCCGGCAGGACTTGTTTCGGCATATTTCTATCCTCCAAATAACTAGAACCCATCTCAAAAATAGGCACAGGGGTATTCCGTGATAGATTCGAGCGAGAACCATCCGACCCGAGACAGGAATACCCTAGGGTATTTCAAGGAGGGTCGGGTGGGTTTATAGCCGAATCTAGCCGGAAGACTGCGTGATTCTATTTTTGAGATGGGTTCTAGAAAGATCCTAACAACTGCCGAGTTGGGAGGCAAGAACTATGGTACAATATCTCGGATTTCATGAAACTACTTATCCTTCCCAACCAACCGACTCTTGCTAAAAAAGCGGCTCAACTTTTCAGTCAGTCTGTAGAAGAAGCTATAAAAATTCGTGGTGTTGCTGTCGTTGCTTTGGCTGGAGGAGGGACGCCCCAGACTATGCACCGCCTTCTTACCGAAGAACCGTTCCGATCTCAGATCGACTGGTCCAAAGTTCATATTTTTTTGAGCGACGAACGATTCGTGCCTTACGAAGGGGAGGACAATAACTATCGGATAATCTATGAATATTTCCTCAGCAAAGTTCCACTGCCGATCGAAAATCTTCACCCATATATTACGAAACACTCGACGCCTGAAAACGCGGCTCGGATTTACACGGCGGATATTCAGGAACTACTTGGCAATAATGAACCGAAGTTCGATTTGATTTTTCTTGGTATTGGCCCGGACGGTCATACCGCTTCCTTATTTCCTGCATTATACAAACCACACAACGATGAAGATCTGATTCTCGTTATCACTGAGTCTCCAAAGCCTCCATCAATTCGCCTATCGTTTTCCTTGAAATTAATCAATACCGCCCGTCACGTTGTCATAATGGCGAGCGGAAAAGAAAAAGCTCCAATAATAAAGGAAATCTTGGAAAATCGGGAAGTGCATAAAAATCTCCCCGTAGCCATGATACAACCGGAAAACGGTGAGCTATTCTGGCTTTTAGACAAAGATGCTGCTTCGCTTCTGACTACGGATCAGATAAGTTCGTAGTCCATTCGGGTGTCTTCTGGGTTGGTATACAAGGGCACAATTTCGAGATCGGTGCCCGACTGAACTCGGATCACGTCAATTACTTTGCCGAAGATCCGGAAGTTTTTGTTAACAATGATTGGCTTATACTGCGGATCAGAGGAAACCGGCCGTAAAATAATGGCGTTATTCGCAATCTCTAACTTCTTAATAACCGCAAAGCTATCAATAATTGCCACAACAAGATCGTTCTGGTCGGCTGTCTCCATCACCTCAACTAAAACATAGTCGCCCTCATTGATACCCGCGTCCACCATCGAATCCCCTACGGCTTTGACGCAAACCACATTATCTCGATCCACGCCTTGTAAAAGATCTGAAGCAACGCAGATATAGTCGCCAAAGTTCCGCTGGGCAAAAACACTGACATTATCACAACCGGCCGACGCAATAACCGGAATCTGGACGGTTTCTGTTCCTCCTTCTTTCAGCTCCCGAAGACGGATTCCGCGCCGCTCGTACCGCCGGCGCTCAATTAAGCCCTTCCGCTCTAAAGCTTCAAGATACTGTGTTACGGCGCGTGGCGAAGAAAATTTCATAAGCCGCACCAGTTCCGCTACCGTTGGCGACTCACCTTTTTTCTCAATCAGCGCACACAGCGAATCGTAAAACTTCTTCTGTTTGTCGGTTAGTTTTATAACTGATTCTTGATTCATGTATATATAGTATCAAAGTTATGAATATATACAATATATACTTATCCACAGGTTGCTTCCGGGCTGAAACTTTAAATCAACTAAGACTTATGACGCTTACGCACAGCTAAATAGTTAATCAACCAAATCGCTAACAGGGCTGCAACAAGAAAAACAACCTCGCCTGCTGGGCTTAAGGCCCAATAAGTGGCGAATATGAATCCTCCTCTCTTGGAAGGCTCTACTAATTGAACCGACTTTAGTAACTCATCTGGAATGGGCAAACTTAAAATAAATCCAAGAATCTCCCCGGGCATGACGACATAGCCAAATCCTTGATATAACGCTGCCAATACTGGAAAATCAAAACTCCGGTAACCAATAAGGTATTCGCCAATCTGTTGTTGAGGCCAAATTAAGTAATATGCATGAATATCGACGTCGCCAATAAAGCGAATAAGGAAAATGGAAGCATAAAAATGAATAAGAACAAAAACAATAATATACCAAAAAAATAAAACGGGAACTAAATAGCGCCTATCTTTGAAAAATAAAGCTTTTAAAATACCCAACATAACTATCTATTATCCATGGAGATAACGTCGTACGGCAATGAAGGAACTAATCGCACTCACCAAAATGCCGGCCGCCAATTGGTAGAAAAGAAGCAACGGCAAATTTTGGAAAAAGTAGCGGGTAATATCGATCTCTGGAACGGCTTGGGAAATGTAGGGCGCCACCGAAGAAAGTCCGGGAAGCGCAATAATAATACTTAAAAGTGCCGATAAGAAGCCGACCACGATTCCCTCTACCACGTACGGACCACGCACAAAACGATTGGAGGCGCCGACTGCCCGCATGATGCTGATCTCATCGCGGTTGGTGTAAATAGCTAAACGGATGGTATTAAAGACCACGAGACCGGCCACCATGACGAGAATAACCGTCACCAAGAAGCCACCGCGGTTCACGTTTTTGGCAATCGCATTCAAACTGTCGATCACTCCCTGATTCTCGGCATAACTCACGTGGCTCACAAACTGGCCCAAGGCTGGATTTTTGAAGTACTCGGCGATCGTCGCGTACTGCTCTGGCTTATTGGCTTTGATATTCAAAGAAGCTTCGAGTGGATTATCGTTTAACTCCTGGAGAGCCTGTGTAATATTTGGATTATCAATGTGGCGCGTTTTAAAGTTCTCTAGCGCCTCGGCGCGAGAAACATATTCAATTGCTTTTACTTCCGGCAAACCCTCAAGCGAGCGCTGGACGTTAAAAATTTCATCTTCCGGAGTTACATTCTTGAAAGAAACGGTAATATCAATCTTATCCTGAATAGCCACCACCGTTTGATCAATTAAAACGTTGAAAAGAATGAGTCCGAGGAAAACAATGAGTGAAAGCGTAACGATGGCTACGGTTGTTGTCGACAAAAGTCCATTGCGGACAAAGTTTTTCCAACCGTACTGAATAATTCTGGTGAGAACGGTAATCATGGTAAGTTTAAAGTTTAAATATCAAAATGCAAGATTTAAACAATTCAAGCGGATTAGCATTATTTGTATACATTCGCATTATTCGTGAAAACTCTATACGAGAATATATCGGCCGTTTTCCTCATCGCGGATAACCCGACCGTGATCGAGGGTGATAACTCGCTTGTTTAAACCGTTTACGACTTCCTTGTCATGAGTAGCCAAAATGACGGTCGTTCCCAACTGATTGATCTTCTGAAGTAAGTTGATAATTTCCCAGGTGTGGAAGGGATCGAGATTGCCAGTCGGCTCGTCGGCAATGATGACTTCCGGACGATGAACCATGGCTCGCGCGATCGCCACGCGCTGTTTTTCACCGCCGGAAAGTTCGTTCGGAAAGTTGTTCAGCTTATCCCCTAGCCCCACCATATCCAAAACCTGCGGCACGAGCTCATCGATCTCATGCTGGGAACGGCCAGCTACCTCCAGGGCAAAAGCCACGTTTTCCCGGGCAGTTTTGTTCGGCAGAAGACGGAAATCCTGAAAAATAATTCCGATATGGCGGCGGAAGATCGGCAGTTCCTTGTCTCGGAGTTTGTTCACCTCAAACTGGCCGAAAAAAATACGTCCCTTGGTCGGTTTTTCCTCGCCAATCAAAAGCGAGATGGCCGTGGATTTACCCGCGCCAGACTTCCCCACTAAGCAGACGAACTCCCCCAAGTTAATCTCGAAAGAAACGTCTTCGAGGGCCACCGAGTGGCTATTATAAATTTTATAGGTGTTTTGGAAAGCAATCATGGAGTAGTCGCAAATAACACTAAAAAAAGCAAATAATGCGAATGATAAAGAAGTTTAAAGATGTGAATTCAGAACTCGACGATACTTCACACCTTCTTCGGTGAAGTATACCAATATACCCAATCGAATACCAGCACCCTGTAGATAACCAAGTACCTGACGAGCGTGTGTATAGCCCAACTTTTTCACCACCTTTAATTCTACAATGATTTTTTCTTCTACCACAAAATCAGCAAAATACTTCGCAATGGTTTCATTTCTGTATTGCACTGGTATAAAAACTTCTCGTTTATAATTCACGCCTTGTTTTTCTAATTCTTTCGCGAGAGCATTCTGATACACTTTTTCACTATGTCCTGGTCCGAGGGAGTTGAAAACAGCAAATGCCGCACCGACAATCGCATAACTTAGCTCAGGGAACACCAGCTCTTTATTAGTATTCGTATTATTTGTTTTAATTGGCATTATTAGCGATTACTCCTCTTTATTCGCGCTATTTGCCTTTATTGGCATTATTCGTGAATACTCTCAACTCGCTCTCAATGAATTCATCAAGCTCACCGTTTAAAACCTTATCTACCTGGCTTGTTTCCGTATTGGTTCGATGATCCTTGACCATCTGATACGGGTTCAAGACATACGAACGAATCTGATTTCCCCACTCTGGCTTCACATTGGTACGCAACTCACCAAGCTCCTTCAGCTCTTTTTCTTCCATGAGTTTAAATATTTTAGCCTTCAAAAGTGCTAAGGCCCGTTCACGATTCTGGGCCTGTGATCGCTCTACGCGCGAACCAGCGGAGATTCCCGTGGGAACATGGATAATCCGCACTGCTGTCTCTACCTTGTTCACATTTTGGCCGCCCGGCCCGCCGGCCCGAGAAAACTCCACTTTTAAATCACTTTCCGGAATTTTGATCTTTTCCTCGTCGATCTTTGGCAAAACGGGCAAAACTTCGACGAGCGCAAATGAGGTGTGGCGCAGTTGCTTCGCCGAAAAAGGAGATATGCGAACCAAGCGGTGTACGCCAATCTCTCCTTTTAAATAACCGTACACATAACTGCCTTGAATTTCCATCGTCCGGCGATTGGAGTTGTCGTCAACGAGAACTGTCTTCCAATCACGCCTTGCGGCATACTTCCCATACATTTCAAATAACATCCGTGCCCAGTCGTCGGCATCGTCACCACCAGCACCGGGGTAAATACTCACCGTGGCAGACTGCTTATCATGCACCGAAGTAAAAAGCTGACGCAACTCCAACTGTTGTAAGGCCCGTTTCGTTTCGTGAAACAGATTCTCATCGCCACCTTCCGAAATGTTTTTCAAACCTGTTTCAATGCTCCGATACTGATCCACAAGATCTTTTACTTCGCCTAGTTCCTTAATGCTTTCGTCCGCCCGCTCGCGATCAGTCCAAAATGACGGCTCACTCATGGCCGCCTCAAGCTCTTTTAAGCGTTGTTCCTTTTTAGCGAGGTCAAAGCCACCCGCCTACGCGGCGGGTCTGCTCTTCCAGTTCCTGTACTTCTTTTTTAAAATCGTTATCCATTTTAAGAAAATTACAATGGCGGCATCGGAATGTCCAATGATATTCCCGTTACACTTGTAGACTGAAGGAGCTTGGCCAAGGCGGATTCTTTTAGAATACGCCCGCCAAACCACCCATGGGAAGAAGTAGAAAATAACTCAAATTCGTTTTTTGTTAATGAATCTGTGACGTCGCTTACCCTACCTTCCACTGTGCCGACAATAACGCGAACCGTCTCTCCATTCGATACACTCTGCCAAATGTCAGCGGCAACTTTATTATCTTGAATATATCCAGGCAGTTGAACTGGCATAGAATTCAAATCTTTCGTCAATCGAGAAACAAAATACAGAACCAAAATCATTACCAGAAAAACCGAAACCAGGATCACTTTGTTAGTCCTCAACATATTCAAATCGTTTAAATTTTTTACCATCACGCTCGACAGTTTCCAAGAACATGGCTTTCGGGCGCACCCAAAGATCATTTTCGCCCATCGACGATTTTCCCAAGTGACGGTAGACAACCATCTCCTCCACTGTCTCGCTATGATGGGCAATTCCGATCACCTCAATGTCATGCCCTTTATAATGTCTGTACCGGCCAATTTTTATTTCATCCATATTTCTTAATAGTAACAAATTCTGAGTGTCTTTACGACTTCACTCGAACTTACTTTATCAAAAATTCGTGATGAACG
>ERZ1292623.3148-Hain-H51-01um-R1-3148-length-14244-cov-9_pt1 | contig 14244 bp, 21 predicted proteins | sample MGYA00564398_ERZ1292623 | MGnify/ENA primary metagenome ERZ1292623 (study PRJEB36523, sample SAMEA6512633) | groundwater metagenome | collected 2019-01-07 | study: AquaDiva: Metagenomics assemblies of 32 groundwater samples
GCGTTGGGCCTGAAACAAGGAACCTTCGGGCAGATACTCGCCGGTCGCCTTCGCGGTCCGACAACCTTCATGAGCGATGTGGAGGCGATCTTCGCCAAATTTGACCAGGACCCTACGACGCTGCGGGTGCACGAAGTGCCCGTCATGGCGTAGCTCATACAAGACTGCGTGGCCCTGAGCTGTGCGCTCAGGTGCGGAGGAGGAGGCACGCATGCCAGGTTCGGAACTGTATCGACAACACCACAATTTTCTCGCGGGCGTCACCCAGTATTACCCGCTCTACTTGCCAGGCGCCAAGACGTTCTTCGTGGCGCCCACCACCTACACCGCCGTCGGGGGCATCGCCGCTGCCGATGGGAACGACGGCGAATCCCCCCAAGCCCCGCTGCTGACCATCCCCCGGGCGAATACGCTGGCAGTGGCGAGCCGTGGCGATACGATCTGCCTGATGCCTGGCACCTATACGCTCACGGCGATCTTGGCGCTGACCAGAGCCGCAACCCGCCTCGTCGCCCTGAAGCCCTACTCGGCGACGATTACGGGCGATGGGGTCATCGCCACGCTGCTGACCATCGACGTGAACGATATCGAGTTGGCGGGGCTTCGCTTCCTTGGTGTCGCCGCCGCGACAACCCTGGTGGATATCGCCAATACGACGGCTGTCCGAAACACACATATCCACCACTGTAAACTCATAGGCTTGGAGACAGTGGCGGGTGTGACCGGCATCCTGAACGGTGAGAACGGCGCGGGCAATGATGCGGCGCACACGATCATCGAGTACTGCGAGTTTGAAGGGCTGAGTGCTCAACCGATCCATACCTTTGGTGGTGGAACGAAGATTCATCACTGCGTCGTTAATCTCGACGATACCGCTGCAGCAACTGGTGTGCGTGTGGGAGACATGGGAGCTGCGTTTGGGACGAGAAAAGCCCTAGACTTCTACGATGTGGCATTCATCGGCCAAACCAATGCCAGCACCTTGCTTGCCATCACGTTTGCCGGTACTGAAGCGAATACCCAAATGTGGTCAGCACGTGAGTGCTCCTTTGCGAGCTGTGCCGCCCCCACGGCCGACATCCATCCGGAGGGTGCGGCGGGAGCTAATTACGTGGGAACCACGACCACCACGGCTCCAACGTTGTGGCCTGCATAAGAGAGAGGGCCGCCTAATGGCACAACGACGCGCAAAGGAGCCGAAATCACCAGCTCCAGATCTTGAGCCCTGTTACACCGCTGCTGGTATGCCAGCCTGGCGGTGGGGGCCGGAGGGGTATCCCTACGGCTATGATTCGCTAGCACAAGAAGAGGTCGCGAGGCAGCAGGCGCGGGATAATGGGCGGTCGATGGCCGAGTTAGCCGAGGAGCGCAACGCCCATGCCGTATCAGATACGGAAGACGAAGGGCAGTAAATATCGCGTGACTGGCCCTTCTGGCACCCATGCGAAGGGAACCACGAAGAAGAAAGCTGCTGCACAAAAGCGGCTCCTACAGGCTGTGGAGCATGGGTTTCAGCCTGCCAAGGCGAAGAAGCGACGGAAGCGCGCGTGAGCGCGTGCAGACGCTGCCTCCACAGTGGGGGTGGCATGTGAGGACTCAGTGCGGCTTGATAAGGCCGTGAGGAGAGAAAGATGGCTGGAATTACCTCTCTGTTGAGAGCGATCTACAGGGGCGATGGGAATGAGGCCGAACGCAGCCTGGTCACCGACCGGCCTGGGAACTTGCTGGTCGCCGGCGGGATGCCACCGTATGCAGAAATGACCCGGCGGGGAATGGGCTGGCAGGCCATGAATACCACGGCGCTGGCAGCTCTTGTGGTGCGGCCTAGCACGCTGGCGAACTGCACCCTGTTTAATAATGAGCCCGACGGTGGGCTCACGTATGTTATCGACCGTGCGTTCGGGTTTAACCTTGTAACGACAGCGGCAGAGGGCCGCCAAGGGATGTGGATTTGTGTCCATCCCCGGGGGCTTGTCACCCCGACCAACGATATTACGGCGCGGGGGAGCATGTCGGGAAAGGCCAACTACGGCGGGCGGGCGATTGTCGATACGAATATGACCGTGACGGATCAATTGGTCCCTCTGGCTGCGTAAGCGCCAGACGCAAACCGGGTGAAACGGGGAACATCTCAAATGAGACAATCCCGTAGCAAGCCTGTGGAACGGCATCAAAGTACACAGGAAGCTCTAACGACTAGGCAGTGCGGAGCCACCCAATAACCTGCCCACGAGCGCCCGGCACCCTTCGGGGTGATGAGATAGTCTGCTCTCTCTGGTGACAGAGAGAAACGAGGATAAAGAGCCTCGTGATAACACAAGGAATGGCTGGTTTCCTGTTGGTCAGACAACCGATGTTGAACCCACAGGGGTTCTTCCTGGGGCAGTGCTCACATGGCACGCTGAAGGGCGTTTATTGGTACCACCGCAGACCGGGGTTTCAACCCAGTTTGTTGCATCCGTTGTCGGCGAAACTTGGACGTCAGGGTTCGCATGGTGGGAGGTCCAGCTAGACTTGTTGTAACCACCTATACGCTTATAGAGCTTTACTGAGGGTTAGCGTCCATGATTAGCACCCAAGTTTTGCTCGCAGAGAGAACGTGGACGGAAGTGTACCAGGCCGAAGTGCTCATTGCGGAGGCCATGCAGGTTGATCTGTATCTCTGTAACGTGAGCCCTGTGCACTGGGTCGATATCGATGTGGTCATCGGTCATGGCGCCGCGACATCGATCATAGAGGACGGGGTGTTCCAGAGCACCATGGCCGATAGACGATATCTCTACCGTCATCACTCGATGCGTCCGACGAAGACAGAGCACGTGCCTCTGACACTGCGGCATGGCGATGTGGTGTTGGTCCGTGCCAGCACGGCCAATTTGGCGTGTAACATCATCGCCGAGGAGGTCGTCACGCCACGGGCCCTGCATGCGCTTGAGGACCTCCTGGAGTCCCTGGTCGAAGACGTGCTGCAGAAGCAGGCGGTGGCCGACGCGACGACGGGCGAAGAAGCCATTGCGCGCAGCAATACCCGTCTCGTGCGGCATACGCTCTTCCTCGATGTGCTGGTCAATGCCACCGCGGTGATCACGAGTCCGTCCATTTCGTTAGAGTATGCCACGCGGGTGGAGGGACTCTTTCTGCGGGCACGCTCGGTGGCGGGGACGGCGGACGTCCGGGCGGAATATGCCATATCCTGGGATGGCACTGAATACGACAGTTTCGATGATACCGCCGATATCACATCCTCAACGAACACGGACAGGCCAGGAAACGCCGAGGGCTTTAACACCTATACGATGCCCTCGGTGCTTGGGAATCGCTATGTGCAGATTCGGGTCACAGGGACTGCCACGAACGCGGCTGATACCCTTGTGACCGCATATTTAATTGTGCGTGAGGGATATGCAGGATGAGATATCTTCTCAGCCTCATTGAGCGATTCATCCCACCCTTGAAAGGGTGGGCTTTCTCGTGTGGAGTTCTGTAAAATACTATGCCTACCATCAATTACGCACGCACGATCATCGCTTCTGGGGCCATACTTGTCGAGTGGTCGAACCTTGCCAATGGCGATGATGGGCAGTGGTTCGTCCTGACATCAACCAACTGGTCGGATCGCTCCATAGACCCTGCAGGCGATTTTGGTGGGGGAACGCTGACCATTCAGGGCACGAACGAATCGGGGACCCCAGCAGCCAGTCCGCCGACTCTGAACGACCCGCAGGGGAATCCCCTCACCTTTACCGTTCGTCGGTTAGAGACGATCCTAGAGACCTCCGTGCAGATACGCCCCGTGTTAGCTGGAGGAGCTGCGGGTGCGGTCACGGTGCGATTACTGTTGATGGCGCGCCAGGGAACGTGAGAGGAAAGGGAAATTGTGAAGAAAGAACCCCTTGCTGAACGCGAGATTACGGCCCAAGAGCTCGCTGAAGCCCTGAGACCGATGCTCGGGCCGCTCCGCGCTTTCCAGCGTCTGAGCCTTGTCATCGACGGAGCCGTGCAATTGGAATCCCGCTGTCAGTCGCTCCAGCGGCAGGCGGCTCAGGCGGAAGAGAAGGTCCGGCAGATAGACCTCGAAACGGGGATGCACGAGGCCGCCCTAGCGACTATTATTGCTGACCAGCGTCAAGCCGAGAAGGTCTCCGTGCAAATGTTAACGGAACTCCAGGCAGAAGTTGAACAGGAGCAGCAACGGTTGCTCTCAGCGCGGCAAATGACCGCGCGCGCGACGAAGGAGTCCGAGAAGTTCCGCGGGGCCGAATTTGCCAAGGTCGATGCCGAGGTGAGCGACCGGAGAGCCGTGCTCAACGAGATAGAGCGCCAACGGCAATTGGAATGGGACGCTCGCGAGGAAGATCGCTTGGCCCAATGGGCCAGCCAGGAGCAGGAACATGCGGCATTCCTGATCGAATCACGGGTGGTATGGCAGAGAGAGCAGGACCAACTGGCAGACCAGAGGGCCAAAGAACTCCAAGAATGGCAGGCCCGTCATCTTAGTATGGAAAAAGAAGCAAATGACTGGCAATCGAAGATTGATACCTTAAAAGAAGATTTCCAAGCCCTGATCTCGCGGATCAAGGGAGTCTAGCTGTCTGGGAGGGTGTGAGCATGGCTGTGCTCGTCAACCATTCCCCTCTAACGATCGCAGTCGGCGCAATGGCGTTCGGGCCGGTTGTCGTGCCTAACAGCCTGACGACGCTTGACATTCGACTCGCACGCTTTACGACAGCGACCCCCTTATTCTGGCCGCTTGACACGACGACGATTGCGGTCTCGGTCGAAATGTCCTATGACGGGGGGCAGACCTTTCGCCTTCTCTGCGGCATGACCGTCGCTGGTGGACTGGCAACCGAGAAGGATGGGTCAGAGGCCGCTGAGACGACGCTTCACTTCACGGCACAGCGACAACCGAACCGTCGCCTCCGCTTGGACATGGAAGTGAAGGGCAGCGTGCTCGTGAGCGAATTGACGATTGAGGCGCGGTGACTATGGCCGTCACGTACGATACCGATGTCGAGGTCGGAGGCACTAATGTCACGTCGTTAACCGTCTCAATCACGGTGGCTAATAACCCCGACCGCTACCTGATCGTCGGCGTCGCTGCGTGGGATGACGTGTCGGCCGAGTCAGCCATTAGTTCGGTGACGTTCAACGGCTCGGGAACCGGCTGGTCGCAAATCATCACTGAGGTGGGACCAGGCGCGTTATTAGACCGCTCATCGCTGTGGGGTAAAGCGAATCCCGATGCGGTGACGGCCAGCGTGGTGGTCACGGTGGGAGGCACGTGTAGCGAACTTGGCGTGAGTGTGCTCTCTGCTTACAACGTGAACCAAACCACGTCTCTCGGTACGGCTGTGTCAGCAGAGGCGCTCTCAAGCGCGCCCAGTGTAGTCGTGACTGCCGCGACAGGTGATCTGGTTTACGATGCGGTCTACGCAGGGGGAGTTCTTCCTACCGCTACGGTCGGGGCAGGCCAGACAGTGCGCGCAAATATTACAATACACGCCCAAAACAATTCGCGCCTACTGGCGAGCACGGAGCCTGGCGACCCGACAGTCACCTCGTCCTGGACGTTGGCCGATACTTCCCTCGAATGGGTCCAAACGGCGGTTGCGCTCAAGGCGGCCCTGGATCTAGCATTGGTGCGAGCGGCAGTCGGCCAACTCACGGCATCAGGAGGCATCGTTGGCACTATCTACCGCTAAGCCGTGGTGGGCGGTGGGGAAAATCCAGCATGGCGGCAATCCCTTTGCATCCATGGGCGATGACTGGTGTCCGCACTGCCGACTGATCGGGGATACCGACGAAGAGGCGCAGTACCGCAGTGGTGTATATAGTTACCGTCGGATATGCCGCCGCTGTGGCTATGCGGTGAAGTGGGGGGCGTATCAGGTGCCATTGATCACGCGGCAGGATCTGCCGCCATCGGCCGTGCGCTGGGTGACACGGCCTGAAAAGGACCGGAGATGAAACCCATCTGTGATGGTTGTGGAAAGGCCGCGGATCATGGACAGCTATGGGCAGGTCTGCAGCTTCGGCGGGATGAAGCCGTACAAGGCCACTATCAATGCGTGATAGACCTCGTGGGGCCAGAAATTATGCTGAAGGCCATTCAGCGAGGCATGATCGCCAATATTGATCCTGGGATACTCATCGATGGGAAGTTACCAAAATTCACGACTCCCAGGGCATCGGCCTTTGATGAGCCCTTACTTCCAAATGCCTAAAGGAGCATTCTGATGGGGAAATATGGTGTCGTGTTTGATGCTTTTGCCACGACGACCGCCAAGAAAACAGCCATCGCACTCAATGCGAATGCTGCAGGTGAGGAAGGCGAATTGATTGAAGTGGTCATGACCGGCTCTGGATCAGCGGCGGCTGCTGACCGACAGCACCGCGCCTCTGTTCAATTCTGGACCTTTGCCACCGCGGGTACGAGCACATCCGTCACACCGCAATCCATGAATACGAACGGTCCTGCTGCACGGGTGGCCGGGAATATCGAATACTCGGCTGAAGGCACAGCGGGAGATGGCGTCGTATTCATCCAATGGGGCTTTAACCAACGAGGGGGGATGCGGTGGGCGGTTCCCAAAGGCGAGGGGGCTATCTTTAACAACGACCGAACCGCGAAAGGCTTGGTTCTGCAAGTGCTCTCAGATGCGGCAGGTGAAGTCGATGGCCACGGGCACTGGCTGGAGCCTTGATCATAGATAGCTTTTATAGCAGGTAACAAGTGACTTTCTCCCCAGGCCTGAAGGCCGGGGCTTCAAACATCGAAGAGGAACCGCGAAGCGATTCCCGGATTACGGTTACCACCCACCAGGAGGAGCCCGATGCTTTCCCCGTTTAGGCGCCCTGTCACCTGGCGCATGGCTGAGAAGCATGCCTCTCAACCAGGAGGTCTCTCATTCGTCGGGTCAACTTTTACCGAGAGCCCTGTGCTCTCGAACCCCGCGAAGCTGACATCTCAAAGAGCCGTATCCGTGGTGCATCCCATGTCGGCGCTGGACACCAGCTATTCCTGGGGATGCCGGACCGTGTGTGGCTATTCTAGCAGAGGCAGGGGGAAACCTCCAGCCTTCGGCTGCCGTGTTCTCCTCCCCATGGCTGAAGCCAGGGGTCCCCGAACAAGGAGCATTTGATGGACACGAATCTACTCAAATTCGTCTATACGCGCCGTGGTGATCCACCGCAAGACGGATGGATTGGGGCGGTGCTTGCCCCAGTGTTCAATGCGACCTCAGCAGTAGGACCAACAGCACAGGCTCGTCTGGCTGGCGCTTTGCCACGGCAGACGACGGTGAGGACCGTGGATCAAGACTGGACAGAGCTGGCCTGGCAGTATCCGATACTGCCGGCCTTTGATCCGGCACTGACGGTCGCGCAAGAGGCGCAGCGGCAATCATTTCGGTCGCCACCGGCCCGCCGCACGGTGCGTGTTCCTGACCAAGATTGGGTGCAACCCGCATGGTGGGCGGAGACACTGCCCGCGTTTAATGCCGCGTTGACGGTCCCTTCTGAGGCTCAACGGCGAAGCTTCATGATGCCGCCCATGCGAGGGACGATTCGTGGTTCAGACCAGGAGTGGCTACAGCCTGCGTGGTGGTTCCAAACCTTGCCGGCATTCGATGCCGCGTTGACGGTCCCTTCTGAGGCTCAACGGCGAAGCTTCATGATGCCGTCTGTTCGACAGACCATACGCCTTTCAGACCAGGCATGGGAACAAGCGTCATGGTTCATTGAAGCCTTGCCAACGTTTTCGTCAGCGTTGGTCATTCCTTCACAGGATCAGATGCGCTTGGAAGGGGATCGAGCCCCGCCGCGTCGGACGGTATTTGCCTTTCCGGGCGAGGTCGAGCGGCGAGAGGTGCCGGGGTTTGATCCGGTCTTCGGTGTGCCCGCGATGCGCTTGGATGAGGGCCGAGTGCCGCTGCGTCGGACGGTCTCATTCTATCAATTCGGCGGTGACAATATATTTGGGGTAATACCCTTAAGACAAGCCTGGCGCCCAGTGTTCCGTCCCAGACGACGATAACTGGAGAATGTGCCCGATGAAACATTGGTGGTTCTGGTTGCTGATAGTCATTCTTTGGATGCCCCTGAGCGCGTGGGCACAGGAGGTAAGCCCCGCGCAAGCGGAGGCGATGAAATGTGAAGAGGACGTGCGGTTTCTGAAACGTCACACCTCGATTGTGGCCACCGAGCGCGACCAGCATCTACGACGGATTGAGTTTCTCGAACTCCAGATGGCGGCCCTGCGGCAGCAAATGCGGCAGATGAAAGAGGCCAAAGTGGAGGCCCCGGCAAAATGACCAAGTTTCGGCTCTTCCTGCTCCTCATCCTGACCCTGGCCGTAGCCACGCCCACATGGGCGCAGCGACTAGCCTCCGAAGTGGCCCATGACGCAGCCTTGCCCGCCTCCAGCATGATGGTCATCACCGGCTGCGAGGCTAAAGATTTCGATGGCGCCGCGCTGCCCCGTGCGGTCTCGACCGAAGGCGATGCCGTCCGCTGTGCGGCCACCTTGAGTGGCGTGCCCTACGTGATGCTGGTGAGCGAGGATGGCTCACTCACCATCTACCAAGTTGAAGATGCGGCGCATGTCTCAGGGCATGCCGGCATACAAATGCTGACGGTGCGGCAAGATACAGCAGCCGCCTTGGCTGGGACTGATGGCGATTATCAACCGCCCATCACGGATGCGACGGGGCGCATGTGGGTGAACACGGAGTTCCCAGACGCGGCCGCGCTCGCGGATGCAGCCAGCGCCGCTCCTACGACACCGACCTCTGGTGTGATTCCCCTACTCATGAATGCAACCACCGTGGACCGCCAGCGCGCGGTGGTGAACAGTCTTGATTCCACCGGCACGGGGATCGCGGCTGCGGGCATGGTGGGACAATTGGATGATACGGGCACCTCCACGGTGACAGAGAACCAGTTTGCGGTGGCGCGCCTCTCGTCTCGACGGGCGCAGCTCATGGAAGGCGTATCGGGGGGGACGCCCCTGCGGGCGAGTCAGACGGCGGCGACTACGAACGCCGGAAACAATGCCATGACCGCTGATACCACGCTGGTCGCAGCGGTGGCCAGTACGCGCCTCTACGGCTTCTCCGTGCGCGAAAGCGCGGCCACGGCGGCGGTTGCCACCGTGATTCTGCGTCACGGCGTTGAAGCGGCGGGGAGTTGCACCGGAAACGAAATCGCCTACGTGGAGCTGGGTCCAGACCAAAGCCGGAGTGACTGGTACGGCGACCGTGGCGTGGCTGTCGCCTCTGGTGTGTGTGCGGATGTCCTGGCCGGGACCATCGATATCAGTACGAGGACCAATGTGGAGGCTGCACCATGATGTGCGTTCGTCTCTTCCTCTGTTGCATCGTCTTCGCTGTTCCGCTTATGGCGGAGGCGGCGTGTCGGCTGAAGTCAGTGGAACAGCTAGGCAATGTGTACAATGTGAGCATAGAAGATAGCGTGTCATTGAATGTCCTGGAGTCGTTTAGCCGTTCCTACGATGGGAAGATGGGCATACTGGATTGGGAACACTCCCTGAAGGCGATCATTCAAGAACGGTGCATCCTCATTGATCGCATGAAAGCCAAAGAGGCCGGCACCAAGACGGATGTCACGGTGAAGTTCAAGTAGGAGGCTTCGCCGTGTCCCTGGATCGGTGGCTCAACGTGCTGCTGGCCGTGGCGCTAGCTGCCGTCGTGATGTTCACCAAGCTCGAGGCGCGGTTGATGGATGCTTCGTGGATGGGCGTGTTTCGGGCCGAAGTGCAGCGCACGCAGGATGGCCTGCTGCGCAATCAGCAAGAGCTATCGCGGGTGCTACAAGAGGTCCAGACGCGGCTCAAGGCCGTTGAATCGCAGAAGGAGGCTCCCAAATGATGTGGTTGAAGCGCACGCTCCCCTTGTGGCTGGTGGGGCTGCTGCTGACCAGCGTGTGGCTCTCGTCCTCGCTCGGCCAGATGAGCGTGTCTGGCCCGCTCTCATTCCCTAGCGGGACAGCGGCGTTGCCTGGGGCGCCTTTTGCTGCTAGTACCGGTACAGGAATGTGGCGTCCTGAAGCGGATATCATAGCCTTTTCCACTGGTAGTGTGGAACGGATTCGCTGTAATGCGTCTGGGAACTGTGGTGTCAACAATACAGCGCCAAATCATTTATGGGATATTAAAAAGACAACTGGAGCAAGTGTCTTCGGAGCCCCATATGCGAGTATAGGCGAAACTGAGGTAGCCAGCGTTGGTAATCTTTCGACTATAGGATTTGGCTTTGGGTCTAGTACAGCGAATCCAGCCGTTGAATTTGGCGCGATCATGACGACGGCCACGAACTTTGGCATCCATGCGTTTATCGTTGCTACTCGAAGCGTAGATACAAATACAGCCGCTTCTGAGCGGCTGAGAGTTGATGGCATAGGCAACCTCGGCCTTGCAACCACCAGTCCAACCAATTTAGTTTCTCTTGGAGGCAATGCCGCTCGCACAGCCTGGATGGAACGGCATACAACTGCGGATACAGCGGGAAATAATCTCACCATCCAAGCAGGTGGGGCCACTTCTGCGGCAACTAATAAGAATGCTGGTGATCTTATCCTTGCTCCTGGGACAGCAACAGGCACCGGGAAATCGAAAGTCATTATCCAGTCAGTCCTTGCTGGAAGCACGGGTACGGCAGACCGTGCTCCAGCAACACATTTTCAGGTTGCTGACGGGCATCTGGAATCACTGGGCACTGCGCCAGGCACGTTAACGGCAGGATGTGGAAGCACAGCTTCGATTGCGGGTACAGATGTCATGGGCACAATCACTTTGGGGGGCACAGGCATTACGGCTGTGTGTGGCTTCACATTTGCCACAACCTGGACCAATATCCCGAAGTGTGTTGCTGATGACGTAGGCGCCAGCGTTGCAGCGGCCTATGGAATCCAAGCTGTGGAAACGACAACGACAGCGACCTTCAACAAGTCGCCATCAGCAACAGCCTTTGTCGGGCCGATTCGCTATTCCTGCGTTGGGAGAGCCTGACATGCTGCGTAAATTCCTGTGTGCATTTTTCGTGCTTGCCTCCCTCGCCTACGGCGCAACGCCTACACTTGTGCCTGTTCCGAGTTTTACGTCGCCCCCTGCTAACTGGGGCTCGTTAACCGAGACGCACTTACTCAATGACACATCCCGACGCTATGGCCATGCCTTCCCTGGCTTTGTCGAAAGCGGGGGGACGGCGCCGACAAGTGGCAACCTCACGCATGTCGTCGTCGCGACCGTCGCGTATCCCGGTGGCTATCCGGTGACGGCACCAGCAACGAGTCTGACCTACGCCAATGGCTTCCGTAATTATGTGTTTCTCTATAGCATTGACGGAGCCGTTGCTGGTGACTTTACGGTGCCTTCGGGCTGTAGCATCGCCGGTGGGACTGGCATGGCTAGCGGGATCGTCGCCATCACGGCTGGCGGTTCATTCGTCAATGTCCAGTGTGGGACAACCCGCGAGGCTCCAAGCCTTATTCCGACCAATTCGCAGTATGGTGTGGTCCCGCTGTTCTACGCTGATACCAGCGGTAACGCAATCACGGCGGTCGTCAATCAGCGCCCAACGTCTCCGTTGTCTTCGGCTCTTGGCACTGTCAACGTCAAGGACTTTGGCGCCCGTTGTGATGGAGCGACGGACGACTTGACGGCGTTCAACAATACGACGAATGCTGCGCGTGGGGGGTGGGTAATCTTCATCCCGCCGTGCAATAACTATTATAGACTTTCAAATACCTGGCTCGTGAGCGGGCTTTCACAAATCAGCATTATGGGGGCAGGACTCCGGTCGATGATCGTGATTGACAATGCGGCGGGCGGCCATGCAATTGACATCGAAGGCTCGCCCATGTTCTCTATCTCGAATCTGACCTTTTCCGGGATCGTCGGCTCTGGTAATGCGATTCGTGTGGGCAACGTATCGTCATCTTCTCGTGGGTCGATTCGTCATGTGTTTATTCGCGGAGTGGATGGACACGCGATAAATATCCAGAACGGCCTTGCAACAACGATTATTAACCCGGTTATTACCACAAACCTCGCGCTTCCCTACGCTGTGAGCAACATGGGGAACGTCGATTCTGGGATTTTCTTGAGCGGATCAGGGGCTAATGCCTCAACGATCATCGCGCCAGTGATTGAAGGCGCAGGACAATACGGCGTTGATGTAGGTAATGCTGCTCAGGGAATCACAATCCTCGGTGGCACAATCGAAGGCAATAATGTAGGAGAATTGCGCCTTACCAATAATGATATTGTTTATGTCTCTGGAACATACTTTGAAACAAGCGGATTACCTGGTGGGGGAATTTCTGTCCTCGATGGATCGAGGAATGTTACATTCGATACAATCGTTTCTTCAGGTACAAACAACATAGTTAACTTTGTGGATTGTGATAATTGCGTGCTACGAAACTCGCTTGTGAACGCGATTACTATTGGTAGTCTAAGCGAACGTGTTCGACTCCAGGATCTTTCTTATGGACAACAAGGCGGAGACATCACCGATAATGGACTTGGTAGTATCATTGAAAACGTCTTTAACTCATCGAATGCGCACAGACAACAGGCCGGGAAAACACAGCGATCTCGTGTGAATTTTGCGGAGAATCCAAGTTTCGAGTCGTGGAGCGGTGCGACGACGCTGACGAACTGGGCGGTCTATGGTAGCGGGACGACGATAGCCAAAGCCGGGCCTGGACAAACGCCGCCTTTGGACGCAAGCGCGAGAGACGGGCGATTTTCAGTCAACGTTGCGATGGCTGCTGTTCATGACGCGAACGAGGGTATTCGCTACACGGGATCACTCCCAGCGTATGCAACAGACTTCCTCAACAAGCGCATCACCGTGTCTGTGTGGGCCATGGGCGTGACGGCTGCCGCGAGTTTCCACACGGCGATGTGGTACGACAGCGGGCAAAGTGTTCAAGTCTGCTCACACACTAGCTTGAGTACGACAACATGGACGAAGTATTCATGCACCTTTCCCTGGCGCAGTGGGATGACCGTGTATGATGTTCGGCTGGCGATGGCATCTGGCGATCCGGCAAAGGCCGCTACGACGATAAGGTTCGACGCCATCCGCATCACGCTTGGTGAAGATGAAGCCTATGGAGTCAATGATAATTTGCAGCAAGCCGCGTTTGTTGGATACCACGCGCTGACACCCTTTAGTGCGACGCCCACATTCTATCCCGATGCAGTCAATATGTGGTCCATTACCTTAACGGGGAATGTGACAGCGATTGCGTTATCTGGAGGTCAAATTGGCAGACCGTTGTGGCTACGGTTTGTCCAAAGCGCCGGAGGGGGAAATACAATCGGCGGTTGGCCCGCATCCGTGCGATGGGTTGGTGGGGTTGCCCCCGTATTGACAGCAACAGCGAGCCGCTCTGATGTGTACTGTCTGTTGTGGGATGGAACGAATTGGTGGGAGTGCGGGCGCCTACAAAATCAGTTCTGAGGAGCGTGATGACCTATAGCGACCTCTTGGATATTGCGTTGCAGCGCGCCCGGCGGCTCAAGTTGGGCGACATGGTGGTGAACGAACTGGAAGCGGCCATGTACGATACGCTGGTCTGGCTGGCGGGGATTTATGACCTTGATGCATTTATCATACTCGACGATGCGATGTATCTGACCTCGACCAATCAAGAAACCTACCCGCTACCAAGTAACTTCGGGCGCTTGCTGCACCCGGTGAAGCCGAATAGTAGTGGTGATGCCTTGAGTGGGTTGTACGTCTACGACGGGACGAGCTTGCTGCCATTGACATATAAGCACCCGCTGGAGTGGAACGATCTGGACCGCACGACGGATGGCGCGGGGGCCCCGAGCACATTCACGATCATGGGCCGCACGCTGTATCTGAACCCGCTGCCGGACGCCAACGGGACGATGGCCTACCGCGGGCGCGGGCAATACATCGCGAGCATCGAGCCGTTTGAGCTGGATGATGAAGTGCTGTTGGATCACCCCCACGTGCTGGTGAGCGAGACGCTCTTCAAGCTGGCGGGGGATACGCCGGACATGCCGGCGAACACGCTGACGCTCCTGGGGCGTGAGGCTACGCGGGACCTCTCAGCCCTGGTCAATGATCAGGCCCGCACGCGGCAGGAATACTACCGCCGGTCCCAGGTGGGGCGACGGTAACAGAGGAGAAGAGCTATGTCCAGTCGCTATGCGGCCACTGGGGCACAAAATATTGCGTCCCC
>ERZ1292623.3149-Hain-H51-01um-R1-3149-length-14243-cov-5_pt1 | contig 14243 bp, 15 predicted proteins | sample MGYA00564398_ERZ1292623 | MGnify/ENA primary metagenome ERZ1292623 (study PRJEB36523, sample SAMEA6512633) | groundwater metagenome | collected 2019-01-07 | study: AquaDiva: Metagenomics assemblies of 32 groundwater samples
ACACCCCTGGCCCCCCCCCGTTTTTCCCCCCCCCTAAATGGAGTCGGAATGCGCACTATACGGATTTCCTCATTAATAAATCTATAGCGACGATTGACGGAAGAAAAATGACAATCAACGCAGAGCGACTCATTATGTGGAAAATTGGGAGATTGAAATGATTTTTTCCCCAATTATGTTTCACGGAATTTTTCAAAAAGACCCATCAGTTTCCACTCACGACGAACTGCCCCTTCCCCTTCAACACACTCGAACCGGGCCAATATACCCCAAAATCAAACGATTCCTGGGCGACGAACTCCACCGTCTTGGATTGGCCGGGGAGAATGTGTCCCGCGTAGAAGATGTATTGATCCACCGGCAATCCTTTTTGGGCGGGACCGTAGACTTCCTCCCCATTGAAGGAGACATCCGAAGTATCCACGGTAATCATGAGCGTGACCAAGTCCCCTTTCATTACATCAAACGTGCTCGTTCCCACGACCCCATCCTCATTCACAACAATAGAAAACTCCTTCACGTTAGGGGTGGAAGCGGCAACCACGGGAGGATTGGGGGGAGTGGATGGGGCATCCTTCACGATGGAATCCACATACGCACCGGTGCAGGTAGAGGGGCCGATGAGATACGAATCAAAGAACGGGGATTCGTGACCCATCCCGGCCGGGCTTTGCTCAATCGAGCATTGGGCGGACTGGCCAAAAAATTGGCTCGAATCATCCGCCACACTCACACGCACCAAACACGCTCCCGTAAGGGTGTCGAGTCCCTGCGACTCGAACTGCAAGGAATACCCATCCGAGGTTTCCCAAAAAACACCCACGGCCCGTGCGCATGATTCAAAGGCCTCCTCAAAACACTCCGCATTCTCATCCGAGGTATCCTCGTCGCAAAATACAACCACCGACCCGGGGGAAGGGAGAATAGGATCGGGGACGAAGGGGAGGACATCATCCTCCAAAAGGACATCCCCTGAATTGGAAGAGGGAAGAGGAGGAGGCGAAACACACCCGGCAAGAAAGAGGAAGAGCAATCCCCCCACCACCCAAGATGAAGAACCCATGCGTTATTCCTCCACTTTCTCCATATAAACCCTCGTCACGGCCCCCCGGGTAGGGAAATGCGCGCACGTGCTGAGCTGGATCAAAACGTATACCGCTCTTCCGCAAAGGGATCCGCGGAATTGCTGTATCCTCTCACTTCCCAATACCCGGGTTCGTCCTTCTCGACGAAACGCAATCGCCGCACCCACTTGGCGGATTTATAGAAATATTTATGGGGAACGAGTACACGCACAGGCCCCCCGTGCTTGGCTTCGATGGGTTTCCCATCATAGGAATCGGCGACCATCACATTTTCCTTCACCATCTCACGCAGGGGGAGGCTCGTGGTGTGACCCTCTTCGCATTCCATGATCACGAACTTCGCTCGCGGAGTAGGCTCGACCATCCGGCAGACATCCGTGAATAATACGCCCCTCCATTTCGTATCCAACTTGGACCAGGTGGTGACGCAATGAATATCCACCGATACCTCGGAGTGGGGCCACTTCCCCAATTCTGCGAACGAGAGTTTTTGGGGGTGCAGGACTTCCCCCCCAATTTCAAGAGAATAATTATTCTCATTCAAGGAATCAATGACCCTCCCGCTCTGCAACACGGGAAACGCCTTCGTCTCGAACTGACCCGGAGGAATACGACCACTCATGGAAGGACAAATGAAATGTGCGAAATAAATAGGTTCTCCCATTTCCGCGGAAACGACCCGAGGCATTATTAAAGAAAAGGAGGGGGAACTTCCTGTATGGAATGGAAATGGTTCAATCGCCTGATGGGAAAAAAATCCCCACGGCCACGAACGAAAGGCGAAGAGAACGCCTCCCTCCACACGATGGGACCGGAAGAATTAGTGGATCCCGTCCAGAGCGGAATGGAATCCCACGATGAAGAAAGGGACTATTCCCCCATCCAAGGTTTTGATCACCCCACCCCCTCCCACCCGGCCCGGAGGAAAGGCGAACCCATGGACGAATTGGAGCCCGTGCTCGAGATAGGGGAAACCACCGCAGACCGGACGGACATCATCCGGCACATCGAAGCGGCATTATTCATGAGCAGCAAAGGAATGAACGTGGAGGATCTGGCTAAGATTGCCAATGCCCCATTGTTAAAAGTCCGGGCCTGCATCCCGGAAGCCATTGAATCGTTCAACGAACGCAATCACGCCATTGAGATCATCGAGGATGCGGGAGGGTTCCGGATGAAGGTGAGGCCACCGTATGATGAAAAAGTATCCCACCTCGCCGGGGCCAGCGAATTATCCCCCGCGGAATTGAAGACACTGGCCTTCATCGCCTACAAACAACCCCTCCTTCAATCCCAATTGGTGCAGGTGCGGAGCAACACCGCGTATGAGCACCTCCAAGTATTGGTAGAGAAGGGATTTGTTGCCCGTGAACCCAAGGGACGGAGCTATATCCTCCGCACGACCAAAAAATTCTCGGAATACTTCGGGACGCACGCATTGAAACTCAAACCCATGCCCCCCAAAGAAGAAACCGGCAACGAAAACTCGTAATCCCCTACATGCCCCGCGACATCGTCCAATCATTCTACGAAAAATACCCCTACCCCCACGTCCAACGATTTGGAAAGGAGAGAATGGAAGCCTATGCCAAACCCCTCCTTGCGGCGGCAGGTATGCACATGAGGGACATGCGGGGGAAAAAAATACTGGATGTGGGATGCGGGACGGGGGAGATTGCATGCAGCATGGCGATGCACGCACTCGATGTGAAAGGGATTGATTTTTCCACGAATTCAATCGCTCACGCCCAAAAAATCGCCCGACCATTCGGATTGAAAAATATCCATTTTGAAAAAGCGGACCTATTTGAATTTTCTCCCAATCAAAAATACGACATTGTCACGTGTTTCGGGGTATTGCACCATACCCCGAATTTCCCCAACGGATTTCGACGCATCGCGGAATGGGTGGCTCCTGGAGGAATACTCCTGATTGGATTCTACCACCCCTGGGGAGGATGGGAGCAGCGCCTGCAGAAAACCATCGCCCGATGGATGGGAGGGGAATCCCCTGAAAAAAGATTGGAATGGGTGGAAAAAAGACAGGGAATGCGGATGAACCATCACTCCCAATCATTCTGGGCCGACCGAATCGCCCATCCAAGGGAAAATTATTTCCGCGTAAGTGAGATTCAACCATTGTTCACGAAAAACGGATTCCAAATCATCGGCATCCAATCCCACAAACCCGAATGGAAAGTGGAACGACCTGAAAATCCATGGGATATCCTCCGATTCGAGATCGAATTATTTCTCCGGAGAAAACGATTCGTAATTATGGCAGGAACCAAAAAGGAATCCTCATAACCGCGTCTGATACCGCGAATCCATCAACCGGATATTGGTGGCCCACTTCTGACGCGCACAGGAGGGAAGGGCATTATGGAGTTCAAGATATCGCTTGAGAAAACCAATGGTTCGCTCATCATGCGAATACCCCGAACCAATGTCCCCGAACATGGAGAAGGCCCCCTGCAATTCCTTGATGACCGCATCCCGCTGGACCTTAGCGAGGATGGAGGCCGCACTCACGATGGGATAATTCACATCCGCCTTGTGCTCGGCCACAATCTTGGGGGAATAGGATAAATAATTCTGGATCCGCCGACCGAAATGATCCGCCACGGGATCCGGGGAATCCACAAAAACAACTTTGGGTTTCTCCGACAAACCATTGAGGAGGGAACCAATCTTCATGGCCTCGATCTCATTCAACGAAACACGATCCATGAGCGCATCCATTTCGGGGGCATTGATATGCACGGTCCCATGAGCGGACAACACGCCCTGGAGAAGAGGATACAGCCGCTCCCGTTCCTCCACGGGAACCTCCTTCGAATCCCTCGCTCCCAAATCACGCAGGGAAGATTCACTATCCGAATCAATGACCGCCACGGCCAAGACCATGGGGCCAATCGCCGGGCCCCGGCCCGCCTCGTCCACCCCTGCGATGAGCATACAGATTAAACATCGCTCTTGGCTATAAATAGCGCCGACTTAACTCACGCTAGCGCCTTCTGAATTTGACGACAGAGCAAGTATAATTCTTCAATATGACGGGCGCCCAAATAGTCCGTGCGAAGCATGACATATTCCTGTGTCAAATGAATCTCCATCATAGCAACGAGCAGGTCAATTCGATAAATATTGGTTTCGGTAAAAACACCCGGAAATTGATACAGGACGAGGTAAATTTTAGTGATTAATTCCCTCAACTCATCTGGTTGGCTACTATAAACGGAGTAATTATCATCAATTTCTTTTACCCCTGTCTGAATGCGAGCAATTTTTTCTCCTTGGATAGTAGCATAGTATTCTTGATATATTTTTGTCAGCACAGCATTGAGAATTAATTTATGATAGCCCTGCAATGGTCTAATACGAAAAAGGAAGCAAAATGCATTTTGTGGGACAATCTCGCCGACATTTGCACCATTTTTTGAATTGAAACTCATCGCATACGGATCGAGGAGTGCATACCGGTTCGAAAAAATGTAGAAATCATTCGATACTTTTATGAGATTTTTTATATCATCAAATGGAATCGGACCTGAATCATTGAAGAAAATGCGAGGCACACCTGACAAATCCGCATTCTTAATTAGGGTCAACCCGTGGTTCTGAACAAATTTTTTGATTTTACTCCCAGTGAGAAGAAGAGGAACAAGAATAGCAAAAAAGAAAACACACAGTATGGTGAGCATAAAAAGTATCAGATAGTATTCAATCGGAAAATGATTAATCCAAAAATAGACACCCACTGCCACCCCGACCAACGCAATATAAGTTGGAATGGGATCGCGTTTGACTTTTTTCATTTTTCGCTGCTGCAAATGAGTATAAACAATCCAAAATAACACTATCGCGCCCGCCGCGGCAATCCATTTTACTTGGTAACCTAAATTAAAAATGGGAAATTCCATCCAAAAATAAATTAGTATTGAAAGCACAACAAGGATAATACTCCATTTCCCCGGGTGCGCTCGCATATTAGGAAATTTTGATCCTGCTGAATCTACAAATCGGGTTGGTGCATTCGGATATCCAGGAGGAGTTGGAAAAGAGGATGATATAATCCCAGGATCGCCACTAAACCCCATTAAAACAGTCTCTTTTTTGGACAAATAGGGATTGGCAATAAAAAAAGCCAGAATGATTCCACAAATCAAGAGAAAAATTCCAAAAACCAGTACAGCCAAGCCCAAGCCAACAAATCCCGTAGTGAGAGAAGATTCGGCAGGATTAGAGGGGTTATAGTGAACAATAATTTTGGATCCAGCCGGAAATTTGGCAAGGCCCTCATTGAGGCGTGCAAGAACTTTACTATGTTCAACAAACTCAATTCCTCCCCCCGAAGGCCATCCTTTTCCAGTAAACAAACTGCCGTCCAATTGATACGCATAGTGGAGAAGTCCATTGTAGGATTTTCCACTTTCTGATGGAGTCGAAACAATCTCAGACGAAGTAACTGTTCCCTCAATGGTCGGCCAATTAGAGTGGGTGAAATCGGCCAATACTGCAATAAGACCCAAACCAGTAGCGATAAAGCCCGCCATCAGGAGAATGAACACCACCGGCGAACGGGCAGTTAGGAGGATGGAAACCATTGACAGGCAGGGACCTTTTTAGCTTTAAAATCCTCTTTAAAGAGGGGATAAAACTAGTTTAAGCGATTTCAGGGATGTCTTTAAAAGCCTGTTTCCGGGATTTTTCATCCATGATGCACGGGATTTTGAAGAATTATAGGCGCGGACGGAACACGCAGCACCCCACCCAATACGTGGTTGAGGTGGATGGCATCGACACGCGAGTCAAAGCCTACCCCCTCGCGGGAAAAAAAGTCTCATGGAAGAGCCCGGCCAACAAAGTGATTTCAGGAAAGATTATGGGCGCCCATGGAAATACGGGAGCGGTCCGCGTGAAGTTTGATAAAGGACTCCCGGGACAAGCCATTGGGGCCCGCGTATCCGTGAGCGCGTAGCAAACAGGCCGCGTATTTCAATCGAACATTCCCCTCATGAACCAACCCCGCGTCCTCATCGGATGCCCGACCGCCGTGATTAAGGCGAACGCACTCATCGCCTATGTCAAGGGATTGGAGGCCCTCACCTATCCCAACGTGGACATTGTAATTGAGGACAATTCCCCCACCCCGGAATACGCCCAACATATCCTCGCATTGGGAAAGCGATGGGAAGAAACACACCCTGGACACACGTTTAGGGTGATTCACTCCGGACACACCTCCCCCCGCGTGAGAGAACGGATCGTGCAGGGAAGAAACAAATTGAGGGAAGTGGCATTGAAGGAAAAATACGATTATTTCTTCTCCCTCGAACAAGACATCATCCCCCCGCCGGATGTCATCGAAAAACTACTCGGATACAAGAAAGAAGTAGTGGGCGGAGTGTATTACAACAAGGTCAACCTCGGCGGGAAAATGCTCAAGAGCCCATTATTGATGGTGTATCCCAATGAAGAAAGCAAAAAATCCCGCACGGCTGAATGGGTGGGATTCACGTTCCTCTTCCCCTCCCGCCTCGTGGAGGTGGCGAGCATCGGATTGGGGTGCGTGCTCATCTCCCGCGCCGCATTGGAAAAAGTCAAATTCCGCATCGCCGCAGGGGATCCGGCGTTCGATGATATGCATTTTTCCATCGACATGGCCAAGGAAAACATTCCCCTGTATGCGGACACGGGATTATTGTGCGGGCACGCCTACAACGAGGCGTTCAAGGGAATACCTGACGATCAATTTTAAAAAAAATAATAACTCAATCAAACGAATAAATTAACCCGAATTGGTTTCGCCGCTCATCATCGCATCTCTCCACTACTCTGCCTAGTAGTTGGTCTATTGTAATTTATCTCGTGCTCAAATAGCACTCGAACACGACCACGGGAAAGGAAATACTCAGCCGTTCCAGGATGCGGGGGTGCATTTCCCCTAGGAAGCCATTGAAACTCCCCACTTTCACGTGCGCCGTGCGCCCCTCAATAAAACCAGGAAGCGTGACAGGAGAATACGCGATAGGTCTTCCCATGAAACGCGCCAACGCGTCCACGTTCCCTTTCATCTCATCATACGTTGCCGCGGCATGACCGAGGAGGAGGCAAAGTTTGTAATGCGTAACCGTGCCCGTCTCCTCACCGGCATGAATGTCCACGACCTGATCCAATTCAAATAAACGGAAGGGCTGGGGGGCGCTCCGATTGGCCAGCAATGCACGCAGGGTTTCGGGATAGAGCATGTTGCGCACCATCGTGAGACCCTGCTCCTTGACCACGCCCAACGTCACGTGAGGGGAATGCTCCCGATCGAAAGCAGTGAAATGATGCTCATGGGAAGTGAGGTGCCACGTCATGACTTCCTGGAAACCCAATCCTACCACGCCATCGCGCACATCCTCATTCAGACGGGACTGGGGCAATACCCCCCCAATCGTGTTTACCCGCACAGGTTGGGGTTGGAGATTATCGAACCCATAGGCACGCGCCACATCATCCACGACATCCACTTCATGCAAGAGGTCGACGCGGAAGGAAGGCGTCTCGACGACCAATTGTCGAGGATTTGACTTCACCGTGTCATACATCATCCGGGAAAGAAGATCCGAGACTTGCGTGGAAGTGAAGGATGTTCCAAGAGTAGAATTGACGGTATCCAATTCAACCGTGAAGGACTGCACGCCCAATTCAGGGGTGGTGCGGGGATCCTTTACCGTGGGAAGGTGGATGGTGACGGAATAAACATCCCCTTTCATGTCATGGAAGACCTGCGCAAGGATGTCCAAGATTATGCTCACCGTATTCCATGCGTGGCCGGACACTTCCACGAACAATTCACGATCCCCCACGGATACTTGACCCGTGTCCTGGGAATTGATGATGGGAGAGAGGGAGAGGACCTTTCCCTTCGCATCGCGAAAGACCGGATAGAGGGGCAATTCTGCAAGCAAATGGGCGTATTTCTTTCCCGTGGGGTGCGTTGCCAGGATGTCCGCGGCCGCGAGAGGAGAATCCATGCCCAGGGGAGTAAATCGGATTGAGGAAGGGGACTCGCCCTTGAAATGAATGGGCCACGCGATCTTTTTCAATGGATAAATCCCAATCGCCGCTTTCTTCCGATCCCGCGCAAACGTGGCATGAATCTTTTCCTGGACCCAAATCAATTCCTTCAAACGCGAATCATTGAGGGAGAGGCCCTTAATCACCATGGCCGCGGCGCAGGGACGAATGGGATGGACGGAGGGGTCGATGAACAATTCATACGATGACGATTTCACGGGAACCCGCGGCACACCAGGGGAATTGCCGAGATACGCATTCAGCACGCGTGCGATTCCCGCGGAAGAGACCATATCGGGCCGGTCCGCGGTAATGTCCACTTTCAACGATTCGGGAGTGGGATCATCCACATCAAAACCCATCCGGGAAAGGGCCTCGGATAATACAGGCATCGTGAGGGGTTTTTTCATGTATCCGTTGAGCGCGGAAAGAGAGGTATCAACGCTGACCATGCGCACCACCTCCTTTGGAAGGGGAGGGAATCCCATGGGACACCCCGGAATAATTCCGGATGAAATCCAATGGGACGTCGGGGCCAAGAATCTCCTTGAGGGTATTCTTCGCATAGAGGAACAGGGCCAAGCGTTCGAGACCAAATCCCCAGGAAATCACCGGAACATCGATACCCAAGGGCTTGAGCGTCTCCGGACGGAACATCCCCGAATTGATAATCTCGACCCAGCGCTCCAGGATGGGATGATACGCCAAGGCCTCCATGGATGGCTCGGTATAGGGATTATAGGTGGGCTTGAACCGTATTTCCGTCAGACCCAGCCGGGCATAAAACTCCTTGATTGTCCCCATGAGGTGGCGCAGGGTGAGGCCCTCGCCCATGACCAGCCCATCCACCTGATAAAACTCGGCCAGGTGCGTGGCATCAATCGCCTCATTCCTGAACACGCGACCAATGGAGAAGGACTTGAAAGGAACCGGGGGCTTCCGCGCCAGCGTTCGGAAGGTAGTGGCACTCCCATGCGTGCGGAGCAATAACTGCATGGCGATTTTGGGATCCCACTCGTATCCAAAACCCTTGGAACCCGTCTTCCCCCCATGTTCATGCGTGGCCTTCACGCGCTTCACTAAATCCGAATCGGATACTACGGCTCTACCCGACACGTAAAACGTATCCTGAATCTCTCTGGCAGGGTGGTCTTGTGGAATGAACATCACGTCCATGTTCCAGAACGCACTCTCCACTAAAGGGGATTCATCCTCCTGAAAACCCAACTCCACCATGATGCGAGACACGTCCCGAATGACCTGACGCAGGGGGTGGATTCTCCCCCCATACTTGGGTTCCACGCCCGCGGAAACATCATACGGTTTGAACGAAGCATCCCTCCATTCCCCGCTCGCGAGAATCTTCGGAGAAAGGGGACCCAATACTTTTCCAGCTTTTTTCTCCGGCTTCTCGGACTTCAACCAAACTAAACCCTTCTCGGTTATCCGCACCAACTCGGTAGTGGATTGTTTTTGCACAATCAGTCCCCGTGCGGATAGCTCAGAAATAATAGGAGAAGGAGAGGGAGGAACCTCATCCCGAGCGATTGCCTGGAGCATGATCCACAATGGGGAGTGGGCGAACGATTTCGTTCCCAGCCCGGTAAGATGAACAACCGTTTCCCCATTCTCGTTCTTGACCTCAATCCAACTCGAGCGCTTGGCCAAACCAAAGGCCGCCGCGAATTCCTGCGGGGACCCGTCGAAGGAGGATTGCAATGCGTTCATCCCCAAGGACTTCGACGCAAGAGCGGCACACAATCGCTGCTCGGGAAGGCTTCCCTTGGATAGAACCTCATTTCCCGTCTTAGATAGCATCCAAGCGGAAATCTTCTCCCGCTTCACGGAAACAAGACCCTGTTCCTCGAGACCCGAAAGGATGCGACGAATAGCATCCGCGGACAAACCTGTGGGCTCCACGAGCGCGTGCAAGGAGAATTCACCCCCCTCGCGGAGAGCGGACAAGACCGCGTGTTCAGGATCCGGCATAGGGAAAAACCCTACCCATGATACCCGAATGAACGTTTTAAACACCCCCTGCGGGAAAACGAGGAAAACGATAGGAGGAATGGAGCGAGGGATCGGAAACGATTATAGGGGCCACCCTCCCAATCCCACGATGAATTCCAATTATTCCATCATCCTCGGAATGATCGGAGGATTCACCCTCCTCGTGATAGGTATATTCCTATTCACCCAATCCGGAGGGGAACCCATTATTCAGGGGGAAAATCCCCCAGGGGGAGAAGGGGATGGAGCCATGGCCCTGCTTGTGGAAGGAGCCGCATGCGAACAAGACACGGACTGCGTATATGCATTGAACGCGTATCCCTCCCCCCAATGCGTCTCGACCAACTGCCCACCGCCCGAAGCAATCGAACAACCCGAGCCGGGTGACCCTATTTACGAATGGGTGGACGGATACGACCCTGCCTGCGTGAATGCGAATGCATTGAACAATCAGAATAGGGAAGGAGAACCCCTCCTACTCGAGGACAGGGAAACACGCTGCGCGTGCCAACCCATCCCAACCGGCGATGGGGTTATCACCTCGCTCACCGGAAGCAAAATCTGCACGGTGCAATAAAAGACGAATCGCATCCGGTTGAGGAATCATTCCAACCCCAGCAAGGCCACCATGACTCCAATTCCTAGGAGGAAGCTTGCCAATTGGAGCACGGACTTCTTCCATTCCACTTCCTTATGCAACTCCGGAATCAAATCGCTCCCCGCGATGTAAATGAATGCCCCCGCAGCAAAGGGCACGAGCCAAATGGAAACCGGGGTAATCCACACCCCAATGACAAAAACCAATACCGCCCCGGCAATCGCCGATCCTGCCGTGACCAGATTGAGAACCAACGCTTCCTTGCTGGAGAAACCCCCGTGCACCAGGACGCCAAAATCCCCAATCTCTTGCGGGATTTCATGAAACACCACCGCAAGGGTCGTGGCAATCCCTACCGGCACGCTCACGAGATAGGCCGCCCCAATAACAAGGCCATCAATGAAATTATGCACGCCATCCCCAATGAGATTGACCCATACAAACGGCTGTTTCTCCTTGTGAACATGCGTATGCGCATGATGGATATGAGGACCGACTTCCCCTCCCGCATGGTGATGCTTCCAATGGATAATCTTCTCCACGACAAACATGACGATGATCCCGGCCAACACCGCAAAAGAAACCTCGACCGTGAACCCCAGCTCCTCCACGGCCTCCGGGAGAAGATGAATCAATGCATCCCCAAAGAGCGCACCCGCCGCAAAAGCCACCATGAAAACCAATACGCGACGCAACCACTTCTGATTGAGGGCCAGCGTGAAGACCCCTACAAGAGAGACCAAACTCACGAAAACGACCGAAGCAAAGGCATAGAGGAACAAATCAATCATGGAGGCACCCAGAAAGAAAACGAAGCTAATAGTTTTTAATCCAATTGTTATTAACATCATACGGATAATCGACCCAAATTATTAAACCCCGAAACCCATGACCCAAATCATCAGCATGTCCATGGACGAAAAAACCCTCCACGAATTAGACACCCTGCAGGACGACCTCGGGTTGTCCGGACGGAGCGAGACCATCCGACAATGCATCCGATTGTTCGCCACCGAACAGAAGCAATCCCGCACGATGAAGGGAGACGTGGACGGGGTCGTATTGGTCATGCACCCGGATGAACACACGGAAAACGTCTCTACTGTCCGGCACGCGCACCAGGGGATCATCAAGACGCAAATCCACCACCACTTGGAGAACCATTCCTGCCTGGAACTATTCATCAACAAGGGGCCTGCGGAAACCGTTAAACGCCTCATGGGGGGGATTCAGAAGGACAAGAAAATCACCCTCGCGAAACTCATTGTGGTGTGACCCGCTCCCCAATACCGGTTTAAAAGGATTAACAGGCGACTTTCCTTCGGAACGACTACTGGACGAAATAAATGTCGAGTGGTCGTGCCAATAGAGTAGAAGCGGAGTTGGCAGAGCAGTCCGGGCTTTTACCAAAAGCCCGGGGAAAAACTGCAACGCAAACTTCAAAGAAGCGGAGTTGGCAGAGTGGTCTATAGCGGCAGCCTGCTAAGCTGTTCTGGGAAACCAGGCGAGGGTTCGAATCCCTCACTCCGCGCTTAACTCTAAAAGTGAATCTCAACTAGCGCGTCGAACTCAGGGTTCATACGCGTTCGCGATTTTTAGTGTAGTAGTCATCGGTTATCACTGAAAAGGGCGGGCTGCTTAAAATCAGTGATAATTCTTTCTCATTAAAGAAAAATACTCCAGTAGCTATCTATTAATTCATTGGCTATGAACTGCAAGAGTTCTTCGTAATGCGGTGGAGTGGATTTGAACAATTCTCCTTTATCGGCTTCTTGCAATGCATCGATATACGATGACCGGTTTTTCCGGCGAATAATTCCGGGTGGATAATCGTTTTTCAATAGGATATAATTAAACAGTATTCGCCCTGTTCGGCCATTCCCATCCATAAAGGGATGAATTTTTTCAAACTTGTGATGAAATAACGTGGCTAAAACAAATGGGTGAAGTTTATTCTTATTCTCGAAATACCATTTTAGCAATAGTTCCATATCGGTTCTCACATATGGAGCTGGGGTGGACTTGAAGTTAGTTTTTGTTACACGCACATCGTGCAGCCTATACCCAGTGCGTGAATCAATGTTTTCCAACAACTGAGAATGGATCTGCTGGATAAATTCATGACTTAATTCTTCGTTAGAATCCCGTATCTTTATGAACACTTTTTCTGAGTTCTGTAAATCATAAATTTCACGCAAACTTTTGTTTTTGGGCGTGAGACCCTCTTCGAGTAAGTTCCGTGCTTCCGCAAGCGTAATAGTATTTCCTTCAATCGCGGCAGTATTGAAGGAAAACTCAACGATGAAGTTCTTCCAAGCTTCTTGTTTCGTTAGCGGATCCAATTTTTCGAAATCGGTTGTAAAGTGAAGCTTCGCGGCTTCAATCTCTTGCTGCTTTTCCTTCAAATAGGAATCATGCTTAAGCTTCAATCCTTTTACTTTTTCGAGAAAACGATTGGACTCCAGAAAATGATGAATCGTACGATAGGACTTACGAATAGCCGTACGGTGTTTGGGTAATCGCTCCAGCGCCTCTTTTACCTCGTCCGGAGTAGTTCCTAAATAGGCAACATCCTTGACTACCAACTTGCCCCCTGTACGCTCGGAGATACGCAAGTAATAGTATGACTTATCTCCCACCTTCTTCTGATAGATATAAACCATACAATAGCATGAAATAAGGAAAATATAAACCTACCCTTTACTTACTGTTAAAAGCAATGTAAAGGGTAGATTGAACGTTAACCACATTCGCGAAAGAATAACGTTATTGTATTGGAAATCGCCTCACTCATTTAGCTTACTTATTCGGACTTCATTCTTGAAAGAGATTTTTCCAAATCGAGTATTTGGACGATTTTCACGAAAGGCTATTCTTAAACCCTATAACGAAGATGGAAAACGCGGACTTCTTGTATTATTTGAAAATGACCAGGCAGTTGCAAATGTGTGATTTATATTGGATTGACTCCCGCATTATGAATGAGGTATGATATTCGAGTTATTTTGAAAGGGAACATCAAAACGTTCCAAGATCGATTAGTTAAAAATACCGCCCAAAAATTTAACGAAACGACCTATTATCATTCTAAGAATCCTCCCCACCTAACGCTGAAATATAGTTTTGAAACACCTAACATAAAAAGAATTGAAGAGACAATGCGGAAAATTACTCACAATTCCAAAAACGGAACGTTCTCCCTAACTGGTTTTGGAAGCTTTGCATACCCAAAAGAAAATTATTTTGTTTTATACAGCAAATTCGCTTTAAGTCGATCCTGCCACACTCTACAACATAAAGTGATCAAAGTCTTGAAGGATGAGGGAATTGAAATACAGAAAAGGGACCAAAAATGGGTTCCGCACGCAACTATTTGTTTTACTTCTTCGAAAGAGAATTTCAACAAGATTCGAAATTATTTACAGAAAATGACTTCCTCCCAGGCCTAAAGGCCTGGGTATCCCACTAGGAAAACGCTTTGA
>ERZ1292623.3150-Hain-H51-01um-R1-3150-length-14243-cov-4_pt1 | contig 14243 bp, 19 predicted proteins | sample MGYA00564398_ERZ1292623 | MGnify/ENA primary metagenome ERZ1292623 (study PRJEB36523, sample SAMEA6512633) | groundwater metagenome | collected 2019-01-07 | study: AquaDiva: Metagenomics assemblies of 32 groundwater samples
AATATGTTCTTTATCTTTATCAAATCCGTATCCTTTTTTAATGCACCACTGCGCTCCATCTTGTGCAACATCTTTCCAATCTTTTCCAGAAATTCTAACAAAGCCTTTTCGTCCGACGCCGGCAGGAACTAATCTAAATAAGCTATCAACCAGCTGTTTTAATTTAGGTTCAATTTCCTTTAATGTAAAATCTGTTTTGATTAATCGCATTCCGCAATTTATGTCGTATCCAATTCCTCCAGGACTTACAACTCCTTTGTCTAAATCAAACGCTGCAACTCCTCCAATTGGAAAACCATAACCCCAATGCGCGTCGGGCATTACCATTGCCGCTTTTACAATTCCAGGTAAAGCCGCAACATTACTAATTTGTTCATAAACTGCTAAATCCATTTCATCTAATAATTTCTTAGATGCAAAAATTCTTGCTGGCACCTGCATCTTTGGCTCATCTTTTTTATAATCTTTAGAAATTTCCCAAGAATAATCACTCAACTTCTCTAACGGAGGTCTCTTCGTTGGCACTTGAAACATAGCGCAAAACTATGTTTTAGCGATATAAATGTTTCTTAGAGAGATGCTTTGTGTAAAAAGTTACACGTCTGACGCTAGTGGGCATCAATGTGATGCCCACAAATTTTACACAAAGCCTTAGATAGAATTATTTCTATATATCTAAAACAACTATAGCTGTATATTTATTTCCTTTCTTCTCCAGCTTGAAATTATGCCACGTTGCTGCTTTGACATCCGAACGAAGAAGGTGCCTGTTCATTTGCAGGGGTTCGCCAGCAATCTCTGCAGTCAGCAAGTAAGCATCTTCCTTTTTTTTGATGTCGACTTTGAAACCACTAATTAGCATAGATTCTGCATCCTTATAATATATAATTTCATTAAGAAAATTAATCAAAAGCGTACTCTCATCTTTAGCTCTAAGTCTGATTGGCTTTTTTAATCTCGGCTTTACTGTCTTCATATCGACCATAGTATCCATTAAAGCCATAGCGCAGTTTTTGAATACCTCATTTAATGTTTTGCCCGTAGCTTCAAACGCTATATCTGCTGTAACTGAATTTTTGAGAAACTTATAGGGCTTTTCCTTTGCTGGCATCTTATTTAGAATAGGCAATTTAATAAATAGTTAACGGATAAGTTATATACGTGCCGTCATCGGATAACCCGGTATTCCGTCCGCCTTGAGAGCGGATGCCCGTAAGGGTGTGTAGGTTCAAATCCTGCTGGCGGCGTTCTCATTTTTATTAAAAAGAAAAAATAAGTCTAGTAAGCTGGTATTACACCGCTTACCAAAATTATAGCCATTACTGCTAAGCTAATTAAATAATATAGGGATTTAAACAAAACATCATTGAATTTCTCCATACCCCATACTACTTTACTGAACTGCACCGTTGCGATAAATCCAAGCCAGACCCAGAAAGCAGTCATTATAGCGCCTCCATAATCTGCTGTTGCTATGCCAGCTGCATTAAGGATAACAGCTAATACTACAGCCATTATAGCTGCTAATAAGTATTCGCCAACAGATCCTGTCAACATACCCTTATGTTCAATTTTAGCGCCTTTCATCATCTTCTTGCCTAGTAACATATACCAGACATAACCAACGACAAAACTCGCTATGGCTGCCACAATAATAGCTAAATAGTTTATGTTAGATATCTCCAAAGCCATAATTAAATTGCTTGTTGATGGTATAAATATCTTTTTAAACCCAAAACTAGCGGTAAATATACTTACAATGGCTACAAAGAAAGTTGGCTCAACAGGACGCTGGGGCGCAAGATACGGATTAAAGATAAGAAAATCGGTATTGAAAATCGAGCAGATACAAAGAAGCAAGCACAAATGCCCTTTCTGTGAGAAATTAACAGTCAAAAGATTAGCTGTAGGTATATGGTTTTGCAAAGCTTGTGAATCTAAATTTGCGGGAAGAGCATATGAGCCTGGCGTAGATCACGCAGCAACTCTTCCAATGCTTGTAGAAGAGTCTATTGCGGTAGAGGAACAATAATGTACAAATGCTTTAGTTGTCAGAAAGAATTAGATATGAAGGATGTAGAGAAAAGAGTAATCTGCACTTATTGCGGTTCACGAATAATTGTAAAAAAGAGACCTATAATGAGCAAGAAAGTTAGAGCTCGCTAATAATGTTCATCTCAACCATTGAAATTTCTGGCAACAAAATAGATTTGGATTCTTACTATAATGCACTTCTCCCAGAGCAGGATTTCAAAAGCGAAAGAGCGACTTACGAGCTAAAGAAATCAGGCAGCAAACTAATAATAACAATTAAAGCCGAAGATGCAACTTCCTTCAGAGCTGTTACAAATACAATTGCGGGCTTAATTGCAATTGTGGAAAAAAGCATTTCGGAAGTTAACAAGCGAATGTAAAACCTTTTAACCTTTAATTTAGCGTTTTTATTATGGCTATAAAAAAATCAGAACAGGATTCGCAGAATAAAATTGCAGAACTGCAATTGCTTCACCAGAGATTAAATATTTTCGGACAGCAAAAACAGCAGCTGCAGATACAATTGCTTGAAACTGATAATGCTCTAAAAGAACTTGAAACTTCAAAAGCTCCAGCTTACAAACTTATTGGCGATTTGTTAATCGAAAAAAATCCGGGCGATTTGAAAAAAGAATTATCCGACAGAAAAGACGATATTAGTATGAGAGTCAAATCCTTGGAAAGCCAGGAAAATAAGACGAAAGACAAAGCTATGGCATTACAAAAAGAAGTTGCAGCAGAACTTCAATAGTTAGCAAAGCTTATAAGTCATTCAGATTGAATTTTTACTAATGGAGATTAAAATGGCTGATTTATCAGAGGTCAATGAACTGCTCGATAACCTTTCTAGCGATAATTCTCTCTCAAAAAGTGCTAGATTAATTTTAACAGAGATAAAAGAGGGCTTTCAGGATGATGATAACATCTCAATAAAGATAGATTCTGCTCTGCAAAAGGTCGAAGATTTGAGTTTAGACCCAAATATCAATTCATACACAAGGACCCAAATCTGGAATCTTTCTAGTTTATTGGAAAGTGTCCAAGAACACTAGGACTATAACCATTAGACCGAATTATAGAAATATTTATTAACAACTGCAAAGACAACATAGTAATAAAAGGTGTAAAATATGGTTTGGGATGCGTTCAAGAAAAAATTAAGCGCGGTTATGAGTTCTGAAAGCAAAGTTGAGCTTGGCGAAGACTATGTCGAGCTTGAAGCTGAGTTAAAAGACCCAAAAGCTAAGGTTCTAATTAGACCATTCACATTAAACAAATACGATGACATCAAACAAATTCTTGCTGCTATAAGAGAGGGAAGTACCATCTCAATACTAAACATCGCTCCTCTAAAGGAGAAAGATGTTTCTGAATTGAAGAGGGCTATTGATAAATTAAAGAAGACAATCGAAGCTAATGAAGGTGATATCGCTGGTTTTGGAGAAAACTGGCTAATTGCCACACCAAGCTTTGCAAAAGTATGGAGACAATCTGAAGAAACAACGACTCCACTTCCAGTAAACGATGATTTGGAAGATTAAACCTATAGTTTCTACAAGATAACATTTTTATACTAACTAATTCATTTGTTTTTATGGTAAATGGTTTGGCTCCTGGCGAGATAATCTTATGGGCAGCAGTTATTGGATTGCTAGTAGGAGTTATCTGGAGTTTAAGATATATCGTGATAATTGACAGACGGATTGAAAAAATAGAGAAGCATGTAGAAACTTTAGTTGGAAGACGAAGCGGAAACAAATTAAAACGCAAAGCGTCTAAAAGAAAGCGCAGATGAATACTTTCGTTTTTGCGTTACAAAATAGACCTCCATCGTTGATTGAATTGAAAGCTCTTTTCGAAACTTATAATTTTAAATTTAATTTATTAAAATCTACTGACGAATTAATAATTGTTAAGTCAAATGCCGCAGAAGATGATATAATAAAAATATGTGCACGTTCATCACATATAAAAGATGCGAGTATTTTGATAAATGAATTAAAAGATTTACGACTAGCAACTCTAAATAAAGTAAACTGGGGTTTTGTTAAGAATCCTTTCGCGGTAAGAGTTCACGATTTGCTTGAAAAAGAACACGCTGATATTGAGAGGAGATTAGCTTCTCCAATTTGGAATTATTTAGTACGAGCAGGACAGAATCCACGGGTTAATTTAGAAAGGCCGAAAACTATTATTCATTTCATACTTGGTAAAAAAATATTTCTAACTAAAAAACTCTGGGAAAACGAATCGGGAAAATACAAAAAACGCGAGCCAAATAAACGCCCTTCTTTTCATCCTACTACATTAAAACCTAAAATGGCTAGATTGCTAATAAACCTAGCAAGAATAAAAGAGCGGGAACTTTTACTCGATCCATTTTGCGGTGTAGGTGCAATTCCCATAGAAGCTGATCAAATTGGCATACATACGATTGCATCTGACTTCGATCCGAAAAGTTTGAGCGGTGCGAAAGCGAATGTTAAATTCTATAAAAATTTTGGCAATGTAAATTTTCTGAAATGCGATGTAAAAGATTTGGATAAACATCTAAAGCAAGTTGATGCGATTGCGACAGATCCTCCTTACGGTAGAAGCTCGCGAGTCGGAGCAAAAAGTCTAGCCAAGCTCTATCAAATTTTTCTAAATTCTAGTGCAAAAATTCTTAAGAAAAAAGGGCATGTAGCTTTTTTATATCCGCATTATGCTAAAATTAATAAATTAATTAATAGGAAGAAATGGAAAACAGTTGCCAAATCTGAAATTTACGCGCACGGCGGATTAACGAGAAAAATTTTAGTTCTAAAGCTCAAATCTGCGAAGGTTTAAAAATGATCAGCAGTTCTCAAAATTATGGTGGAACTTAAACCAGAAGAAGCTAAAAGATTAGAAAATGCTAGCTATGAAATTGTAGGAAAACATTCCGCAGTTGAAGTTTGCCACTATACTAAATCTTCTCTTTTAGGAAAAGCTGGTTGCTACAAAAAGAAATTTTATGGTATTCAAAGCCATCAATGTGTTCAAATGACGCCTGCTGCAAGCTGGTGCGACCAGAAATGCAAGCATTGCTGGCGAGCAAATGAAAAATTCCAAGGCAAGAGTATGGATGACGATACAGACGAGCCAGAAGAAATAATTGAAGGCAGCATCAAAGGCCAATTAAGAAAGCTAACGGGTTTTGGCGGCAATCCCAATGTTTTGAAAGATAAATTAGCAGAGGCGCAGAATCCAAAACACTTTGCAATTTCGCTCACTGGCGAACCTACTCTTTACAATAAGATGTCTGGCTTGATATCTGGCTTGAGAAACAAGAATATGAGTTCATTTTTAGTTACGCACGGACAGCATCCTGAAGCACTTGAGAAATTACGGGATGAAAATTCTTTGCCAACGCAGCTTTATATTTCAATGGAAGCTCCTAATAAAGAATTGCACAAAAAGCTGGATGTACCTTTGCTGAAAGACGCGTGGGAAAGAGTTGAGAGATCTTTTGAACTACTTCCAACTCTAAAGTGCAGAAGAGTTGTGAGAATTACATTAATGAAAGGCTTGAATGATTTAGATGACTTAATTCCACAATTTGCAAAACTAATCAAGAAAGGTGATATACATTTTATTGAAGTAAAATCATATATGCACATAGGCGGCGCAAGAAAAAGGCTGAACTTTGAAAATATGTTGAACCACGATGAAATTAAAATATATTCTGAAAAGCTAGCAAAAGAATTAGGGTGGAAAATAATCAATGAAGCTCCGAGCTCAAGAGTTTGCTTAATTGCAAAAGAGAATTACAAATGGCGAGTAATGCCATTTGCAAACAAACCTATTACTGAAATAGAAAAGATGCCGTTCAGTGAAATAATGGCAACGTAAGTAATAAATAGCTAACTAAATTCTCTATACTGTTATGAAAGCTATTGCTACCACTATTCCAAATGTTAAAAAAAGTACTTCCTTAGTTATTACAGAACCAACACTTTCAGTAATAGTTCCGGTTTATAATAATCCTGAAATGCTACGAAAGTGCTTGGCTTCCATTTACAATTCCGACTACAAAAATTATGAAGTTATTGTAGTAGATTCTGCCAGTCCTAATAAAGCTGTTTTAGATGTTGCAAAAGAATTTGGCTGCAGATTAATAAGACTAGAAGAAGATGACGGCGTTGCAAATGCCAGAAATATTGGTGCAGATAATGCGCGAGGCGATATATTAGTTTTCTTTGACCCTGATATAATTTTAGAGAAAAACACACTGATAAAATTTGCAGAAGCTCATAAAAATCCGCAAGTGAAAATTGTACAATGCCAAGTTGGGAACAAATCGCTGAAGCCTGGATTTGCAGCAGATATTATCGCTGTCATTTGGGAGCATCAGCTAAACGAAATGCATCCAAATCCATCTTTCGTTTCGACTATGGCATTTTCAATAGATAGAGAAGTGTTCAAAGAAATTGGTAAATTTAACATTCAACTCGGAATAGGAGAAGGCGGCGGCGGAGAAGAATTTGAATTCGGAACAATTGTAAAACAGCATAATTACATAATATATCAAGATAATTCATTTAAAGTTCACCATCATTTCCAGGATTTCTGGCCAAGATTCAAAACTTTATACAAGAGAAGCTACGTTTATTCTAGGCTTTTATTAAATAAAGAAATAAATTTGAACAAGGGAAACGGAACTAAAAATCAAGGAATTAATTCTCTTTTATCTGTTTCTCTTCTGCCAATAATTGCTCTTTCATTTTTATTTCCTGCATCATTAATAGGAATTCCTGCAATTTTACTAGGGCAAATAGCGATTGAGTCGCGAATGTATGAGCATATACTAAAAATTAGAGGTCCAAAATTCTTTTTGACGTCTATACCTTTGATACACTTATGGTATTTGGCGCTAGGCTTTGGTGTAACTAAAGCTGTTACTGATCACTACACTAAGCAAACTATAAGCGCTTTGACTTGGGGAAGTTTTTTCATATCAGAAACACCAAGCTACGTAATATTTTATGTTAATGCGGTCTGCAATGCAAGATGCAAACATTGTTTCATAAATTGGGACGATACCGAAAAGCTAAGCAAAAAAGCTCTTACGTTAGAAGAAATTAAAAAAATCTCTAAGAGTTTTGGCAAAGTAAAATATATGAGTTTAACCGGCGGCGAACCTACTCTGCGGGCAGATTTAGCTGAGATTGCGCGGGAATTTTATAACAATAACAAGCTCGAGATTTTGAATCTCATTACAAATGGATTTGGTCCAAGGAAGATTATCAAAGACGTAAAGAAAATTTTAAGATACTGTCCAAAGATGCATATACAAGTACATTTCTCTATTGATGGTATCGGCAAACAGCACGACGAAATTAGAGTAGTAGAAGGTGGTTTTAATAAATTGCTTGAATCAGTTGAGCAAGTTAGAGCTTTGCAGAAACATTATCCAAACTTACACGTAGGTATAATTACGACGTATTCGAAATTCAACAAGCACAACATCTACGAAATAATTGATTATGTTACTTTGAAGATGAAACTGCCTTTGTATATGAATTACGTAAGAGGTACTACATATGATAAAACGGCTAAAGACATCGATTTGAAAACTTTCAAAGAAGCGAGTAAAGTTGTGGCTATTAGAAATACACAGCTACAGAAAAATAAATTTCCAAGACCGATTGATGCAATGAATCATTTAGCTCCGCAATTAATTACAAAGCTCGAAGAAACAAATGAATGGCAAACCCCTTGCAGAGTTGGCAGTAAAATGATAGAAATAGGCCACGATGGAACTATATTTCCGTGCGAAATACTTAACGTCAATTTCGGACTTATACAAGACTTCAATTATGATATAAGAAAAATACTTTCACAAGACAAAGTAAAGAAATTTGTTAAAGATATAGTTGATGAAAAGTGCAAGTGCACTTGGGAGTGCGCACTAAAGAATAATATGTTGTATGACCCAAGTAAATATCCATTGCTTGCAAAGGAATATGTTAAATTACTAATAAAGAAGACTTAACCTTTTAAATCGCCTTTTTAGTTTACTATTATGATACCTGTAAAAGATATAGATGTAGGAAAAGCGACTAGCGTCAAAGAACTTATTAGGCAGTTTGATGAAGCTGGTGGTTTTAGCGCAAAGAAAGTAGCCGAAGGCGTAACAATCCTAAGAACGATGTTCGCTGACGATAACTGCACAAAAATACTTAGCTTTCCAGCCGCAATTATTTCTACTGGTACGAGAGGAGTTGTGAAAGATTTAATAAAACAAAAGAAAGTAGATGTTATAATTACAACATGCGGGACGCTTGATCACGATTTAGCAAGAGTATTTCAGAATTACTATCACGGAAATTTTATGATGGATGATGTTCAATTGAGAAAACAAAATATCAATAGATTAGGTAATGTATTGGTGCCAGACTCGTCCTACGGCGAAGTAATGGTTGAACATATGAATAAGATTCTAACAGGACTTTGGAGCAATAGTGTTAAGGAAATCTCAACAAAAGAATTATGCTGGGCAATTGGAGAATATATTTCAAATACAAGTGAGAAGCGCGAGGAATCAATTCTTTACTGGGCTTGGAAGAACAAGATTCCGGTCTTTATTCCTGGACCAACAGATGGCTCTGTCGGCTCGCAAATTTGGATGTTCTCTCAAAAGAATGATTTCAAATTAAATATACTAAAAGATGAGCAGGATTTATCAAACATAGTATTTGATGCAAAATCATTAGGCGCACTGATGATTGGCGGTGGTATTTCAAAGCACCACACTATTTGGTGGGCGCAGTTCGGCCACGGCTTAGATTACGCTGTTTATATCACAACTGCTGTCGAATATGACGGCTCTTTGTCCGGTGCGCAGACAAGAGAAGCAATAAGCTGGGGCAAGCTCAAAGAGAAAGCTAAGCACATAACAATAGAAGGCGATGCGACAGTTCTATTGCCATTGATGATTGCTGCCATTTAGCTCTGGTATTAGATAAATTTATTTAGTCAGTCGTGTTTAGAAAAGATTATTAACCCTAAGAATGATTTAAGCCTATGGCTGAAAAATGTCCGAAATGTGGCAGTGTCGCTGTATCAGCGAGAAATATTTCTATGCCTCACACTAAGCAAATTTTTCAAAGGAAAAAATGTTTAAACTGCGGAAGAGAATTTGAATAGTATGGGATTGAAACAAGTTATTGTTTTACGAACAGATTTAGCTATTAGTAGAGGTAAGGCTTGTGCACAAGCAGCTCATGCTTCTGTTTCAGCTGTAATTAAAACACAGCAGCACGATAGAGTTTTCAAAACAGAATTAATTAAAAAATGGCTTAGCGCAGGCGCTAAAAAGATTGTCGTACAAATAAATTCTGAAGGTTCTTTGCTAAAGTTAGCAGATTTATGCGTTAGAGCTGGATTAAAGCACGCAGTTATCAAAGATGCGGGCGAAACTGAACTTGCTCCTGGAACAATTACTGCTCTTGGTATTGGTCCAGATGCAGAGGAAAAAATTGATAAGATAACTGGGGATTTAAAATCACTTTAATTTCGCTCTCTTAATTATATAAAAACCAACATCGTGTTGCCAAACCTTTTCTACTTCTTCTATTTCAATTCTCTTTTTGAATATCGGACCATCAGTTACAAATGTTTCTATTTCTCCGCCTTCTCCACCTATATGTATTCCAAATTTTTCATGAAGTTTTTCTAATTCGTCTATTGTTTCTAGCGAAATTGGTTTGCCAAGCCATTCTGGACTAAATCCATCTGCAGCGACAGATGTAATTATTGCTTTAAAGCCATCCTTAATGAAATCTGTCATATATTTTCTCGGATCAAGATGCCACAATGGTGCAATTGATTTTAATCCCAAATCTGCGCAAACCGTTTCTACTCTATATCTTTGATATTCTGAAGCAACTGCTCCTGAAACAACTCCTTCGATGTCGTATTTCTTTTTGGCTTCCAATAACGCATTACGCAAATCTTTCAATTCTTTTTCTTTTATTCCTTCTGTAGTTCTAAAAATTAATGGTATATCGAGCGCTTTTGCCTGAAGTTTTACCATATCTATATTTGGAACATGAAACATATACGAAGAAGGATTTTTAGATTTCATAGAGACTAAGCAAGCTATTTCTCTGCCATGTTCTTTAGCACGGTACATAGCATAAGTGCTGTCTTTTCCACCAGAATATAGTACTGCTACTTTCATATTATAACACTGCGCTGGCTGGGATTTGAACCCAGATCATCCGCTGTCTTCAAAGAAGACTCCACGAAGGAATCTTCGTGATATGGAAGGCGGAGGTTCTACCAGGTTGAACTACCAACGCATATATATCTATATACTCTTTAGAAATCAAATTATAAGTCTAACGCTTACGTTAGCCAATGTCGCTGTCGCAACAAAAGGCTTTTCTAAGTTAAGTCGCCTTCTTAAAAAAATAAGCGTTAGCGTGCCCGACAGGATTTGAACCTGCGACCTACGGTTTAGGAAACCGACGCGCTATCCGGGCTGCGCTACGGGCACAACATAATTACACACTAACAAATTCTATATTTCCTCTGCTTCTTAAGGCTTGCATAATATGTCTGCCGAGCTTTGATTTCTTATGTATTCTTAGTTCGTTATTGCGTGTTATTTCCATTGTTGTGACTTTAGCGCCGTCTATAAATATCTCTATTGCTCTCGCATTGCTGCCTGGGAAATAAAAACCGATAAACTGCTTTGCCTCTTTAACTCTGTATTCGACTGCTCCGCCGTGACTTTGTGATTTTCCTTTTTGTTTGATTGGTATTACAACAGTCTGTTCTCCATAGGTATAAACTTCATATTCAAGATTTCCAGTTTCGAAATCTTTTACATCTATTACCGGCCGAGCTAAATCAGATTCTGTCATGCCGCTTGGCACTTTAACTTTCATAAAAACTTCAAGAACTTTTGTTATTTGTCCATCAGCCATAAAAATAATCATATCAATAACCTGCGGAATTACACCTAAATCTAATCTACCGACAAATCTTTGGAGAGAATCAATCGGCTTTGTTGCGTGCACTACTCCTGCAAGTCCAATTCCGGCTAATCTTAAATCACTATAGAGTTTAAAGTCATCGGTTGTTCGCATTTCATCAAAGAAAGTATAGTCTGGTCTGCTCAGTAACATAACATTATGAATATCATCTCTCGTTCCTAAATTTTTAGAGTATTGGACAACTTCATCTGGGACTTTCAAATCTCTTGGACTTTCAATCGTTTTAATTATCTTCCCAAATTTTAAATAGTGTTTAATTAAAGCTGCTGCAAAAGTAGTTTTTCCAGAACCAGGCGAGCCAGAAATCAAAATTCCGGATGAACCCAAATCTAACTTTTCTATTAGCTTCTTGCTTAATACATAATCTTTCAATTCTAATGTCGCAACTGGCCTAACAGCAGTAATTTCCCATCCATCTGAAAATGGTGGTTTGCAAATTACAATTCTAAAATCCTGAAACTGCACTATTACAGTTCCTGAATGATTTATTTCAATAAAAGCACCTCTTGTGAAATTAGTTTTCTCAATAATATCTTCCACAAATTCTTTTAGCTCCTCGTTAGTGCTTTTTTTATCTGAAACTTTAATAATTTCTAGATTGCCAGGAGTTCCCTTCTTTACAACTGGAATGGTATTTTCTTTAATGTGTAACGACATAGTATTCTTATCAAAGAATTTCTCTATCAGGAGTTTTTCTTCTTTAGGCGAAGCCGGCAAAATAAGCATTACTTTTATTCCAGAAGCCTCTGCAACTGCTGCTTGGACTTTATCTCCGGTAATTAAAATTGCGTCATTTCTGTTTGCTATTTCTCTTATCAAATTGTCAACAGCACCATATCTTGCACCTTTGATGTAAGCTTCTGTCGGCTTTTCTCCTTCGTAAATTAATTCAATTTTTCCGCTGCTAGCTAAATTCCTAAGTTCTTTTATTTCGTCGAGTCCAAGAAAACCTTCAGTATGATTTTGATTAGCTTGATTTTCTAATTCTGCAAGAACTGCATTTGGAATTATTATTGTTCCTTTAATCTCATTGGATTTTACAAATTCACTTATTTTCTTCTCTATTATGACAGAAGTATCTGCAACGTAAACTATTTTTTTTGTTGTCATAAACCATCCAAAGTAGAGTCAATTATTTTCTCTTCTACAAATTTGACAAAGGATTTTACCCTATTATAAGCCTTTGTAATCTCATCTCTATCTGGATACTCAGATGTCATTTTCCAAAGTAAAAGAAAATTATCAGAGAACTGCTGTTCTGTTTTTGATGCTTCATTTAATTTATTTCTAAGTAATGCTGGAGTAACGTTTTCAGTTCCGAGAAATTCACGCGCCGCCAAATTAGCAGCATCGAAAATATTCTTTAATGCAGATTTATTCATTGTATCGTCATTTCTAGACAGCAGGTAATCTGCAAACTGCAATTTCTGCTTGGCTTCATTGATCTTGGACATTTGTCATCTTAGTTATATTGTCAACACTATTTATGAATTTCTTAGTTACATTTGCATACTTTTTAATCGTTTCATAATCTAATACAGATAGAGTATAATCTTTTGTTGCTAGTACGTACGAATCGCCGCGCTTGAATTTAATTAAAGAATTTTTATTCGACTGATAAATTTCGAATAATCTTTGAAAAAGTCTGTGAAAAGTAGGATCTAAATTGTGTTTTCGTTCTAATTCTCTTTTATAAATACTCATTTGAGCTACGAAACTTGGCGGATAATCTATAATAGTATTACCTAGCTTTTCATATTCCAATAATGCCTGTAGTGCAATTCTCGCGGATGTTGCGACTTTGCTTGCAACCGATAAAAGAAACTTTGATTCTTTAACCATAGGATAAGTTACATAAAGCAAATGATCTGCAACTTCCATCTCTTTTCGCGCAGCCGCTAGCAATTCTTCGTGTCTAAAAGTCATACAAAAAAGAACTATCGCCCGAATATATTGTTTTCTAATCTCAAGACTATTATCAGCCGAAATTCTCTATCTTAATGTTTTCCTTGGCTACATTGAGTTCTTGAAGAAGAGTTATCATCGCTTTAACAAATTCTCCCGTTCCACAGATGAAATAAATTTTATTTACGAAATCTTCGCCACAAACATTCTTTATGCATTTGGCATCAATTCTACCGCATAAACCATCCCATTCTTGTCTTGTCAGCGTGAATACAACTTTTAGATTTTTTCCGTTATTTAATTCTTCAAGGTGTTTTCTATAAAGTATATCTGACTCAGTTTGATTGCTAAAAATTAAAGTTATCTATTTGGCAGTTTTTTGTCTGCAACATATTCGAGATAAGATTTGAATGGCGTTATTCCAACTCCGCCCGCAAGCAATACTACATCTTTGAAGCTTTCATCATAAGTGAATTTTCCGTAAGGACCTTTTATACCAACTATATCTCCTTTTTTTATTTCATGCATTTTGCTTGTAAAATAGCCTGCTTTCTTGTAAGTTATATCTAAATGAGTTTTTATTGTTGGAGAATTTGCTATCGAATAAGCTCTCGATTCCTTGAACTCTCCATCTTCGTTTTTTAAAAATAACATAACAAATTGGCCTGGTTTATAGGAGAAAATTTTACCTTCTAACGGCTCTATTTGTAAAGTTCTAGTATCGTGCGATTCGTTAATAATTTTGTCAACTTTGTATTGGATTAGTTCCATTAACGTTTTTAAATCAGAAAGTATCCTTTAAAGAGTTAGCCCTTATAGCTCAGTCCGGCAGAGCAATCGTTTCGTAAACGATAGGTCATAGGTTCAAATCCTATTGAGGGCATACCGGCCAGCGCACAATTGCACAAGGTAAAAGGGAGTGTAGGAATTGCAAAGCAATTATGACCAATATGAAAGCATTTGATGTACACGCACATCTCTATGACGAGAAATTCACAGACCTAGATCAAGTTATATTGGATGCTAAAAAAGTTCTGAACGGAGTATTAGTCGCTGGAGAGCATCCTAAATCCAACAGACAAGTTTTGTTTCTTGCAAAGAAATATCCGCAGTTCTGTTATGCTAGTTTAGGTTTCCATCCAACACGAATTCCTGATTTCTCAGATAAAGAAATAGAAACAGAATTGAAATTCATAGAAAATAATTCTGACAAAATTACAGCTATTTCGGAAACTGGCTTAGATTATATGTGGCTTAAGCGTGAATTACCAAAAAATA
>ERZ1292623.3151-Hain-H51-01um-R1-3151-length-14242-cov-77_pt1 | contig 14242 bp, 13 predicted proteins | sample MGYA00564398_ERZ1292623 | MGnify/ENA primary metagenome ERZ1292623 (study PRJEB36523, sample SAMEA6512633) | groundwater metagenome | collected 2019-01-07 | study: AquaDiva: Metagenomics assemblies of 32 groundwater samples
AAAAACACAAAAAATAAGCCACAAGGGCTATAACCAAAGAAATTGTCCCGGCCCAATCAAGCAAACCAATCAAGCTATAAAGAGGATGGCTCGTAAAGGCCTGATTTCTGTCGAGATAAAAAAATCCGCCGTTAAATATCCTAATCGCTTTTACCGCAAGTCCAGCCACAAAAATAATTCCAAAAACTAAAATAACACGGGGATGGCGCCACTCATAATTCCATTTGCGCCTTAAACGTTCCGTTATTCTCTCAAGTCGGACATACTTAAAACCAAGCGCAAATGAGAAAAGCCCAAGCGCGGCAAAAACATAATAATAAACAGACGGCGCGATCAGTCCGGATTTTGCCAATGAATCAAATAATTTGAGGTAAGGGAAGAAAAAATTTAAAAGAGGTAAAAATCCGAAAGCAAAAATGTAATACAATATAAACGAATTCCCCAAATTAAAAACGTCGAAACTCTTCATTCCGTTAAAAATAGTCCCGCTCGACGGAACGCGATTTCTCACGAAATTCAACCGAGCTTTAAAATTTTTCAGTGAAGACATAATCACTTTTTAGCTATACCGATTAGCGTCATCGCATGCCTGTATAAAAACGACTTCGGAAATAAATTAATAGGGATAATTTGAAAAATATAATATAAAAACAAATCAATCAATCTCAAAACGCCTTTTTCATCGTTAATAATACGATAACCCATTATATTATGAGGCAAAATTAAAATATTCTTAACGTCGCATCGCCGCATTTCATTCTCCATTATTTCCGGCGTATAATCAATTTCCGGTATGCCATAGCCACCCAAACATTTTTCTTTCATTCTTTGCCGCAAAGGATGATTTCCACTCGGAACGATTGAGATAACATAGCCGCCGTTTTTAGCGATATCAAACATTTTTTTCAGCGCCTTTTCTCTTTCTATGTCGTCCAAAAAATGCTCTATCACTCCGACATTAAACACGATATCGTATTTATTATCGCTCTTATAATCAAGGAAATCGCCGCATATCAAGTTAAAATCTTTTTGACAGCCGCAGATTTGCTTAACTTCTCGGAGATAATTTTCAGCGCGTTTTAAAACTTCCGTTGAACAATCAATGCCGGCGACTCTCCAGCCGTTAAACAAAAATTGAGCGAGGTGCTTGCCGCCGCCGCAACCGAATTCAAAAACGCTTTTGTCTTCGGCTAAACGGATGTTTTCCGGAATATATTTAAATATCCTTCGCCAAACTCTTGAAAATTTTTTAATACGCCGGCGCTCCGCCTTGTTTTTTATTGAATGCTTATATCCTTCGCTTTTCAGAGCGTCTTCCCACCGGCTGGCAACGGTTTTTGATGATTGATTATTCATTTTTTATTATTCGCTCATACTCTCTAACCATTTTTTCTCCATAATCATCCCAGGTAAAACCGCCGGAAACTCTTTCTTTAGCCGACTGTCCCATTGATTCGCGAATTTTCGGACTTTCATAAAGATAAACCAATTTTTCTTTAAGCGCTTCCGTATCCCTAATCGGAATAATAAATCCGTCTTTGCCGTCTCTTACGATATCTTCTCCACCGGTGTTTGTCGTACAAATCACCGGCAAACCGCAAGCCATTGCCTGCGGCTGAACCATGGCAAGACCTTCTTCGATTGACATTATCGCAAAAACAGAGCCCTGTGAATAATATTTATAAAGTTCTTTTTGCGGAACTTTGCCGATATAATTGAATTTGCCGCTATATTTTTTAAAAAACGGCTTTATTTCGTCATTTATCGCGCCAACCAACATTAATTCGGAATTCGGCAAATTTAGTTCCGAAAACGCCTGAAGCAAATAATGAACTCCTTTTCGCAAAGTCATTCCGCCAACAAAAATCACCCGGAAAACATTATCTTCTTTCTGGACTTGCTTGAACTGCGACAAATCCACTCCGTAAGGAACATGAATAATTTTATTTTCCGGAAAACCGTATTCCAAAAAAGTCCTTTTAACAAACAAAGACGGGGTAGCCACATAATCCGCTTCTTCATATTCTCTAAGTTCTTTTTCAATGATTTTCGGATGAGCCAATTGAATTTTTATTCCAAATTTATCGTATTCTTCTTTTAAAATTTTTTGCTGGTAAAGCATGTGGCTGCTGCCGCGGTCAATAACGGTTGTCATCCCCATTTTTTTAGCTTTTCTCAAAGAATGAAGAGAGAAGCTCGACCAGCCGACAAAAAGATCGGCCTTATTTATTTTTTTAGAAGCTAGCCGATCAAAAATTTCGTGGATCAAATATTGAGGGTTGTAAATATCGCGCAAAAAAGACGGAGATTTTCTCCAGCCTCTCTCAAGGATTTCTTTAATCAAAACCGAACCGATTTTTTGCGGCGGGATGCCGTATTTTTTTACCTCAAATTTCGGATAAGAAGTTATCAGTTTTTGAAGCAATCCGCGCTTTTGCAATTGCTGAGCCAGATTGAAGGCGTGAAATCTACCGCCGACGGAAACTATTATTTCCATTATTTATTAAATTAAATTTATTGCCAATAACAAATGGTTTTATTATTATACAATACAATGAAACCTTATTTAAGCTTTGTAATGGTGGCGCGCAACGACGATTTCGGCGGAAATTTTTTGGGCCGTCTTCAATCCTGCGTCAATTCCATACTTGCTTTGTCTCATAAACACAACCTCAACGCCGAGTTGATTATAGTGGAATGGAATCCGCCGGACGACAGACCGCGATTAAAAGACGCCATAAATTGGCCGAAAAATATAAGCCCCGCCAACGTCAAAATTATTGAAATCCCGGATGAAATTCATAGACGATATAAGAATTCAGAAAAAATTCCTTTCTTTGAATTTTTCGCCAAAAACGCCGGCATAAGAAGAGCCAAAGGCGAATATGTTTTGGCCACCAATTCCGACATCATTTTCAGCGATGAAATGATAAAATATTTTGCCTCGCGCCCTTTTGCCGAAAATGTGTTCTGTCGGGCGGATAGATACGATATTAAAATTAAAGACGCGTCGTTTTTCAAACAACCGCTTGAGGAACAAATCCGGTTTTGCCAAAACAATATTTTTCAAATCCAAACCATGCACGGAGCGTTGATTCAATCAAATTCCGAGTGGTTCAAGACTCGCGTTTTAGGACGATTAAAAAGATTAAATATTAAAAAAATCATCAACAAATTCAAAAGTTACACGAAGAAAACGATCTCTCTGACTGAAAATAAAAATGGGGGCGAGAGATTTAGAGGATTATACATTAACGCCGGAGGCGATTTTATGCTACTCTCAAAGAAAAACTGGGAATATTTTAGGGGATATCCGGCGCTGGGAATTGACCGTGGTCTGGACTGTTATATGACGATAATGGCTCATATCGCCGGACTGCTTCAAGTAATTTTGCCTTATCCAATTTACCACATAGAACACGACCGGAGCGCGCAATATCTCCGCCCCACCGCGGTTCTGGAGAACATGCCGGCTTTTGAAAAAATGGTTGAAACTAATAAAGAAGTTATTACTAATGACGATAATTGGGGATTTAAAAATGAAAAACTTAATGAGTTTATTATAGAATAAATTCTTTACTTGCTACCCAACAACTTATCTCTCTCTTTGTAAAACCAATCTATTGTTTCCGAAAGTCCTTCGTTTAACGGTTTGAGTTTGAAATCCGGCACTGCTTTTTTTACTTTGTCTATTATCAAAAACTTCTCTCTGGCGCCAACGTATTTTGAAGTGTCGTATTGAATCAAATTCGGGGCGTAGCCGATTTTATCGCAAATCATTTTGGCGAAATCGCGGATCGTATGTTCTTCTCCTCCGCCGATATTAAAAAGGTCATTATCCGCGTTGTCAGCTAAATAAGTCATTATTCTTACGAAATCATCTACATGAATAAGCTCTCTTTTTTGGAAGCCGTCGCCCCAGAGGACAACCGGTTCGTTATGCATTTTCCCGCGCATTATTTTCCTTGTTAAATCAAAAATAAAATGCATCTGCCTGCCGTCGGTGTGATAACCCGGACCGTAAAGCGTGGAAGGCACTACCATAAGATATTTGAGCCCGAATTGTTTGTTTAGGGCTAAAAGGCCGATGTAAAGCATGCGTTTTACCATCGCGTAGGTAAAAAGGCTTTCGGTCGGCGCGCCCACGAGAAAATTCTCCTCTTTATGCGGCGTTCCAGACTCATAAGAGCAGCTCGGGCCGATAGCGATAAGCTTTGCCTGCGGTTGATGCTTTTGCCACCAAGAAAGAGTATTGGTATTAATTTGCTGATTGATTATCCACTGTTCTCCGGGATGATAAAGGCAAAAATCTCCGGCCTGCGTCCAAGCGGCTAAATGATAAATTTGGTCAAACTCCTTATTATTAAACTGATTTAGAGAATCGGGTTTGGTTAAATCGCAATTTTTTGAGTTTAATTTAGTTAACTCATGGCCTTGCGCTTCAAGATACGGGCAAAGCGCGCTCCCCAAGAAACCCGTTGCTCCCGTAATAATGATTTTCATCTAAAAATCTTTTGGATTAACCGGAAAATAAAATTCCACTCCCTTATCAATCAAATGTTGATTATTGGCAAGAATTTCTTTTTTAAAATTCCAGGCAAGAACATAATAGATATCCGGTAATTCCCCGAACTCCTTTTCAATAACAATCGGGATATGGGTTCCGGGCGAATAAAGCCCGCGCCTTAATTCGTTTTTTTCAACAAGAACATCCAAAACATCTTTGCCAACGCCGAAATAATTCAAAAGCGTATTGCCTTTGGCCGGCGCGCCGAAACCGAAAATCTTTTTGCCTTGCTCTTTTGTTTTTCTCAAATACGCGAGATTTTCGCTTTTCATTTTTTCAATCTTTTTCGCGAATTCCAAGTAAGCGGAAAGTTCATTGGTTTTATCGCGCGCCTCTTCTTCTCGCATAATCGTAAGCCGCTCTGATGGCTGTCTTTTTCCTTTGTGAGCGATAAACCCGATAATTGAACCGCCGTGAATAGGCGAAAGATAGGCGTCAAACATACTCAAGCCATGGCGATTTAAAAGCGTCTCAATGTTTTTAAGATTATAGTAAAGAAGATGCTCATGATAAATTTGGTCAAAAGCAAGATTTTCCATTATTCTTTTCATGTATAAAAATTGGACAACGAACACGCCGTCGTCAATTAGCGCTTCCCGAATTCCGTCTATAACCGAATGCAATTCTTCCAGATGAAAAAGAACGCCGGAGGCGTTTACGGCGTTGAATTTCCTGCCGAGCTTCCGCGCAAAATCCAGATTGAAAAATTCGTTGGCGGTCGGAATTCCTGATTCATTGGCTATTTTGGCAACGGTTTTGGCTGATTCCACGCCTAAAACATCATAGCCAAGAGATTTGTAATGCGAGAGTTGCAAACCGTCATTTGAGCCGATATCAAGAACAGATTTACCGCTTAAATTTTTAAAAAACCTGTTATCAATCTCCTCAGCAATGGATTTAAAATGATCGCTTAATGTTTTGGTGATATTGGAAAGATAAGTATGCTCAGCGAACATCACTTCTTTGGGAACGGTATAAGTAAGTTGAGGAGTAGCGCATTTTAAACAATAAACAACTTTTAGAGGATAATACGGCTCCCTGCCAATCTCCTCTTCTTTTAAAAAATGACCGCACCAAGGGTGGTAGCCGAAATCAATGACTGGTTCCAAATCCACCGCGTCGCAAACGCGGCAGTTTTTAATTATTCTTTTTGAATCGCAAATTAAATTCATAATAAATTATTATAATTTATCTCAAAGAAATTAACATCCCTTCCCATTCGCCGACTGCTCTGGCGATTTCCTGAATAAAATAAGCGTAAAAAAAGAGAAAGAAGTCCTTAAATGGACTGTCGGAATAACGGCTGATTTTGACGGTTTTAATAACCGCGGGGAATATGGTCAAAAATTTAAGCAAAAACAAAACGTCTTTCGCTAAAAATTTAAAAAATAAAAATGGTAAAGGTTTTTTGTATAAAAAATACTGCATTAAGGAACCGAAGCGGCCGCGGGCTTTTCTGACCCGCCAATAATCGCTGAAATTGTCCGGAGATTTATGAGGAACGATAATTGAATAATCTATGACCTTTTTATAGCCGGCTTCTCCCAATCTTTTCCCCAAAAGCCAATCGCGGCAAAATCTCGCGGAGAAATCCCCGGGAATTAAACCGATATCAAGCGCCGCTTGCCGACGGCAAGAAAAACCTTCAGTCCATTCGGCCTTATCGCCTATTTTTTTCATATCATAACGATGCTGCATCTCAATGAACTTCGCCCATAAATTATCCAAATTAAAAGCTCTTGCTTCGACAAGAACGTAATCGGCGCCATCATTGTAATGGCGCGCAATACGGCTTAAAAAATCCGGCGGCAGAGAAACGTCAGCGTTCAATAAAACGATAATATCGCCGGAAGCGCTTTTCATCCCAAGATTTCTCGCGCCGCAACAGCCTTTTCGCGGCCCAATTATCAAATTAACTCCCTTATCGGCGTATTCTTTTATTATTTTCGGCGTATTGTCGCTGGAATCGTCAACAACAATAATTTCCTTATTCTGATAATCCTGCTTAATTGCGGAATCAATTGATAATCTGATATCATCGCATTCATTATACGAAGGAATAATAATGCTAAATTTTAAATTGTTGTTCATCTTAAATCCAACAATTCAAGCATTGTTTTAATTCGATGACTGAATAAATGTTTCTTTTTGGTAATTTCAAACATCGCTTCGGCCAATTCTTCTCTTTCATTGGGACGGCTCAAATAATAATCAATATGGGCCGTAAATTCCGGGACTGAATTAAAAAGCGGCAAATTAACGCCGGGAAATAATTCGCTGGCCGTTGAAGTATATTGAATAATTTGAGGTGTTTTAGCGAGAGCCGCGTCAAAAATCCTTGGAGAGGTGCCGCTTACCACCTGCGGATGATAAATCACGGCCGTTAACTTGGAACGGTTCCAGAGCTTATTGACCTCATCAACGCCAATACTCTTGTCGTGACAATTAAAATTTTTCAGCTTAGGATAAATGTTTTTAAAATAATCAATTCCCGGACCGTAAATTTCCGCTCTGGAATCAACCGGCAAATTGGAAATAAAAAGAGCCCTTAAAAAACCGGCCGGGTCTTGGGGGTAAAAACTCCCCACGAACGAAAAATCCAAATCCCGCTCGGAATTAATGGACTTATAGGCGATATCCGAAGTGGCCAACGGAAGATAAAAAGCGTTATTGTTAAAAAATTTTATAAAAGGAATCCAACCCGGGTCGGTGGAAAAAACAGTGTCATAATAAGGCAAAAAATTTGGCAGTTCTTCGGCGGCCGAAACAGTGGGATTATCAACAACCCAGCAAACCATTTTGGGGACGCGCAGATTTCCCCGCGCCGCTTTAACCGCCTCATAAGAAAGCCAACCGCTGTTAAAAGTCAGCGTTAAATCAGGCTTAAAGTTTTTTATCGTTTCAAGCCAATGTTTGTTTATGAAATGCCGGTGTTTCTGCCGAAAATCAAAAATTTCCGGATTTTTTTTGGCCAGTAAAAAGAACGGGCTTCTTCTTATCGCTTTGTCAATTTTCAGACGAGAAGACGAGTAATCTTCGCTGTCAAACTCAAAAACATCGTGCCCCAAATCCTTAAAAGCCTGCGCCGTTAAATTGCTGTAATGATATTTAGTTTTTTTGTAGCAATTAGAAATATGAATTCTCATATCGGCTATAAACTACTTAGTGGCAATGACTCTTAAACCGCTTCCCAAGCGCAAAAACTCTATCAATTTATTAAGCGGAAAAATCAACCAATGGACTGCTTGCATAATCAACGGCCGCTCAAAGAAAAATTTGTTTATGTTAAATCTATAAGCAATACTCCTGATTATGCTACCGGAAAGAATTTCAAACCGCGCCGAAACTACGTTAAAACCGGCTTTTTTAAGCATACCAGACAAAACGCCCGCTGAAAAATGGAAAAGATGTCTTGGCGCGTCAAGATGAATCCAACAAGAACCAAAAAAACGTCTTGCCGGACAGTTAAAATTAGGAACTCCGATAACCAGCCGGCCGCCCGGCTTTAAAATTCTTTGGCACTCTTTAAGCGCCGCTGACGGATCCGGTAAATGCTCCAAAGAATGATTCATCAAAATCGCGTCAAAAAAATTATTTTCATAACGGGCGTCTTCTAAATTGCCGTTAAATACTTGAAATCCGCTAACGGTTTCAGCGACCCGGAAAGACGACTCGTTCGGCTCAACTCCATGAAATTCCCAGCCGGGGTAATTAAGAATAACATAAGATTCATAGGCGCCGTTGCCGCAGCCGATGTCCAAAAATTTGCCCTTAGCCCCGCCGAAATTCCAAAATTTCGGATTCGGCGCGCCGAAAATCGCTCGCTTAGCTTTCCTTAAAAAATTGTAAAATGGGGAGTGTTGTTTGTTTTGAGGCAAATCATCGGCCATATAATATCCTCCGCCGTAAAAACGCCTCAACTCTTCCCACTCCGGCTGGGGATTCAAATAAACGAAACCGCAATTCTCGCATTGCCGGACATAAAATTTCCGCCAGTCGTCTTTTCTAATCATTCGATCTCTCGCCTCATATAAAAGTTTGGTTTTGTCGCTTTGGCAAAAATTACAGCGGATATTTTTCATTAATAAGCAGATGGGCTAAACGATTTTTGCTTCCGGAACCGGAATAATAAATTTAACGCCTTGATTTCTTAATTCTTTTTCTTTTTCTAAAATCGCGTCCGCGTAATTCCAGGCCAGAAGCAAAATATAATCGGGTTTTATTTCATTTAATTTTTCCGGATGATATACGGGGATGCGCATTCCCGGCGAATACATCCCCTGTTTTAACGGAGTGGTATCCGTTAAAAAATCCAAAATATCTCCGTTGATCCCAAAATAATTCAGTAAAGTATTGCCTTTTGCCGGCGCGCCGTAGCCGACAACGCGTTTTCCTTCCTGTTTTAATTTTAACAATAAATCTTTAAGTTTTTCTTTATTTTTCCCGACTTTTTCAAAAAATTTTAAAAAGGTTTCCTCTTTATCCAGTCCCGATGCTCTTTCTTTTTCCAGAAATTCATTAACTGAATCCAAAACTTTAAAATTTTTTCCGACAAAAACCCTTAAAGATTCGCCGTGAATCGGCGTTAATTGAACGTCAAAAATTTTTAAACCGAATTGTTCAACTAAATTTTTAAGAACTGTTAATGAAAAATAACAAAGGTGTTCGTGATAAATCTGGTCAAAGCCGCCATCGCCGATTAAATTACCGACCCAGTGAACTTCAAAAATAAAAACGCCGTCCTCGTTGATTAAATTTTTAACTCCTTCAAAAACATCTTTAATGTCGTCGATGTGAGCCATTACATTATTGGCCACCACTATTTTTGCCGAACCGTATTTTTTAAAAATATCACCGGCTATTTTTTTGCTGAAAAATTCATCGATTGTTTCCACGCCTTTTTGTCTGGACGATTCAGCCACATTTCTGGCCGGTTCAATGTTTAAAACCCGACATTTATCTTTGATACTTTCTAAAAGCACGGCGTCATTACCGCCGATTTCTACCACTAAATCATCTTTTGACTTTATAAATTTTCCCGCCAGTTCTTGGGCCATCTTAATAAAATGCTCGACCAATGGCTTGCTGGCCGAAGTTAAATAATCATAATTACTGAAAAGAATATCCGGACTAACAACGCCTAAAAGCTGCAGAAGACCGCAATTTTTACAAAAATAAACTACCAAGGGAAATTTTTTCTCCGGCTTGTCTAAGTCTTCTTTTTCTAAAAAAGAATTCGCCGGCGGCATTTCGCCTAAATCCAAAATTTTGACGAAGTCCGCGCCGCCGCAAATCCGACAATTTGTTTTGTGAATATAGTATTCCATGATTAAAAACACTTCAATAAATTATTTTTTTCCCTCAGAAACATTAATCTCGTAAGAATACGGCTCTTTTACGGCATCATGATCGTCAGAAACATAAATATAATACAAAAGCCCGGAAATCTCTTTCTGAATATATTCTTCTTTGCCTTCCTTTGGTGTAGCAAGAGGAAATAATTTCATTTTTACATCTGGCGGAAAAGGTTTATAACGATTAACCATACGAATGATTCGCGACAGATGCGGCGCGTGAGAAACAACGGCGATTTCTTTACCTATCATATACGCTCCTTCTGGCAACTTAAAAGTTTTTACCTGATCAACCGTTTTTTCTATCGGCTCTTCTATCACCATCACCTTCTCCGGAGGCATAATTATTCCTTCCCTATTTAATATTTCTTTTACATTTTCATTTTCTTCAATCGTGCCATTATAAATTATATAAGGACCTGATTCTAAAATTGCTTTTTTAGTTAGTTGTTTTGTTTCTTTAATTGCGCTAAGAGGACCTTTAAAGTCTTTGTTAAGTCGAGCCATTGTAACTTTTCTTACCAATTGAGCGGCGTAATTCAAACGAGCTCTATCCATCCCCTTAGCCCATGGATAATCTTTATATCTGTCTTCTTTTGTCGGCCGATCGTAAGTTCCGGGACCAGAAAAAACCCAAATCGCTTCAATATTTCTAACAAACTCATTTGAGATATCAATTAATCGTTTATCACGCTCACCAATTTTTTCTAATAAATTCATCTCTTCAATGACATCTCTAATAAAAGATTTAACCTCTATTTCAGAAACCTCGTTTAAAGCTCTGTGTTCATTGATTGAGTTGTTGTATATATCATCAACGAATTGGCTGACGTCATGCTTCTCCGAATTAAAATCAAATTTTTCTTTAGATTCCATAGATTATTAAAAAAAACTTAAACCGCTTTTACGCGTGGCATCAATAAATCACTTCCACTCTGTTTCCAAATATTCTTTTAACGCTTCCTGCCATGACCGCATTAAATCAACTTTGGAAATTAAACCCTCGTTAAAAGTGCGCGGAGCGTCAAGATTAAAATCAACCATTTTCGCCGGCTTTACCTTTATTTCAGGATTTAAAATATTGACTATTTCTTTGGCAAAATCATAACGGGAGCAAACGCCTTTGTTGGCAAGATTGAAAACTCCCGCGGCGTCTTGTTCAATCAATTTTTTAACGGCGCCTATCAAATCCTTGCCGAAAGTCGGGGAACCGATCTGGTCGTCAACCGCCTTGATTTCCCCCTTGTCAAATTGTCTGATGATTTTTGCCACGAATTTTTGGTCTTTTTGCGGTCCTCCCCCGAACATCCAGCAAACTCTGGCGATTATATAATTTTTTAAAATACCTTTAATGGCCAGCTCTCCTAAATGCTTTGAACGGCCGTAATAATTTTGGGGGTTCGCCTCGTCTTCCTCCGTATACGATTTTTCTTTGGCGCCGTCAAAAATTCCGGCGGTAGAAACATAAACCAATTTAGCGCCCGATTCTTTCGCCGCCAGCGCCATATGATAAGCGCCTATGCCGTTTACCATATAAGCGTATTCCGGATCGCGTTCGCATCTGTCAACGTCGGTCTCGGCCGCCAAATGAATAATCACCTGCGGCTTATGCTCGCGACAAACTTTTAAAACTTCCTTGAGGTCGGTTACATCCAAAGAACGCCTATCTGTTTTGACGCCGAAATCAGCATAAGAACCAACCATGCCGCCTGCGCCGGTTATTAAAACTTTGGAAAAATCTATTTTCATTTTTTATTTTATTATTAAGAAGTTTTTTCAGCTAACCAATGAGCGCATTCCAACAAAGTTTTAAACGTTCCGGCATCGGACCAAAATCCTTTAACGGCGCCGTAAGATAATTTGCCATCATGAATATACATATTATGAACATCGCTAAGTTCCAATTCTCCTCTCTGAGAAGGTTTTAATTTTCTGATTTTGCCAAAAACATCGCTGTTATAAAGATAAAATCCGGTAGTGATATAATTTGATTTCGGATTTTCCGGTTTTTCTTCGATATTAATAATTTTATCTCCTTGAATTTCCGCTACTCCGAATCTTTGAGGATCGTCAACTTCTTTAATAAAAACCCTGGCGCCTTCCCGATTTTTAAACTCTTCTATATCTTTCGAAAAATCATCTTCAAAAATATTGTCCCCCAAAATAACTGTAATCTGCCCGTTATCGGCGAAATCTTCCGTTAAACTAAGCGCCTCAGCAATTCCGCCGGCGCCGTGCTGAAGCGAATATTGCAGTTTAACTCCGTAATCCTTTCCGGAACCCAGAAAATTCATAAAATCTCCGCCATGCTCCTTGCCGCAAACAATCATTATTTCAGTAATGCCGGATTTCTTTAATGTTTCCAAAGGATACAAAATCATCGGCTTATCATAGACCGGCAAAAGATGTTTATTGGTAATTAAAGTTAGAGGATGAAGTCGAATACCTATGCCTCCGGCAAGAATCACGCCTTTCATATCTTTTTTACTTTCTATTTTTTATGTTTTTATGACCTTTCCACAACTCAATATGGGGATTAAACACGCCGGTTTTGCGGCGGACATCATCAACCCATTTTTTGTTGTCCAAATACCACTTAATTGTCTCTGGAAACGCTTTTTTAAAATTATATCTCGGTTTCCAGCCCAGTTCTTTTTTGATTTTTGAATCGTTAATGGCATAACGCCTGTCATGTCCCGGCCGATCAAAAACAAATTCAATCCATTCTTTTCCGCGATTGAAATATTTTAATATCAAATCGGCTATTTGTAAATTATTAATTTCGTTGTCGGCGCCAATGTTATATACTTCTCCCAACCGGCCCTTCAATAAACACAACCTCAACGCCTCGCAATGATCCAAAACATAAATCCAGTCGCGGACGTTTTTGCCGTCGCCGTAGATAGGAAGTTTTTTGTTTTCCAGCATCCTTAAAATTAAAAACGGGATTAATTTCTCGGGATATTGATAAGGACCGTAATTATTGGAACAGTGAGTAATGACTACCGGCGTTTTAAAAGTTCTATAATAAGCGCGGCACAACATATCGCCTCCGGCTTTGGTGGCGGCGTAAGGAACATTGGGCGCGAAAGCCGTATCTTCCCGAAATTTATTTTTTGAGTTTAGATTTAAACTGCCATAAACCTCGTCGGTTGAAACCTGAAGATATTTTTTAATTTTCGGATTCGCTTTTGCCAGTTCCAAAAAATTAAAAACGCCGACAATGTTGGTGTCTATGAATTCCTTGGCGCCGACATGAATACTTCTGTCCACATGGGTCTCGGCAGCGAAATTTATAATATAATCCGGTCGAAAATTTCTAATCGCCTTCTCTAAATAATTTTTGTCGGCAATATCGCCCTTCACAAAACGATATCTTCTATTTTTTTTAATGTCCCTTAAATTATCAAGATTGCCGGAATAAGTAAGCTTGTCATAATTTAAAATCCTGGCATTTTTATGCTTTTTTAAAATATATCTTATGAAATTTGAACCGATAAAACCGGCGCCGCCGGCAACAAAAATTTTCATTGTTTTAAAGCTTTTAAAATTCCCTCAATATCTTCATTATAACTGTAATTTTGAATGATTCCAAAAGATTTTTTGCCGAAAGATTTTCTTTTTTTAGCGTCTCCTATTAAATCTTTAAGATAAAAACTTAATTTTTCAACATTGCCGAACGGGAAAATATAACCATTTTCACCGTTTTTAATCAAATCCGGGCCGCAACCAACGATATCGGAGACGATTATCGGCAAACCAAAACACATCGCTTCATTGACCGCCAACCCCCAAGTTTCGCCAACTCCGGACGGCAAAACAAAAAAATCCGACAAAGCGTAATACTCCGGCAATTCCGTCTGATTTTTAAAGCCGGCGAAAATTACATTTTTAAGATTATGCTCTTGGACGTATTTTTCAAGTTCCGGCCGCAAAGCGCCGTCGCCGACAAATACCAAATAGATTTTAGTTTTTAGGTTTTGAGTTTTAGATAATAATTCATACGCTTTTAATAAATCAAACGGCCGCTTCTTCTCTATTAACTTCCCGACAAAAAGAATAACGACTGCTTCACGCTTTATGCTTAATCGTTTCCTTAATTCCTGATTTCTGATTCTTAATTCTTTGGCCGCCGCCATAAAGCGGTTATTATCAACCGCGTAAGGAGCAAAAAATAATTTCCCCTCAGGCACGCCGTAAAATTCGTAAAATTTTTTATTTTCCTCGCCAATGTATAAAAACGCTGAAATATGTCTAAAAAGCCAGCCCAAAATTATTTTTTTTAATCTGATTTTCCATCCTGACTTTAAAAATTCCTGAT
>ERZ1292623.3155-Hain-H51-01um-R1-3155-length-14239-cov-5_pt1 | contig 14239 bp, 19 predicted proteins | sample MGYA00564398_ERZ1292623 | MGnify/ENA primary metagenome ERZ1292623 (study PRJEB36523, sample SAMEA6512633) | groundwater metagenome | collected 2019-01-07 | study: AquaDiva: Metagenomics assemblies of 32 groundwater samples
TTGAAAAAAACATTATATGTTAATGTTTTGTCTATTCGTGGAGGAAAAAAATGGTAGCAAGACGAAAAAGTTCCGCTAGCAAAAAAACAGCTAGAAGATCTACAAGTTCAACTTCTAGAAGAAAAACAGCTTCTAAAAGAAGAACAGCAAGAAGGTAAGGGAATGATCCCTTACTTCTTTTTATATTTTTTTAATTTTTTAACTGATAAATTCTTTTTCATCTTCGGATAATTTGTTTTTTCTATAATTACTTTTATTGATTCCACTTTTACACTACTAATATTTTTGATTTCCAAAATGGCCATTGATTGTGACCAAACTGTACTAGCATGTCTATCTTTAAATTTTTTAATTCTAATGGAATATCACATGCTCCGAAGCATGAATCCAGCCATATAAAAATTTTAGAATTTGTTTTGCCTTCTAATTCTTTTGCTATCTTTACCGCCTCGGGTTTTAACCCATCAGGCAATTGGATGCACACAAACTTTGCATTTTCTTTTTTTATCAGTTCTACTACTTCATTTATTTCGTAGTTGTATTTCATATATTTCATGTAATATAAACTTTTTTAAACATATTTATTATTTAAACTTTTATGCAAATTGTAAATATGCAAACAGAAGATAGCTTAAATATTGTAGGCGATTATTTTGAAGGAAATAGCAAGGCTGTTATTTTGCTGCATATGTTTCAGAAAACTAAATTAAGCTGGAGAAGCTTTGCTGAAAAGTTGAATGGGGATGGTTATAGTGTGCTGTCTATTGATTTTAGAGGACACGGTGAAAGTGATGACAATTGGAAAAATTTTGTTGAAAAAGACTTTATCAATATGATTCAAGATGTTAAAGCAGCTAAGGCTTTTCTGAAGATGTATGGAATTAAAGAAATTGGCATTATTGGAGCGAGTATTGGAGCTAATATTGCTTTGAATTATAGCATAGAAGATGAAGATGTAAGATTTGTTGTTTTATTAAGCCCTGGAATGAATTACAAGGGGATAAATATTGAGAATTCTGATTTTAACAGGCCTATATTAATTGTTGTAAGCAAAGATGATGTTCAAAGCTTTAATGATTCAAAAGAGATACTTGAAAATATCAGCAATGAAGATAAAAAAATTGCGCTATTTGAGAATGCTGGGCATGGAACTGATATGTTTAAAGATTCTAAATTAGAGCCTTTATTAATTAAATTTGTCAAAAAAAATCTTTAATTTTAGATTGTTGGAGATGTATTATTTAAGAAATTCTTGAAAAAGCCGGTTGGAAACTTTTATATAAAACATCAATTTAATTTTTTTATGAACTTTAACGAAATGGTTTATGATTTATGCAAGAAAATTCCTAAAGGGAAAGTTAGTACTTATGGCGAGATTGCCAAATCAATGAATACCAAAGCTTATAGGGCTGTGGGAAGAGCTTTGGCCTGCAACCCTTATGCACCAAAAATTCCCTGCCATCGCATTTTGAGTTCCAAAGGAGAATTACATGGATTTCAGGGAAAGAAGGATAAAACAGCTTTAAAAGCTAAAAAAGAACTTTTAGAGAAGGAAGGAATTCAGTTTAATGGGGATTTAGCAGTTAACTTTAAAAATGTATTCTATAAATTGAGATAATCTTTATTAAACTTTTTACATTTTGTATTGATGAGGTGTTTTTTATTTTGAAAAATGGCAAAAAATCAGGCATCATTGGAGAGAGAAGTAAAGCTGCTGAGGAAACAGGTCAATACCCTGAATGAGAGAGTTAGTAATAGGTTTGACTTTTTGCTGGATGAATTGAAGGAAATAGGATATAGGAACAAATTTTCTTTAGAAAAAAATGAGTCAAATGTTACAGGATTGGTTTCTGTTGTTACTCCTAAAAAGAATTTATCTGATTTGGTATTGCCTTGGGATGTCGAGTCTCAGGTAATTATGGCTCTTAAACAAATTAATAGCTATTCTAAGCTTGTCAAAGATTATGGAATGAAGAGGATATTAAAAAGCAATACTATTGCTCTAAATTTTATAGGACTGCCTGGAACTGGCAAGACATTAACTGCAGAAGTTGTAGCTAAACATTTGGGAAAGAAGCTTTATGTTGTAAGATATTCTGATCTAGTTGACAGCTATATTGGAGAGACTAGCAAAAACATTGTCAAGGTTTTTAATTATGCAAGAGAGGATTCTGCTGTATTATTTTTTGATGAGGCAGATGCTATTGCCTCTGCAAGGACTAATGTTATGAATGCTACTGACTCTGAAAATAATTTAGTTAGGAATGTTCTATTAAAAGAATTAGAGAATTTTAATGGAGTTGTTATATTTGCAACAAACTTAGCTGAAAATTTTGATAAAGCATTTGAAAGAAGAATACACATGCATATACTATTTAAAATGCCTGAAGCTCATGATAGAGAAAGGTTATGGAAAACTCTTTGCAAGGGTTTGAAAATTCATAAAGATGTTAACTTTAAAGAATTAAGCAAAAGATATGCTTTTTCTGGAGGCAATATAAGAAATGCTATACTGAATGCTGCGAGAATTGCTTTGAGTTATAATAAAAAATCTCTTGCTATGGAAGAATTTGTTAAAGGTTGTGAGCTAGTTGAAAAAGGAAGTTTGTCTATGAATGGATATAATAATGTTAAAGAATTGGAGTATATTGGCTAAATAGTAACTCCAATACTCATTTTGTTAAAAATAACTAAAGGCTTAACTATCTCTTTGGGAGTATACTTTTTTTCTAATCTTACAAGCCCAACATTGTTTAGTATCTCTATGTCATTAGCAACTGCTCTCCATTGTCTGTTTGTTATTTTTGCTAACTCGTAGATGCTTTCTGGATTGTTCTTTCTAATAAAATGCATTAACCTTATCCTCTCAGGAGTTAATATCGTTCTTAGTGTTTCTATGTCTCCAAATACAATTCTCTTAGTTTTTTTAACTGCTTTTCCGCTAGAAATGCCTCTAAATATTTTAGCGGCTTCTTTAATGCTTTCATCAAACGGTTTTACTTCTATTTGGATAGTGTTAACTTTTAATGTTTTTTTCATATTCATAACCTCCATTATTTGTATAACTCTTTCATTAGATCTTCAACTTCTTTTTTGAATTGTAAAAACAAGAGTTCTGGATCTTTAAACTTGATTTTAATCTCTGTGCCTTTGTAATGCTTATGGTGCCCTTTCCCTCTTTCGTTATCATATCCTAATATCCTTTCTTTATCATGGATAAAAACAAATGAGTATTTTACCATATCTGGAAAATCTTTGCTTTTTGGAATTTTCCAAATTTTCATTTCAACTATGTCTCTTTCGCTTAAAATCCTCTTTTCATGGAACACAAGTTTAGCATACAAATAATTCACCCCATATATGATTTTATGTGTACTATAGTATATTTGAACTACTATATAAATATTTTTATTTTAAACTGAACTTTGATAATCCTGTGAACTTATTCTCCCTCAAATCTGACTAAAGAAAATATCTTGTAACCATGCTTTTCCAATTTTTCTTTTCCATGCAAATCTGGAAGCTCAATAACAAAACTGCATTCTACAATTTCTCCACCTAATTTTTTTACCAAGTTACATGCTGCCAAACAAGTTCCACCTGTTGCTATCAAATCGTCCACTACTAAAACTTTATCACCTTGAGCAATTGCGTCTTTATGAATTTCAATTTTGTCTTTACCATATTCTAACTCGTATTCTTCTGATACTGTTTCTGCTGGAAGCTTTCCTGGTTTTCTAGCTGGAATGAAACTTAGATTTAACTTATTTGCTAATATAGAACCGAAAATAAATCCTCTGGATTCTATAGCGACTATTTTATTTATGTCTTTGTCTTTGTATCTTTCTATGAATTTATCTGTTACATAGTTTAATGCTGAAGGGTCTTTTAGCAATGTTGTAACATCCCTAAACATTATTCCTTGCTTAGGCCAGTTTGGAACTGTTCTTATACTTTCTTTTATAGAATTTTCTTCATTTCCTAGACTTTTTATAGATTCAATTAAAATTTTTTTTACCTTTTCGGCATTTTCATGAAATACTTTTAGAATTATTTCCCAAGAAACAGTTTCATCTTCTTTCCAGCAATCATAATCTGTTACCATTGCAATTGTGGCATAAGGGATGTTTAATTCATTAGCTAAAATAGCTTCAGGAGCTATTGACATGTTAATTACATCTGCACCCCATGCTCTAAACATTTTAGATTCAGCTTTTGTAGAAAATCTAGGGCCTTCTATTGTTATGACTGTGCCTTTATCATGAACTTTGTAGTCTAGATTTTTTATTGTTTTTATTAATAATGATCTTAATTTTTCATTAAAAGGGGAAGCCATTGGTGTGTGCTTTGCTCCTTGTTCAAAATCATCATGAAATGTTATGTTTCTATGCTTTGTAAAATCAATAAATTGATCTAAAATTACTAGGTCTCCTCTTCCCATTTCTTCCCTTAGTGAGCCGCAGGCGGTTGTTGCGATTATGAAATCTACTTCTTTTAATGCGTAAATATTAGCTCTGTAGTTAACACCTGTTGGACTGATTGTATGTTTTTTTCCATGTCTTGGAAGGATGAAGACTTCTGCATTTCCAAGCTTTCCGTGAATTACCTTATCACTTGGCTTACCAAAAGGAGTGTTAACTTCTATTTCTTTGAAGTCCTCTAGAATTCCTGGCTTGTCTAAACCTGAACCACCAATTATTCCTACTTTTACCATAAAAGGCTGTAAACTATAAAACTTAAATACATTCTTGTGCTATAAAATAAATATTAATATCTATAATGTTCTGCCTTGAATGGTCCTTCTGGATTTATGCCTATGTATTTTGCTTGTTCAGGTGTGAGTTTTGTGATTTTACCACCTAATTTTTCAACATGCAGCCTTGCCACTTCTTCATCTAGTTTTTTCGGCAAAGTGTAAACACCAACAAGATAGTTATTTTTCCATAATTCAATTTGGGCTAAAACTTGATTTGTAAATGAATTACTCATTACAAAGCTTGGATGGCCTGTAGCACAACCAAGGTTAACTAATCTGCCTTCAGCCAAAATAAATATTTCATTTCCATTTGGTAGTATGTATTTGTCTACTTGGGGCTTGATATTAACTTTTGTTATTCCCTTCAATTCATCTAATTCATTTACTTGAATTTCGCTATCGAAATGGCCGATATTGCAAACAATGGCTTGGTCTTTCATATTTTTCATGTGCTCTATTGTGATTATATCTTTGTTTCCAGTGGCAGTAACATATATGTCTCCAATATCTAATACTTCTTCTATTTTTTTAACATCAAAACCTTCCATTAATGCTTGTAAAGCACATATAGGATCTATCTCTGTGATAACAACTCTTGCACCAAATCCCCTCATTGATTTTGCGCATCCTTTTCCTACATCCCCATATCCGCAAATTACTACAACTTTTCCCGCTACCATCACGTCTGTTGCTCTTTTGATTCCATCTGCTAAACTTTCTCTGCATCCATATAAATTATCGAATTTACTTTTTGTAACAGAGTCATTTACGTTTATTGCGGGGAATAGGAGTTCGTTTCTTTCTAACATTTGGTATAAGCGATGAACACCTGTTGTTGTTTCTTCAGAAACCCCTTTTATTTCTTTGCTCATTCTTGTCCACCTTTGCTTGTCTTCTAAATAAACATTTTTTAGGCAGTCCATGAGTTCTTTGAAATCCTTACCTTCTTTATTATAGTCTTGATTTAATAAGGAAGGATTTCGCTCTACTTCTACTCCTTTATGGATTATTAATGTAGCATCTCCTCCATCGTCAACTATTAAATCTGGACCACTGCCATCTCCAAAGTCTAATGCTCTTAATGTACATTCCCAATACTCTTTTAGTGTTTCTTCTTTCCATGCAAAGACAGGAATTCTAGCTTTAGCTATTGCGGCTGCTGCATGATCTTGTGTTGAGAAAATATTACATGATGCCCAGCGAACTTCAGCACCTAGCTCTTTTAATGTTTCTATAAGTACTGCTGTTTGGATAGTCATGTGGAGACTTCCAGAAATTTTTACTCCGTGTAATGGCTTTATTGAAACATATTTTTCCCTTAAGGCCATTAGACCAGGCATTTCTTTTTCTGCTATTTCTATTTCTCTTCTTCCATAATCTGCTAAAGAAATATCTTTTACCTTATAATCATTCATTAGTTCTGTTTTCATGAGATTCACCCCTTATATAATTCCAATTGTTATTTTTTATTGTTGAGAGTATATCTCTTTTTAATTCTTCACTGAATCTTGCTCCTTTAATTGTCACCATTTGTGACGCAAGATATGAAGCAAAAATTCCTGACTCTTCTAATGAAAAGTGATTGTACAACCCATATATAAATCCTGCGGCGAATGTGTCCCCTGCTCCTGTAGAGTCTATTGCAGCAACTTTATTTATAGGGATTTTTATTGTTTCTTCTTTTTGCTTTATTAATGCTCCTTGGGACCCCATCTTTACAACTGCAATGTCGCAAATTTCAGAAAGTTTAATTATTGCTTCTTCTGGAGTTTCTTTATCAAGAAGTATTTTTGACTCTTCCTCATTAGCAAATACTATGTTTACACATGTTTTAATGAGATTTATGAACTCTTCTTTGTTTCTTTTTACGGCGAATGGATCTGCAACATCAAATACTACTTTAATTGAATTTGATTTTGCTATTTTAATTGCTTTTAATATAGAATCTTTTTGTGATTTTGTATCCCACATGTAGCCTGTGAAGTATAAATATTGTGAATTTTTTAGTAAATCTTCGTTTATGTCATTTTCATTATAATGCTGGCATGCTCCTAAATATGTATTCATTGTTCTTTCAGCATCTTCTGAAATCGATATTATAGATGATCCTGTAGGCAATTTACCTTTTTTTAGATCCGAGATAACATTAGACTCTTTTAACTGTTTCTCGTATATCCCTCCAAAATTGTCTTCTCCTATTTTTCCAGATAATATAGCCGGAATTCCGAGTGTTGCTAAAGCTGTTATTGTGTTTGGGACATCTCCTCCAGATATGAAAACTTTTTCTTTTGGTTCTATATAGTCTAGAATCTCTTTTCTTCTTTTTTCGTCTACAAGATGCATTACGCCTTTATTTAGATTAAGCTTCCTGAGTTCTTCTGTGTTCATATTTACTAGAATATCCATTAATGGGTTGCCTATTCCATAAACCCCTATCTTTTTCATAGAATTGGTCTTTTTAAATATTTTATAAGCATTGTTGTGCTTTAAAATAACTCATCAATATTAATCTCTAAAGCAGTTACGGGAACTTCTATCTTGAAATTCTCTAAAACTTGTGGGTGGATTTCTCCTAGAAAACCAAGTTCTTTTTTATTTAATAAGATTTTACCACATCTACCTTTAATGAAACTTGGGTGATTATATGATTCTATTTCATATTCTTTTCCTAAATTCATGAATAAAGAATCTAAAATTTGCTTTATTTCTGTGAATGTCGTTAAATTATTTGCCAATACTATTCCTAAATTGTTTTTTTCTTTAGGATCAAACACTTCTGATATTTCAAACAATTTTTGAGGATATTCATGGTGAGTGTTTTCTGATAAAATCTTGAATAAGGAGCTTAAAATAGATGATCTTAATGTGTTATACTCTGGATTAACTGAGTTCATAACTTTAATTGTTTTATTGTTTAAACTCATTTTTTTATTTAGATTTTCTTCTGAAGTTAGATGGAAAGTTGAAGTTTCTAATAAATTTAGCCCTATTAATAGCTCTGAAAGTTTATCTTTAAACTTATTAATAGAATATTCTTCTGCTACTGTAGACACATTAGGGATTAATGGCTTTAAATTTTCGTAACCGTGGGCTATTGCAATGTCCTCAACTAAATCAATTTCGTGCAAAATGTCAGTTCTATACCTTGGAACTAAAACTTTTTTTCCTTTAATGCCATATCCCATTCTTTCTAATAATTTTTTTATATCTTGATCTTTTAAATTTAAACCCAGAATTTTATTTACATAATCTTTGTTTATTGGCATCATTTCAGGCTTTAAATTAGGATAAACTTCTTTTTTGCTATTTTTTATAACTGTTACTTCGTAAATTTCTCCATTCATGTCTGCCAAAGCTGTTACTAGAATGTTTAATACTTTGTTCAATGTCTCTAAGCTAAAACCAGAGCATTCTATGAAAACATCTTTTGTGGATTCTGTGATTTTTCCAGTGTTATACGAATTGATAATAGGAGGCATTGACAAAATTTCTGTATTTGAATCTATAAAAACAGGATATGATGAAAAATTTTTTAATAAATGAGCAAATTCCTTTCCTGTTGGATGATTTTTTAGAATTTCAATTGCTGATAATCTTTTCTCTGATTCTAACGGCCTAAATATAATTTTTTCTGGAGATAATGCTAAATATTTTAAAGGAAATTTTATTTTTTCTAAGGGATAAATACCTATAGATGCTTTTCTTCTGTTTCTGCCATATGTAACATGAATTTTTTCCTGAATCTGGATCAAACTTTTTATTTTTTCATCTGTTAATTCTAAATTTTTAACTACTGCACAAACTGTGTTAGGTCTTACGTTAGAAACTGACTTGTCTATTTCAACTTTGTAAATTGATTTTTTTACTTTATAACTTTTTAAACCAGTTTTAATCCCCATAAATGATGAAAGGGCTCTTGCAAAACCTTGCTCTGAAAGCATGTCTGGTCTGTTTGGAAAGATTTCAACTATTATCTCATTATCATTAATTTCTTCTAAATCTGTTCCAATCATTGAAATCCTGTCTTTTAAAACTTCTAAAGAGACTTTTTTACTTAACAAGGATTCAACTTCTTTTCTGTTTAATCTTACTGTTGGCATTAACTATTGTAAATGTTTTTTATTTAAAAAGTATTTGGATTTTTACAATTATATGGCATTTTTAGCTTTTAGGAAGAATTCTTTATCTTTTTTATGGGTTAATAAGTCAGCAACTTTTTCTTTGTCAACCCATTTAGCTTCTGGATTGTGAGGGTCAATAGGCTTTAATTTATTCTCATCAGTTTTAAACAAAGACATAAAAATTGTCTTCAGTTCGGATTTGTCATCTTTATTGTATTTATCCATCTTATATCTTTGATAACTTCCTAAATCTTTTACGAATTCCAGCTCTTTTATTCCAGATTCTTCATAAATCTCTCTTTTAGCAGCTTGAATTTTATTCTCACCTTTCTCAATGCCTCCTTTAGGCAAAGACCAAGAAGTACCTCTTTGATTAACTACAAGAACTTGGTTTTTAGAATTTAAGATAATACCGCCTGAGCTTTTGGTTTTTTTCATTATTTTAACCAAATTTTTGTTTCTCTTAACTTTTTAATATCATTTTTATATAGATCTCTTAAGTCTTTGATGTCATAGTAATCAATTATTATTCTGTCTACTCCTAAGCCCCAGGCTAAAACTGGAATGTTTTTTCCTAGCAATGGGACTACTACTTCTGGCCTTAGGATTCCTGCTCCTCCTAGTTCAACCCATTTTTTTCTTTGAGGATGGTAAACATCAACTTCAATTCCTGGCTCTACATAAGGAAAATAGCCAGGTCTTACCCTAATTTCTTCAAAACCAATTTTAGAAAAGAATTCTTTCAAGTAACCTATTAAATGCTGTAGATTAGCATTTTCATCTATTACAATGCCTTCTGTTTGTGTAAACTCAAATAAGTGAGACCAATCTAAGGTTTCATTTCTGAATACTTTGCCAATTGAGAAAAATTTAGCTGGAAATGTTTTTAATTCAGATAATGTTTTTGCTGATAAACAGGTTGTGTGGGTCCTGAGAACTAATTTTTTTGCTTCTTCAGGATTCCATGAATATTGCCAGCCTTTAGATTTAACAAGTCTACCATTTTCATGCATTTCTTTTACTTTAGAAACTAGTTTTTTATCTGGCAAATCAATTTTATTCGGATAATCGAGGAAAAATGTGTCTTGCAATTCCCTTACAGGGTGATCTTGAGCTGTGAATAAAACATCAAAGTTCCAAAAAGATGACTGGATTAATGGACCTTGCATTTCCTTGAAACCTAAGTCTAACCATATTCTTTTTATGTACTTAGAAGCTTGATTTGAAAAGTGTCTTTTACCCGGATAAATTTTAGGAGCTTGAGTTTTAATGTCATATCTTCTGAAGTTTTTGTTTTTCCATTCCTTTGACAATAGGATTTTAGTGTTTAAGGATTCTATTAAATTTTCATTTAATTTATGTTTTGAAATTTCTTTTCCTAAACTTGTTAATAAAAAATTTACCTCTTTTACTAAATCTGTTTTTATTAATTCTTTTCTTGAAGTTAATTCATTGTAAATATTTATTTCTTCCTTAACTAAATTTTTAGTTTCTCTTGGCAAACTTTTTAGAAATGATTCTTCTGGAAATTCTTTTAATTTTTTACCCTCTTCTGTTATTGAGACTTTATCTTTCAATGCAATTGCATTTTTCTTTTTTAATGAACCGATTGAAATACTTAACTCATTTTGATCCAAACTTGTTTTATTTTGAATTTCCTTTAAAGTCAAAGGAGAATTTTTAATTGCTTCTAGGAATCTTTTTTCTGGCAGGCCTTTTTTAAGGTAGATTAAACCGTTTTTGTCTATTGAAATTATTTCTTTAGTTGATTTTTGGACAGTTATAATTTTTTTATTTTCTAGCCATTGCAATGCTCTTAGAACTTCAACCTCTTCTAGTTTTGATTTTTCTATTAACTTTTTTAAAGAATTTGTTGATTGTAGATGTGGTAAAACTTTTCTTTCTAAGGGGTGCAAACTTTCTAATAATTCCTGCATTTAGGTTTAAAGAATTATGGATTTTAAAAAGGTTTTGAATTAATCTCGATTTCCTATTGATCTAAGCACTCTTATTGTTTTTAACATTAATAGTTCATTGTCTTCTCTTGCATATCTCAATTCAGATGCAGGTTTCTCAGCTTTTTCTAAGTTTAAAATTCTTTCTAGCATGTTTGAAATGCCCAATGCAAGATTTCTTGCTCCTTGGCTGATTTCTCCACTACTAACACATATCTGATGTATTCTTACTATATCTGAATAATCTTTAGGATAAGCTACTCCTTCAAGTTGAGGCAACAGTTCTTCAAGTTCTCTTAAATAGTTATTATCCATTTTTTATCAGGACTGTTTTTATATTTTTGTTATTTTTCTTAGTAAAGATATTCCTTTACTTAATACCTTATATCTTTCACTTCCTTTTGGGCAAAACTCTAAAGCCGATTCTAGCCTGCCCCTTACACTTGTTAAATTCTTAATTGTTTCTGGATTTTCTTGAGCAGCTTGATAAACTTGGTTAAGCCTAAACCTTTCTGCTGGTTCTAGTATTCCTTTGCTAGATTCTATATATCCATTAAGCCTTTCTAAATATTCTTGATTCATTTTACTTCTTTTGCAAAGAATTCCAGCTTAGATTGAACATGTTTTCTAGGGCTGATGTAAAAAATGGTGAGTCTACCCAGATAGCTGTGTCATAGCTTTCATGTACCTTGTCATCATCTAAAACCATGAATAATATTTCTTTGCCATCTATTAAACAGAATCTTGCATTTATCTTATCTACATTCTTAATTTCAGCTACATTTTTTAAATCTTCAGCTACTTTTTTTGCCATTTCTGAGTTAATTGGAGCTGCGATTCTTATTTTTACTTTTTTTACTTTTAATTTTTTTCCTGCAGACATTAAAATATCTTTCTTTCTTATTAATCCTTTTTCTGTAGTCATAATAATTACAGAATCTTTTGCTTTATTAAGCATAGTGCTTAGTTGAGCATAAACGTTTGATCTGCCTTTCATAGCACCTGAGAGGTCATTAACGTTAACATTTGCAATTCCTTGTGTGTATAGAGTTTGCAATTCATCGTAAGTTTCTGTTGTTCTAACATTTTCTAGATTTTTTATTTTTTCATCTACTTTTTCTTTAATCCTGTCTTTGACTCTTTTAACTATGTTTTCCGGCTTTATTGCCATATATTTTATTGGCTTTCCTATTTTTACCATAATAAACCCTTTTTTTTCCAAGGATTCAAGAACATCATAAGATCTAGATCTAGGAACATTAGACATGTCTGATAATTCTCCAGCTGCTGCTACTCCTTTGGATAACAGAGCTGTCCAAATCTTTACTTCATATATATTTAGATCAAAAGCTGATCTTAACTTTTTAATAAATTCATCTTTAACTATCATTTTATTTTCCTCTAGCTTCTTCAATTTTTCTAGCTAGATCTATTCCTTCTTCCTTTGTTAGTATTCTACAAGAAATTCCATTAAATTCTCTATTAGCTCTAATGGTTAATGCATCTTCACGATTAACTCTTCCAGCTCCAAGACTTACACTCTTTACTATGGGGTCATTTGGATCTTTGGAATATGTTAAAATAACTAATGCAATGCCTTTTAAACTATCAACTGCATTATCTAGCTTTTCCCATTCTAATTCACTAGATGATAAACCATATGCAAGATAGTTAGTTTCTACTGTTCTAACAAGACCCCGAGTTATAGTCTGGTCTTGTGCATTTACATTGAATGTTTGATAACGTGTCATTGTATTAAATTGAAGAAATATTACATTTATAAAGCTTTCTATTTTGTTATTACTTAATGATGGTTAAAAATAATTTGTTTAAATTAACAAGAGATTTAGCAACTTAGTTTATGGAATAGAATTTACCCCGTCGAAATATAGTTTTTAATAAATCTTTAAAAATAAAAAAGAAAAAGATTAGATTACTGCCAAATCCTGGTCTAGTGAATCTAATTCTGAGCTGTCTAAAGAGGATAATTCTTCATCATCTATTTCTGTTGTTGCTGGTGCTGTTGTGTCTGCAGTATTTTTTTCTGCTGTATCACTTGATTCTGTCTTTGGAACCTCTTTATTCCCGCATCCTGCAACTACAAGTAAGTCAGCTATTGCTATGATTACAAATAGAGATTTATGCATTTTCGCCTCCTTCAGTTTCAGCTACTTCTTCTACTTTTTCAGCATCTACATCTAGTTTCAATGATTTTGCAGTTGCTCTTATTTCTACTAGTTTTGTATGAGCTTGCTTAACTGTTTCTGCTGCTTTTTTTGTTGCTTCTATGAAACTCTTTACTGCTGTTTTCTTTGCTTCTTGATCTTCAGTGTTTTTTGCGGATTCAAATGCTGTTTTAGCATCTGCACATTGTGTTTTTGCAGTTTCTAATAAAGTGCTTAATTCTTCTATCTGCGAATTTAATGCAGTTGTGTCTGAGCCAGCTTCTTCCGCTTTTGCAAGAACCACTTCTGCTTTCTGTTCGATGTGCTCTGATCTTTTTAGAACCCCATTACAAATATTTGCAGCTACGGCTCTTGTTTTATGCAAATGCCTTAACATTATATGCTTCTTAATGTTTTTTGATATGTCTCTTAATTCTTGTAAAGTTGCAGTATTTGAAATTTTTGCCTTTAATTCATTTAATGCTGTTATTGCATTGTCTATTCTTGTTAGAGAATCTGAAGATTCTTCTTGAGAAATATCTTGGTTGCTCTGGATTCTTTCTTTTAATGACTGCAATTCTGTTATTTCAGCATCAACCATTTTTGTCAAATAGTCTTTTGCTGCTGTTATCTTTTCTTCATCTGTTTGGGCGTTTTTTACTGCATCTCGAGTTTCTTTTAACCCATCTCTTGTTTCTTTAGCATCTTTTCTAGCTTTTTTATACTTCATAACTGATTCTTTAATTTTTTCTTTAGAAATATCACGAGCCTTGAACTCTTCATCAGTAACTCTTATTACTCTCACTTTTTTCATTAGTTCAGGTTTATTTTCTTTAATTATTTTTATTTGTTCAGCCCTGCTTAATTTAGCGAACTTTTCAGCATCTTCTGGAACAAGCTTTTCAACAAAAGAATCAGTTCCTTCAACTTTTTCACTTACTCTAAGAAGCTTATTCCTTTCAAAAGCAGGAGTATTCTTTATTTTTGATTCGACTAAAGCTTTTACTCTTTCTCTGTTTTCTTGCTTTCTCTTTTGTATATTTTTTATTTTTATATTATCATTTAAATTTATACTTTCTGAATCAGTAGATTCTTTTGCTATTGCACTATCTGTTCCTTCTGCACTATTTTGAGAATATACAGGAACTCCACTAAGAACAAATAATGTAAGAATTAATATTGTAAAAATTTTTTTCATTACATACAAAGGATACCTTGTGCTTTAGCACTAGGTAAACTAAG
>ERZ1292623.614-Hain-H51-01um-R1-614-length-37637-cov-6_pt2 | contig 14234 bp, 14 predicted proteins | sample MGYA00564398_ERZ1292623 | MGnify/ENA primary metagenome ERZ1292623 (study PRJEB36523, sample SAMEA6512633) | groundwater metagenome | collected 2019-01-07 | study: AquaDiva: Metagenomics assemblies of 32 groundwater samples
GCAAAAAAGAATCTACTCCCATTGCGCTAAAGGAAACTGAATTTATAAAAGCTTGGAAATCTGCTGGAGAATCCTCAATTTTAGAGCTCGAAATAGACGGAAAAAAAGAAAATGTTCTTATCCATGATATAGATTTTGACCCCCTCAAAGACAATCCGATACATGCCGACTTTTTAGTGGTGGAAATGAACAAGCCTATCAAAGTTGACGTCAAAATAGAATTTACAGGGGAATCGGACGCGGTTAAGGCCGGAGGTTCTTTGGTAAAAGTTATGCACGAAATCCATATTGAAGCTTTGCCGAAAGATTTGCCCTCTGAAATTGTGGTTGATATTTCAAGCATCAAAGAAATGGGCGGTTCCATAAAAATTGAAGACATCAAAATTCCATCCGGAGTGACTATTTTGAACAGCCCGAGCGTTATGGTTGTTTTTGTTGAAGCTCCAAAAACTGAAGAGGAACTCAAAGCCGAAGAAGCCACCGCGGCCGGAGCGTCTCTTGAAACTATTGAAGTTGTGGGTAAGAAAGAAAAAGAAGCCGAGGCGGCTGCTGAAGCAGAAGCCGAGGCGGAGAAGAAGGAATAAAAAATGCTATAATATTTTTATGCGTATTCTAACGCTTATTTTGGTTGTATTCGCTATTCCTATTTTTACTTTTGCCCAGAGCGATTCTAGCGAAGTCAACGCGCGCAAAGCGGAGCTAGAAACCCAGCTTAAAGAATACGAACGCCAGATTGAGGAGTTCCAGGGGCTTGTCCAAGGAAAGCAGAAAGAAAGGACATCGTTGGAAAGAGATATCGCGCTTTTAAACGCCAAAATTTCTTCGGCGAAAATCGCTATTCGTTCGCGTGATTTGGAAATAGAAAAACTATCAATAGAGATAAATCAGCGCTCTCAAAATATTACACATCTTAAGGGGGAGAGCGCCCAAGTTCTGGCTTCCATAAGCGATTTTCTGCGCAGAATAAACGAAACAGACAACCTATCCGCGTTTGAGCTCGCGCTTTTGTACGAAGATGTGGCTGAATTTTTCAACGAGCTAGAATCTTTGGGCAAATTGCAGGATTCTTTGTACGAATCTCTCCTGCGCTTCCAGGATCTAAAAGAAACCGAAGAAACCGCCAGGGAAGATTTGCGGGTTAAAAAAGATGAAGCTGTGGAATTGCGCGCAATTCAACAGCTTCAAAAACGCCAGCTGGACGCTAATGAAAAAGAAAAACAAAATATTTTAAAAATTACAAAAGGGGAAGAAGCGCGCTACCAGTCGATTGTCCAGGAAAAACAAAAAAACGCGGCTGAAATACGAACCCAAATTTTCAAGCTTTTTGGCGGCGGCCAATTAAGTTTTGGAGAAGCATATGATATCGCCAAAATAGCCGAGCGGGCTACTGGCGTGCGGGCAGCATTCATTTTGGCTGTGCTCACACAGGAGTCTGCCATCGACGGCGCCATAGGAGCCAATGTAGGAAAATGTTTTTATAACACTCCGCGGAGCAATCCGAGCGGAACGGTCATGAAAAATGACCAGAAAAAAGACTTTTTAGCCATTACCGGCGCGCTAGGATTGAATCCGGACACCATGCCTGTTTCGTGCCCGATTACCGCGCACGGTTCGTACGGGGGAGCGATGGGCCCCGCGCAATTTATGCCAAAAACTTGGCTTTTGTATGAAGACGATATAAAACAAATAACAAACAATAATCCGCCGAATCCATGGAACAATTCCGATGCTTTTGTTGCGACAGCTTTGTATCTCAAAAATAGTTTGGATTCGCAAGGCTGCAAAAACTACGCGAATCAAAATCAAAAAATCCTGCCTTACCAGTTTCTTTTGGAGCGCTGCGCCGCGGCGCAGTATTACGCCGGAGGCAATTGGTTCAAATTCCGTTTTGCGTATGGCGACCCGGTCGTCGACCGCGCAGACCAATTCCAGCGCGATATCAATGTCCTTTCTGGCCTTGCAAGGAGATAAACAGGCTTAAAATAGCTCTATTTAGCCTTATTTTGTCACAAACTATTGACATAAACGATTTTTAGATGTATAATTAATATAGATTGAAATAAGCTAATTCCGCAGTAGAGATAAGACTAAAAACATAGTTTTATCCCTGTTGCGGAAAGATCTGCAGCTATCTTGCCATGGTGGCAGGATAAACGAAGGAGGTCACAAATGAAAGGAACAGAAAAAGGAACGTTTCGCATCTTCAAGCAGGTTGAAGAATCGGGCGTCACACTTGATCACGCTATTTTGGAGTGGTCATACGGTTGTGACGGCGAAGAGCATGCCGGCGAACTTCACAAGATTTTCTACGAAGGCGACTCCGTTGTCTTTGCGGAAGTCGTTGTTGGAGTGAAGCAAGGCCCCTGCGATGGCAGGTGTTTCCACAAACCGGATTTGGGATTCTTCATCCTGACGCCGGTTCGTCAGCCCCTCGTGATGCATGATCGCACGATTCCTATCAAGTAGGGTCATGCCCCGACAGAAAAGCAACGTGCTTTTTTGGACGGGGCTTTTTTGTTTTTATAATTTACTAAGCAAATTAAAACGGCCGTCTAAAGAACGTTAGTAAACTAATTTTCATTTTTACTATAATATTTTGTAGTGAAAACTATTTATAAATTTATCTTTGAAAAGCTTCAATAATCGGGTCCAAGTTACCTTGCATTATTTTTTCTATATTGTGGAAATTTTGGTTTAGCCGGTGATCGGTGATTCGATCCTGGAGGAAATTATATGTGCGGATTTTCTCGCTGCGGTCGGCTGTGCCGATTTGTTCTTTCCTTTCTTTCCTCATAGCTTCTTCCTCTTTTCTTAATTTTTCATCCAGTAATTTGGCGCGCAGAACACGCATCGCGTTTTCACGATTTTTAAGTTGTGAGCGTTCCTCACGCGAGGAAACTACGATGCCAGATGGCTTATGTAAAATGCGTACTGCCGTTTCAACCTTGTTTACGTTTTGCCCTCCCGGGCCTCCGGCGCGACTAAACGTAATTTCAAGGTCGGCGTCTTTTATTTCCATTTCTTTTTCCTGAGCTACGGGCAGCGCTGCGACAGACGCGGTGGAAGTGTGAATTCTGCCGGATTTTTCTGTTGCGGGAACTCTTTGGATTCTATGCACTCCGAATTCGTGTTTTAGGGCGTCGTAAGCTCCTTTGCCTTCTATTTCCGCCACGGCTTCTTTGTATCCTCCGAGGTTGTTTTTTGATTCGTCAACTATGAAAAATTTCCACCCCCTTTTTTGGGCGTAAGCTTTGTACATCAAAAAAAGCTGCGCGGCAAAAAGCCCCGCTTCGTCTCCGCCGGCGCCGGCCCTTATTTCCAAAATCAAGTTATTGCGTTCCTGCGCCTGGCCTTCGCCAAGCATTTCGCCGAATTTTTTTTCAATTTCTTTTTTTTTGTTTTCGTCTGATTTTTCGTATTCATCCCAAAGCACCTTTATTTTAGAAAGTTCTCCAAATCTCATTATTTTTTCCTTGGGCCACTTGAAGCTTTCGGCAACATTAAATTCAAGTTCTTCGTACTCCGCAAGAGCTTTTTCGAGTTTGATTTTTGTTTCAGGCGTCATCTATTTGGCAGATTTTTTGGATTTTGATGGAGCCTTTTTAGCTAATTTTGCCTTGAATTTTTCAACTCTTCCAGCGGTGTCTATAAGCTTTTCCTTCCCAGTATAAAAAGGATGGCAATTTGAACAAATTTCAACTTCAATAGACTCTTTTGTTGATCCCACATTATGCGTTGCCCCACAAGCGCATTTGATTTTGGAATCGTAGTATTTTGGATGTATATCGGCTTTCATAAAGAGCATAATATCATGATACGCTTGCATTTACAATGGTTTTTCTGTAAACTTCCTTAAATGACGGCTTCAGAGCAAATAAACGAGCTTTTTTCGGCTGGCGCCCATATAGGGTACTCAAAGGCCAGAAGGCACCCCAAAATGAAGGATTTCATTTATGGCTTGCGCAACAATATAGAAATAATCGATTTGGAAACCTCGCAAAAGAAGCTGGAGGAAGCTGAATTGTTTTTGAAAAACCTTGGGAAAGAAGGCAAGGCCGTTTTATTCGTAGGCACAAAACCAAATGCCAAAAATTTTGTTAAAGAAACCGCTCAAAGCCTAAATATGCCGTTTGTTACCGAAAGATGGCTTGGAGGAACTCTCACGAACCTCAAAGTTATCGGCGGAAGAATAGGGTATTTGGAACGTTTGGAAATGGAGGAGAAATCCGGAGGGTTTGAAAAATACACCAAAAAAGAACGGATGCTCAAGAATTTCGAAATTGAAAAACTAAGAAAAATGTTCGGGGGAATACGTGGTTTGAAAGCGATGCCTGCGGCTGTGGTTGTTGTGGCCCCCAAAGAGGAAGTAACGGCGATTGCCGAAGCCCGCAAAAAAGGCATCAAAGTGGTTGCGTTAATGAACATAGACTTCAGTCCGGAGGATATAGCATATCCGATTCCGCTTAATGATAATTCCGGGCAGGCGATCTCGATGGTTTTGGGTCGTTTGGGCAAGGCGTATGCCGAGGGTTCAAAAGAAAAGCAAGAAGCGGTAAACCCCCACACCAATAATAGTGGAGTTGTTAACAAAATTTAGCGAGTTTATTAGAATTATTATTGGTGTGGAGGTAAAATAAATACTATGTTTCAAATTTCAATGGACGATATAAAGCGTCTTAGGGAACTTACGGGAGGTTCCATATCCCTCTGTAAAAAGGCTTTGGAGGAGTCCGGAGGGGATATGGAAAAAGCCATATTTAAGCTTAAGAAATCTTCGGAAGCGCTGGCTGAAAAAAAGTCAGCCACAAGGACGGCGGGAGCCGGTTTGGTTGAAGCGTATATACATGGCAACAAAAAAGTCGGGGTTCTTTTGGAGCTTAGGTGCGAAACCGACTTTGTCGCGCGCAACTCGGCTTTTCAGGTTTTAGCGCACGATATTGCTCTGCATATTGCGGGCATGAAGCCTCTTTACGTAAGCAAAGAACAAATTCCCGATGATGCCAGGAAGGAAGCCGAAGCTATTTTTTCGGAGGAAGCCCTTCGACAAGCTCAGGGTAAACCGGATTTGAAAGACAAAATACTACAAGGAAAACTCGATGCCCATTTCCGCGACACTTCATTGCTTTCCCAGCAGTTCGTAAAAGACCAATCAATTACTATAGAAGAGCTTATCAAACAAAGTTCCGGGACATTTGGAGAAAAAATCGAAGTGGCGAAGTTTGAAAGATTCGAGGTATAAATTATGATAATTTATTTTATTATTTTGGCTTTGAGTTTGGGGGGTATTTCGGTTATGGCCCTTCGAAATAGGAAAGATATTTTGGAGTTCCAATTCGCGAGGTTTTGCGATGGAATGCTAGAGAGATTATCGGATTGGTGGTACGGAGAAGCGCACAGCTATTTCCTTAAAGTTTTGGAAAAAGCGCTTCGAAGATTCAGGATTTGGACTCTCAAAATGGAAAGTTTTCTTTTCCGCAAGGTGCATGCCGTCCGCGGAATTTCCGAGCGCAAAGAAAACGGCAGCGATTCTTAAAAATTTTGCCGGCGTAGCTCAGTGGCAGAGCAGCGGTTTTGTAAACCGCAGGTCGTGGGTTCAAGTCCCTCCGCCGGCTCAAAAATTGCTATAATAAAATAATGATCCACCAAATTGTTATAATCGGCGGGGGGTTTGGAGGAGTTGGAGTGGCAAAATCTCTCGCGAAATGGGGAAGGGATATCCATATTACTCTAATCGACAAAAACAAATACCACGTTTTTTACCCAAGCCTTTACGAGGTGGCAACAGCCCATGTGCCAGAAAACGCTATGGGCCACAAAAAAATAAATTTTCACGAACTTTTTTCCTCGTCTTCATGCAGTTTCGATGAAATTTTTTTGGACGATTTAAATATATCCACTAAAGAAGGCGAAGTCGTAGAAATAGATTTTAAAGAGCAAAAAATAAATTTAAAAAGCGGGCGCCAAGTAAAGTACGACTTTTTGGTGGTAGGCACCGGGAGCGAATCAAACTATTTCAATATTCCAGGGCTTTATGAAAATTCTATTACTTTAAAAAATCTTGCCGACGCGCTTATGGTGCGCAATTCTTTGGATGAACTGTTCGCTGCTTCTCCAAAAAACAAGGTTATCAAAATTGCGATAGGGGGCGGGGGATTTACAGGGTGCGAGTTTGCCGGAGAACTTGTAGGATTCCTGGAAAAGCTTTCCAAAATACACGGACGGCCAAAGTTTTATTTTGAGTGTTCCATAATCGACGGCGCAACAAGCGTGCTTAGCGGAGGAGCGGGTCCGTGGACCCGGCAAAAAGCCAAAGAACGTTTGATTAATTTGGGAGTAAAATTTTATTTGGGTAAAAAGATAAAAGAGGTTAAAAAGAAAAAAATTATTTTAGAAGATGGTTCTATTATTGATTATGATATATTCATATGGGCTGGAGGGGTAAAAAAGAATACATTTTTGCAAAACCAGCTTTTTGCGGACCCTTATTTTAGAATAACTCCCTATGAAAATGTTTTCGGGGTTGGCGACTCCGTTTATTTTGTAAACGAAAAGACTGGCGCGCCTTTGCCAATGACCGCCTCTATGGCGGTAAGAGAAGCTAAATATGTCGCGGAAAATATTAAAAGAACTATTCAAAAACAAAAGCTTTTGGCATATAGGCCGAAGTTTCCAGGATTTGTGATACCGATTGGCAGAAAATATGCCATTTTTGAAAAAGGAAAACTTCGAATTGCCGGTTTTCTGCCTTGGGTTTTAAAAGATTTAATTTCGCTCCAGTACTGGGTTTCTATTTTAGGCATCAGGAGAGGATTTCGCCACTGGCGCCGGGCTATTCAAATTTTTGTAAAAAACGACTAAAAAAGCCCCGCTTAGGCGGGGTTTTTTTATACTATTTTTTTCTTTGCCAAACAATTGCTGTGGCATTGTCTTTTGTTTGTCTTGCGAGTGCGTCTTCAACAAGTTTTTTTGCGTCGGCGCCTTGCTCAACGAGTTTTACTATTCGATCGATTTGCATTTTTGAATTTTCATGCCCAGGATCGATAACCCCGTCAGAAACAGCTATTACAAAACTTTCTTCTGCCAGCTCGATTGTGTAAACGTCAGGCTCTCTATTTAAAATGTTATCCAAATACGAATCCCCGAGGGCTCTTGACATTTGCAGGCCATATTGAAGTCTATCGTCGTATATGTGTCCTGCGCTATATACTCCACCTCTTTTTATTGCTGCTTCTCGTTCCAATAAGTTAGTTCTTACGTTGTGTTCCGGACTTATATTGATAACTCCGTTTTTTGATCTGATAATTACCGGAGAATCTCCGAGTATGGCAACATTGGCAACTTGCGCGTCTTTTGGTATATGGACAATAGAAAGAGTGGAACCAGATTCAAAATTTTTAGTTTTATCGTTAAGAATCCTGACAGGTTCAAAGAGAGAATTTGTTTTACTAAATGTTTCCACAAGATTGTCGCAACAATAAATTGATGTTTGCGCGCCGTTGTGTCCATCCATAATCGCAATTAACCAACCATAGTCTCCGGCAGATAAAACATATTTATCTTCTTGATAACTTCTTTTTCCTATCACGGAAGCAGATGTGCATTCAACTCCTATTTTTTTCATTAAAATATCTCCTTTTCCAAATCTAGTCTTGCAAAATATTTAAATTTTGTCAATATTATAAAAATGAAGCGCATTTATTTAGACTACGCTGCCGCTACTCCTTTGGATAAAAAAGTGAAAAAGGCGATGGAGCCGTTCTGGGCTCGCAAATTTGCGAACGCCGGAGCTATTCATGCCGAAGGCGAAGAGGCTAAAAAAGCCATTGAGAATGCAAGGTCGTCCGCGGCTTCGGTTTTAGGATCTAAATCCGGCGAGGTTTTTTTTACTTCCGGCGCTACGGAATCGAACAACCTGGCTCTTTTTGGCATTGCCAGGCATTTTAAAAAGGGCCACATTATCACTTCGGAAATAGAACATCCGTCAGTGCTCGAGCCCTGCATGGCTCTTGAAAAAGAAGGTTTTAAAATAACGTACCTGAAAGTTGGGGCGGACGGCATAGTGGATCCGGAAGACGTAAAAAAATCTTTAAGGCCAGACACAATTTTGGCAAGCATTGTTTATGCAAATAATAAAATTGGCACAATCCAGCCAATACGCGAAATCGGCCAAATTATAAAAGACTATAGACTAAAGACTAAAAACTATGGACTATTTTTTCATACAGACGCTTGCCAGGCTTCTAATTATTTGAATTTAAAAATTGAAAGCCTCGGGGTTGATTTATTAACTCTCAATGCTTCCAAAATTTACGGTCCAAAAGGGGTGGGGGTTTTATTTAAAAAAACAGGTGTTAAAATATCTCCGCAAATTCTTGGCGGAGGCCACGAACAAGGCCTGCGGTCAGGTACGCCCAGCACCCCGCTAATTGTAGGGCTTGCGGAAGCGCTAGTTTTAACCCAAAAAATGAAAAATTACGAAAGCAAAAGGCTTTCCGAACTCCGCGATTATTTTATTCAACAAGTTTTAAAAGAAATTCCTGGTTCAAAATTGAACGGGCATTCAAAAAAAAGGCTTCCCAACAATGCAAATTTTAGTTTTTTGCAGAAAGAAGCAGAGTCCATTATAATAAAGCTTGATATGATGAGTGTTGCGTCGTCTTCCGGTTCTGCCTGCGAGTCTCAACACCAAAAAGATGAAAAAGAAGAAAGATATTCGGTAAGATTCAGCCTGGGCCGGCACACAAACAAAAAAGAGCTTAATAAAGTTATAGAAGTATTAAAGAAAATAGTAAAATGAAAGAAATAAAACCATTAAAATACAAAGAGTTGAAAGGGCTTTCTGAAAAACAGCTAAGTGAACACCATGATGTTCTTTATGCCGGATACGTGAAAAAATCTGGAGAAATAGAGGAAAAACTAAAAAACGTCGATTTATCTTCCGCCAACAGCGCGTATAGCGATTTGCGAGAACTCAAAATGGAGGAAACATTCGCAATCAACGGCGTAAAATTACACGAAGGGTATTTTGATAATATGACACCCAATGGTAGTCCCTCGCAAGGCTCGGGATCTTCGGGCAAAGCCCTCGAGTTGATTATTCGCGATTTTGGTTCATACGAAACTTGGGAGAAGGAGTTTAAGGCTATGGGGCTTTGCGCTAGAGGATGGGTTGTGCTGGGCTATGACCTTGATGAAAAAAAGTTAAAAAATATCTTATGCGATTCTCACAATCAGGGAGGAGTATGGAACATGGTTGCGATTTTGATAATGGATGTTTACGAGCACGCGTACTTTTTGGATTACGCGACTGCCAGAAAAGCGTATGTTGAAGCGTTTTTCCAAAATATCAATTGGGAATTTGCCAATTCACTTTTAAATAAGTATAATATTTTATAAATGGAGGAGTTAAACAAACAACAATTTATAGTGCTTGTGATTCTAGTAAGCTTTGTAAGCTCGCTTTTTACGGGAATTGTTACGGTTTCTTTGATGAACCAGGCGCCCAGTCCTATTACTCAAACAATCCAAAAAGTTATAGAACGCTCTGCGAGTTTGGAAAATTCCCAACAGCCTCTCCAAAAGGAAGAGGCGAAAGAACTTGAAATTGGAGCTTTGTCGCGCGATGTTTTGATAGGCGATATAGTAAACCGCGTTTCTCCCGCGGTCGTGAGCGTTATTGCTACAAAAGACATTCCGGTAATTGAAAAGTATTTTGTAAATCCGTTTCCCGACGACCTTTTTGGAAAGATTTTTCCAGAACTTCAAATTCCGCAGTACCGCCAAAATGGCACCGAAAAGCGGCAAGTTTCTTCCGGCAGCGGATTTTTTGTGTCGGAAGACGGCTTTGTGGTTACCAATAAGCACGTGGTGGCGGACCGCGATGCGGAATATTCAATTATTACAAACGACGGAAAAACAATGCCTGTAAAAGTTGTCGCTCGCGATCCTTTGCACGATATGGCGGTGCTCAAAGCCGATGGCAAGTTTTCTTTTATCGCGTTGGGGAATTCCGATTCTGTAAAAATCGGGCAAACGGCTATAGCGATTGGCAACGCGCTTGGAGAATTTCAAAACACAGTTTCTATAGGTGTGATTTCCGGCCTCAAAAGAAATGTTATAGCCTCTAGCGGAGGAGCGGGAGTTGAGGAGCTTACCGACGTTATCCAAACCGACGCGGCGATCAATCCAGGAAATTCCGGGGGCCCGCTTTTAAACTTCAAAGGCGAAGCGATTGGCCTCAATACGGCAGTGGCGCAGGGCGCGCAGAATATTGGTTTCGCTTTGCCTACAAATCAAATTACAAAAGGAATCGACGACATAAAAATTCATGGAAGAATAATTTATCCGTTCCTTGGAGTTCGGTACGCAATGGTGGAAAACGGAGCCGAATTGCAAAAAGGTCCTAACGGCGAGCCCGCCGTAGTGGATGGTTCTCCAGCGTACAAAGCGGGGCTTAAAGAAAAAGATATAATTTTGGAATTTAGCGGCAAAAAGGTGACAGGCGGTACCCCTTTGGCGAAACTAATACAGGAGCGCAAAGCCGGAGAGGCTATAAATATAAAAATTCTCCGCGACGGCGCGGAAGTGATACTCCAGGCTACACTGGAAGAAAGGAAAGAATAAGACCCTTGATTTTTGGGAAAAATTATGCTAAACTTTAAAATGACAGGATAAATTTTTATCAGTTTTATTAAAGTATATGCCTCCATTTTCGCAATTTACGATAAAAGCCCAAGAAGCCCTCAAAAAAGCGCACGAGCTCGCGGCCGAAAGAGGGGCGAACCAAATAGACGCTTTGCATCTTTTGGCCGCTTTGGTGCTCCAGGAAGAAGGCCTTGTGCCGTCTTTGCTGGACAAGCTCGAAATCGACCAGCCGAATTTGGTAGATTTGGTTTTAGGAGAACTCAACGATACATTGAGAGCGAATATTTTGTCTCCATCGCCGCAGATATTTTTGACGCAAGAATTGGGCAGGGTGCTTGAAGAAGCCCACAAAGCTGCTGCGTACTTAAAAGATGATTTTATTTCTACCGAACATTTGTTTATGGGGCTTTTGGAAGCGCCATCGAGGGCAAGAGAAATGCTTTCCAGGCTTTCTTTAAATAAAGAAATGATACTTCGAGCTCTTGCGGATCTTCGCGGTAACCAAAGAGTTACCGACGTTGAACCCGAAAACAAATACCAGGCTCTTTCAAAATACGCGCGCAATTTGACTCGCTACGCCAAAGAAGACAAGCTTGATCCGGTTATCGGCAGAGATGAAGAAATTCGGAGAGTGATGCAGATACTTTCGAGGAGGACAAAAAATAATCCAGTTCTGATAGGCGAAGCTGGAGTTGGAAAAACAGCAATCGCAGAAGGTTTGGCAAAAAGGATAGTATCGGGCGACGTGCCGGAGGCTCTCAAAAACAAAGAGCTGATATCATTGGATTTGGGCGCGCTTGTTGCCGGCACAAAATACAGGGGTGAATTTGAAGAAAGGCTCAAAGCCGTAATGAAAGAACTCGAACGCGCCGGAGGAAACGTTTTGCTTTTTATAGACGAACTCCATACTATTGTTGGCGCGGGAGCCGCCGAAGGGGCGATAGACGCTTCCAGTATGTTAAAACCCGCGCTGGCTCGCGGAGAGCTTCATGTAATTGGAGCGACAACCATAAAAGAATATCAAAAACATATTGAAAAAGACGCGGCTCTTGCCCGCAGATTCCAGCCGGTCTATGTGGAAGAGCCTACTCCGGAAAATACGATAGCTATTTTGCGCGGTATAAAAAACAGATATGAACTCCACCACGGAGTCCGTATTACTGACTCCGCGATAGTTTCCGCCGTTAATCTTTCGGCTCGGTATATTACCGACAGATTTTTGCCGGACAAAGCCATAGATTTAATAGATGAATCGGCCTCTTCATTGCGGTTGCAAATGGATAGTATGCCTATTGATTTAGAAAACGCCAAAAGAGACATAATGAGGCTCGAAATAGAAAAAGAAGCTCTCAAAAAGGAATCAGACATGGGTGCCAAAATGAAAATTAAATCGATACAGCAAAATATCGAATTTGTAAAAGAAAAAACCGCCGGACTTGAATTAAAATGGAAAAACGAAAAAGAAACAATTGACGCTATGCGCGAACTTAAAAAAGATTTGGAAATTCTTCGCCAAGAATCCGATTTGGCCGAACGAAGTGGCGACTTCGCAAAAGTTGCCGAACTTCGGTATGGGAGAATTCCGGAAGCTGAAAAAAAGATTTTATCTTTGGAAGCCAAGTTGCGAAAGGTTCAGCGTTCGCAGAGAATTATGAAAGAAGAAGTAACCGAAGACGATATTGCCGATATTGTAGGGCGTTGGACAGGCATTCCGGTAAAGCGTATTTTGGAAGGTGAAAAACAAAAACTTTTGCGGATTGAATCTGCGCTCAAAGAAAGGGTTGTGGGGCAAGACGAAGCGATAGGAAAAATCGCCCAGGCTATAAGAAGATCTCGCGCTGGCATTGCCGATGAAAAAAAGCCAATAGGTTCGTTTATGTTCATGGGTCCCACAGGGGTAGGGAAGACAGAGCTTGGTTTGGCGCTAGCGGAATTTTTATTTAACGATGAAAAATCCCTAATACGGATAGATATGTCAGAATTTATGGAGCGCCATTCGGTATCCAAATTTATCGGTTCGCCCCCGGGATACGTGGGTTATGAAGAGAGTGGCAATATCACCGAGCTTGTGCGCCACAGGCCGTATAGCGTAATTTTGTTTGATGAAATCGAAAAAGCGCACCCGGAAATTTTTAACATAATGCTCCAAATTTTAGACAACGGCAGGCTGACAGATGCCAAGGGTAGGTATGTAAATTTCAAAAACTCGGTAATAATAATGACATCCAACATTGGCGGAGAATTTATAAAAGAAATAGCCTCTCTGGGTTTTGTAAATAGAGAGGGGGACAAGGGAGCGAAAGAAAAAGAAAAAGAGCTCAAAGAAAAAATTTTTAGTTCGTTGGAGCGCAGGTTCCGCCCAGAATTCATAAACAGGCTTGATGAAATTGTCGTGTTTAACTCCCTGGCTCTCGATAGCATCAAAAAAATCGCTCGCATACAGCTTGCCAGATTAATTTCGCGCCTTGCCGAAAGAAATATTTCGGTAAGCATAAGTCCAGAGGCCGAAGCAGAGCTTGCAAAAGAAGGCTACGACCATTTGTTCGGGGCGCGCCCGCTTAAGCGTTTGATACAAAATAAAATTCTCAATCCTCTAGCCGAAAAAATAGTTGCCAACAAAATCCGCAATGGGGACAGAGTGTTTGCAGATTTTGTAAATGAAGAATTTATCATAAACGCCGAGCATCCAATGCGCGCCAGCAGTGGTGTTGCAAAAAATTTAAAACAAAAAGCGGAAGCGGTTAATTAGAGTTTTCTCCTAAAATGTCCAACGTTGGATGTTGGACAACTGCAAAATAACTGCTAAAACTAAATCATGCCAAGAGCACAATTTGCTGAGGGAGAATATTATCATATCTATAATAGGGGAGTAGAAAAGAGAAGTATTTTTACTAATGATCAGGATAGGTGGCGTTTTCTGACGCTTCTTATCATATTACAGGGCGATACTTCTATTCCTCAAATAAAGCGAATTCTTCCAAATGTCCAACATTGGAGGTTGGACGATGAGTTGTTTCAGGAAATAGAAAAAAATAGAACAGTGGAATTAATAAGTTTTTGTTTAATGCCGAATCACTATCATCTTATGCTCGGTGAAATAAAAGAAGGCGGTATATCAAAGTTTATGCAGCGTATTTCTGACTCATATACAAAATACTTCAATATAAAATATGACCGTAGCGGCCATTTATTTGGAGGAAAATTTCAATCTGTTCACATTGATGAAAATACATATTTAAATTATCTTTCGGCATACATTCATCTAAATCCTAGAGGACTTAATTCGTGGCATTCTAAAGAAATAAGCTATCCTTGGTCAAGTTTTCAAGATTTTTGCAAAGAAAATCGTTTTGGCAAATTTCTAAATCCATCTTTAATACTTGATCAGTTTGCCGATAAAAAAGAATATCGGAACTTCGTTGAATCGACGTCTTTTAAAAAAATTGAGAATCGACTGGGTTCAGAATATTTAATAGATTAATGAATTTTCCAATATGTTCAACGGTCCAATGTCCAACATTGGAGGTTGGACATAGCAGAGCCATGACCGGCAACTGCGAAGTTTGCGGTACCAAGATGTTTAAAATCTT
>ERZ1292623.3157-Hain-H51-01um-R1-3157-length-14229-cov-7_pt1 | contig 14229 bp, 33 predicted proteins | sample MGYA00564398_ERZ1292623 | MGnify/ENA primary metagenome ERZ1292623 (study PRJEB36523, sample SAMEA6512633) | groundwater metagenome | collected 2019-01-07 | study: AquaDiva: Metagenomics assemblies of 32 groundwater samples
TGCAGACCCTGATAAAACCACTTTGCCTGCCACCTGTTCCAAAAGGTCCCTTGATGCCGTTGGAACTCGGTAGGTATCTCCTCAAGCGTAGGCATAAGGTGGCTGATGCCAGCTGGAAATGCCTCGGTCAGGCGGTCTACTACTTGAGGTTTGCTCCAGTCTGTCATAAGCTATTCCTCCTTCCCCGGCCCTACCGGACCTACGAGCTGTTTACCTTGGCTAGAATAGCTCTGGTCAACCTTAATGCTTCCATGCCGTCGCCGCTGTAATTAGTCCCAGCATACTTTATCCAAGCAACTAATGCCTTTACCATCTGGTCCGTCTGATTTGGCGTCATCTCCTCCTCTTTGCCCTGGCCCTACGAGGCCTGTAGGCTGGTTTTCTCTATGAGCTGAAATAGAACTGCTGGGGCATACTCCAATCTGTCATGAGTTATCTTTCCTTTTCCTATTCCAATACTATTATAAATCTATTTTTATAAAAAGTAAATAGTTTACTCTTCATTAAACATTTGTTCTTTTTCAGATAATCCATATCTTTTACACAAATCTTCCCAACTTTCAATTCCTAATTCATTATCACTACCGTCGTCATCATCCTCATCTTTATAAGAGTTCCAAAATTCCTTAGCTTTTACTAACGGTGAAGCAGACTGACAACTCATCTGTTGACTCCAATAGAGAGGTTTTTTCATCGAAGTTTTTAGAACTGGAGTCAATCCAGCAGATAAACTTACTTCAAATACGATGTCTTCTGGAACAGTCTTTCCCTTATATTCATAATCTTGATGAAAATAAATCCCTGAATCTGTCTGCTTGAAAAATAATGGAGCATGATGTCGATAGACATAAAGCTTACCATTACTAATTACTACAATCGCTGCATTTCCAGAAAATTTATTCAAGCATTCTGGACCTTCTTCATCCCAATAACAAAGAAGCTGTTCGGTGTCCGTCTGTCCGTCTGATGGAAGATTCTTATCCACTGACACCATTCCATTATGAATAATCATTGACTTAACTTTACTATTCATACTGTGGTAAATAGGATGATTATTTTTATTGTCCGAAGGATGACCATGAGTAGCAAATCTTACATGAAATAATCCAAGAGTGGTCTGAGGTAAAGTGTTTTCAATTAATTCCTTGTCTCGGTCAAATAAAGCTGTCCCAACTCCTGGCTGCTTTCCAAGTAGCACTGAACCATCATGATAGAGGGCATACCCTGCAGCATGAGGATTTCCCCTACTAAATTTATCATAAAAATGTTTAATTGTTCGAAGTGAAAATGGTACTCCGACACAAGCCATTAATTTGCACATGATGACAACAACTCCTCCTTTACTATTTCTGGCCTCTTTCCTGTAATTATTGACACTATGCTAATTACTTCATCTCTTATCTTTTCCTCTGTTACATCATTACTAGCTAAGTATATTGTCACCTTCTTAATAAGGATATCTGTACTCCAAAGGAATCCAGTGTAGTTTTTACTGGCCCACTCTCCAGCAGGTTCAATAATAAAAGACACCCGTTCTAAAATGGGATATTTTGTGACTGCTAGAGCAATCCATTTTTCTGCTATCTCTTTTTTTGTCATCATGGTGCAACCACCCTTAAAATACTTTCAATAGTTGTTCTTACTCGAGTTTCATCTTCTCTTAAACTAACGCTAAGACCAATAGCAGACAAGTCCCATCCAAGAATAGTATAAGAAGGGAAGATGCTTACTATTGCATGTGTAAAAAGATTAAATCTTCGAGGCAAGAAAATAATATTGTCTTCTCCACGACTTATAGAAGCTCCAACAAACGTTACTTCTGGATCTCTATGCCAATATAAGTCTTGTGGTATATTAGTGTCATTCCCGCAACGAACAAGAAAGGTTCGATTATCATTATTAGCTGAAGATCGAGAATTATTTATCTTCCGTTTTCCCCAGACTCTTAGAACATCAAGTTCCTCCAGGAATTTCCCTTGTGCTTCTAAGTTACTCAAGAAAAGATAGAACATTTCGATGGCAGAACGTTCTTCTGCATTAGGTGCACTATCTAAAAGGTCATTATTTGTAGAAGGCAGAGTATGGCTCAATTTCTGTTCATTACTTAATACTGAAGCAATTACTAATGCTCCTTTTGTTAACACTGGATGGGCAAGCCATGAGGCTGGAGAGCGATATTCAAATCGATTTTGTTGTCGACGCCACAGACTAAGTCCATTATAACCGCTGTTCTTTCTATATCCATTACATCGATCTGAAAGTGGTCGAGCAATGAAAGTATCCAAAGCAGTAATTAGATCCCCAGGAGGACTATCCCCCAATCCTGAGATATGAATATGACCGCCGGTAGACTTAAACTTTCCTTCTCCTGCAACCACTGAACAATTTGTTGATACATGTTCAGCGACCGTATTCATCAACGAATCAATTGTCTGGAACACTTTGACTGGATCTCTTGACCACTGAGGTCGGAGCTCTCCAGTGACTCCGTCACCATCAACTCCAACTGTTGATGAAGAATCGCCATGACGAAATCTCTCTTGACTATTTGCTTCATGGTTCCAGACTTCAAATTCTGGGTCACACCCAATCCCTATTCCTCTTTCATCAGAAAGATCAGAGGGTGTTGCAACACGACTTTCATTTAAAAAATCAGCAAGAGTTGGATTTATTCTAAGTGGTACATCGTTTGATCTATTCCTTAGGCCACGACGATGAATTCTATGAGCATTGTAATGATGTTGTACGATTTGAATTAAAGAGGCTTGAGCATCAGAAGACACGCTAATATAAGTATCGCTTGATGAAATTGGTACATGAGGTATATACTGACTACAGTGAGAAGGAATACAGTCGTTGACAATAGTTCGAAAAACATTTGGAGAAATACCGGCTCGCCTAGCTAATAATCTAATTGATGGCATAATAGAGAGTTTCTTTCCTCCTCCTCTTGTCTAAGATAATTGTATATCTAAGCTAGTATATAGTAAATACTACAAAAAAGTAAATAGTGATTATTCTTATTTATATACTTAAATTTTCCTCCATAAAAATGTTTTCTATTGTCTTTCTACTCCAAGATACCCTTTTGGTAAAGTTTCAAGATTGCGTAATCAGCCATAGCAGGTGTCTCCTTATGCTTACAAGGACACTGACATGGATTGCGGTCTGCTTGAGTCAGAAATGGAAGAATATGATGCTTAAATCCTCTCTCTGTACATTCATCATGACGATTAAGATAACAAAATGGGGATATAGATAGAGCATTCTTCCAGTTCCATTTACTTGTTATACTACGTTTAGGATCCATTGCTATTTACTGTCTAGATCTTCATCAGACTCTAACTCTAAGTCTAATTTAAAGTTTCGACTAAATGGAACTTCTAATTTACTTAAGAATTTATCAATATGAAGCGACACTCTATTTACAATATAGTCTCCATTCCATAGAGTTACATGAATAAATTGGTCTTGTGGAGCATAAGAGACCACTGCAAAATTTTTATCATTGTCTGCATCTTGTGCAAGTATGGTCTTTTTATTTTCCTTTGCTAAAAACATTTTCAATTATCCTTCATTCGCAATTTTGGTCAATTGGCCAACGTATTTGCCAAGCTTTTTTCGAGCTAGATAAAGTTGTTTTTCACTCAACCAATTCTTCCTCTGATACTGCTCAGTGAATGAAGACAAGATGTGAGCATCTACTCCATTGAATCCTCGATGGTTAGTGTATTTGGTGCACATTGATGTTTGTTCATCTGAAGTTTGCTTATTGTAGAGCTGTATTAAAGATCGCCCTACCATGGTATCATTAGAAGAGAGAAGGTCCTTGATTTCTTCCTTGGACCAGACCTTTTTAACAGTTTCAGTGATCACGACTTCCCCCTTCTTCTAAGCTGTCCTCTACTTATCTAATACTATTGTATTCCTATCTAAAAAAATAGTAAATAGTATCAATTTAAGAATACTAATTATTCAATAAAAAGAAAATCCCCTCTAGACAGATCGGAGGTAAATCCATCCAGAGGGGAGAGAAGAATGCAGCCTAACTTAATCTAACTACACATCTGCTTTATCTAGTAGATCCTTTACCATCTCCCATGTAGTATCTGGAGAATCGTTCCAACTTGCCAAGTTAACATACTGATTAGGACCTGGAGACAGATGGCTCTTCAGCTTGCTTCTAACTTCGGTGCACAAAGGGTCAGAGGGATAACAATGGTAAACCGCACCAGAGAGGCACCACTTACATGCTGTTGGGGATATTTCACTGACAGGATGACCGCTCGCATCAACAGCAAACTCTCCTTGTATCCATTTCTCCGGGCTGTCCAATAATTCTCGAACTTTCATACTACACCCTCCTTGTCAGGACTAATTTTTCATTTTCTTCCAGTCTACTCTGTACCCCTATAAATTTACCTTTCCTCTCACTCACTCTCCTACTCGGAGAATAAGTTAGTACAGCCAGCACTACCGTCGTGCTCCACCTTTACCAGTAGACTTCACAATATTATTATATCCTATGTATTAGTAAAAGTAAACTTACTATTTTACCTCTTCTGACTTCTCTTTAGTATCAAATCCACCAGCGTCTGGCTTGCTCGTCGGTGATGTCCCCTATAACATCTCCATCGTATCTGCAAAGAGTGAACCTACCACAACCAAGGCACTGGTGGATTTGATAACCGTGAAGGCCAAACTTTGCATCAACCTCATCAGGGAAGAGCAGCAACATCTCGGTACGGAAGGGATTTCCACCCATAGTCATCAAGCAATACAGGTAATGGCTCTGGCATGTCGTCAGCCCCCTGGCCTTGCGCAATGCTGCCTCAACACGTTGCAGGCTCACGGTCAACTGCCGCTGCTCTTCTTCTAGCTTTTGCAGACGTTGTTCCTTATTCACTTGAGGTATCTTCTTTGGTTCGAGCAATATCCATTTGTGCAGCTACCTCTGGCCCGGCGGCCACCAGCCCCCCTTGAACACGATGCTAGGGGAGGCCTTATCGAAACCCCTCTTTACATGTAGTAAGAGAGGAAGACTCATTCCCTATAACTTCTGGCGTTGGAATCGTAGGTCGTTCACCTTCCCTATATTCTAAGACTCCAAGATAGTCATTGGAATCAGAGTCTTCCGTAACAGTTTTAAGATACTCCTCCATTACCCAAACTTCTCCAGAAGGATGATTATAATGAACCGCTCTAAAATAAAAAGGATCCTCCCAAAGACCAGACCAATAGGTCCCTTCTTCAGTTACATAGTAAATAACCTTCGATACTTCAAGACCCTTGATAAAAAAATCTAATGCATACTGACCTTTTACTCGCTTATCATACGACATAACAATTGTCCTCCTCTTAACTTACTTGCTTACGCCAAAGTTCAGGATGTTCAGCACGAAGCTTAGCCACTGAAGCCTTAACTTCTTCAAGAGTCTTTTGCTTCCAGATGTCAGGATATTGTTGTAATGATTTATTATTAGATGAAGTCATTTTACTTAAACGACCATTTTTCCTTCAGCTTTAGCTTGACGAATCAAAGCAGTAAGATGGGTTCGAGGTTTAACTGATAGATTTCCATCAGGAGAATGTTTGGTATTCCTTCGACGCCCGACTCTAGATCCAAGAGATCGTCTTAGTTGTCTCCTAGTGACTGTCTTTTTTTCAGCATTCATTTTTTATATCCTTTACTTTATTTTCTTGTTTTCTTCAGAACTAATTTTCCTTACATGTCAGTTTTCTTACCCATAAACGACCTCTCCCAGAACAGCCATCTGTAAGGCTAAATCGGCTGCATCAGCATCGTGTTCATCGTAAAACCGCTCCACCGTCAGGCCCCGCAACTTTGCGGCTGCCTCGATACCCTTCTCCATCATGGTTCCGTCAAGGCACCGAATCTGCCCTTCAAAATGGAGGTCCAAGAAGCCGCCCAGACCGGGAACATCGCTGGCGAACTCCGCCGTTGCGGGAGTGGGAGGCACGATTTCCACCTTGTCGAGCCAGTAGTTGCTCCCGCCTTCGAAAGCCGCCACCAGGATGTCAGAGATAATTTGTTTGTCCATGATTCCTCCCCCTTCTCTTGTCTTCTCGGCTCCTATTGCAATATTATTATATTCCTAAACTATAAAATAGTAAATAGTGCTAGTTTATAAATACTAATTATTTCTTAATCCTTACTTTAATCTCTGGTACATCAATCGCCAGCGGTTGATTTGATATGGTGAATCTAAATCGAGATTCTACTAATGCTCCAGTACTTGCATCAAACCAAAACCATGCATCACATGCTCCAGAGGCTCCAGTTCCACCATAGTAAATTCCATCAAGAGAAGGTGCATCAACAACAACAGTATTTCGTATTGTCTTTGTCTCTGATAAGAAGTTACAAGCATTTTGAGGCTTACTTCGTGCTACATAGTATGAAGAATAGCTTCCACTATCTGTTTGAATGTATACATACCATGGTCCAGGACCTGCTTGTGCATGAGTGAATTCGACTAAATCCTTTCTTAATGGAAAGTCTTGGGGTATAGGCATTGGATATAACGCTTGCGCTTTTAGAAATAATTTTTCACGAAAATTTAAATTGTCATGGTATACTTTAGTTTGTTCTGAGTTACAACTTGCTCCTAAAGCAGCTAAAGCGACCATTCCTAAACCCACTATCAATAATACTTTACCTATCCTTAGCTTCCACATGATGTTCTTACTCCCTTACTCCATTCTTTAATCGATAACTGATATGGCAGATTAGAATCTCTAAACTGAGCCTCTGTATAATCCTTTCTAGAATTTGCATTATACTCTTCAATCTTTTGTGCTCGATGACCCAATAACCCAGTGATGTTTGTTTGAATTCGAAATCTTTGGAATGAATCTTTTGTATTGTCTAATTGTTCATATTGAGCATCAAGTGATACTTCAGCCACTCGAACTCCGGCACACAAATTAAAGAAATGATTGTACGCTACAATTCGATGTTCAGCTGACTCAATTTGTATTTCAGCTCCAACTTTTCCTACTGGCGCTGCAAGAAGATATGGAATTAAAAGAGACAATGTAACAATGCCTCCAATAGCTATTGCTCCAACTACCACCAAAAGAAAAAGATTTGTCTTCATCATTAAACTCCTTTGATTACTCTATTTATTGACCTTCTAGGACCTCTAGAATGACCGTAGAACCCTCTGACTCATTTTTTTGTGGTAAACTACAACTTTGATTTAGAACATCCATTTTCCTCTAGAAAAATTAGTGATCATCATAATAATCAGAGAATTTTGTTTCAGCTTTAACACAATCTTCACACAAACCTAAACCTTCATGAGCAGTTTGTTGTCCAATTATATATGCCATTTCTCTTGCTAGTAATCGTTTCTTACAAGTAAGGCAAGTAGTTAGAGTACTTTCTGTTGAACCGCTCATTTTTTCAACATCTCAACATCTTTTAATATTTTGAGCTTGCCAGGGCACCAAGTAGTTAAGCAGAAGTTCAGCCACCAAGTCTGTACTGATGGTTTCCACCTATTAACCAGAGAGACCAAGGAAATTGCCCCACATACACTACACTGTTTCACTCCTCGTCCTGCATCAAAAGGTTTATGACGCTTACGCTTGGTTGTAGTCATTATTGTTTAATTCCTCAATCTCCCTCTGCGTTTTCACCCAGGCCAGAAGCGCCCCACGCCGCCTTTCTACTGTAGAATAGTCGTCGTTCAAGTTTTGCATGCGCATAAGTTGGAAGATGTCTAGCCCTGTCACCAAAGAGAGTGCGGTTGAAAACCGATTCAAATTGCCGATTGGTCTTTTATTATTTAAGCCCCTCGGTAGAGCCACGCCATAATCGACGGCGAGCCCGCCTAAAACACAGTGGTCGTCTCCGTCGGTGTAAACGTCACAGACGGTCGCATCGTGTGAGATGCTGTTGGCAATCCTGTCCCAGTCAATCGTAATCATTCTTCTTCTTATCTATTTGGGTCCGGCCAGGGTACATTTAGACCTGGCTGTCTAGTAATTCTCTAACTTTCATGTTACCTTCTTCAAGACTAAATCTAGTGCATGGTTTTCGATATTCAACATGGCTCAAGACCACATCAGGAACTTCGAGACACTCACACAAGAGTATATTCTTCCGCCACCAGCCTCATTCCATCCAACTACATATTTATTATATACTGTTTTGAAATTAAAGTAAACTCTATAAGAATATATTTTCACTGTCTAAAGTTACTTTTAGCTTTGTTCCTAGAGCTACACTAAGTTTCACTAAATCAACTATTGTTAAATTACAAGAATTCCCTTCAAAAATTCTTAAAAGCTCTTCAAGTGAAATGTTCATAGTCTCTGCAAGCCATTTTTTATTTAATTTTCGCTTTTTAAGAATATTAAGAGCATCTTCAATTACATCCGCCGCCAGCCCATCTGCAATGAACTCTGGATCATTTTCATATTCATGAACCCATTGGGTAAGAAGAGAAGATTCTTGTCTATGCTGTTGTATCATAAATTTAACCTTTTGACTTTCAAAAATTTGGTAGCGGGGGAAGGAATTGAACCTCCTGTCTTTGGCTTATGAGGCCAATGAGTGTTCCAGCACTCCGCACCCGCTATTGTATTATTCTTAAATTACAAATTTAGTTATTGATAGTTCTCTGTTATTTTAACCTTTTTTCAGCGGCAGGAGCACAAATTGCGCAAATAGAAAGTTGACGTAAGTGCTTACATATAGCAGCACCACAACTATTAAATCCTATTGCTTCTGGATATTTTTTGTCATTTTTAAACAAAACAATATTTTCAGTCATATAGTTTTTCTTTTTCACTCCCTTAAAATATAAACATTCTTTTGACCTTTTTTATAGCTTCATATTTAACAGACAAGATGGACCGGCACCGACATTTTCCCACCAGGCAATATACGCCAAACAGCTTTGTCAGGACACATCCATTTAAAACAGATATGACAAGCAATTGCAGAATGACTCACACCACAGCAAGTATTCATTACTTTAATTCCTTTTTACATCTCAAATTTATATTAGTATAAAATTAGTAAAATTTCATTTTAGATATAAAAATGGGCTTTTACCCCCTCCTTCTAATAAACAAAATATAAAATTAGTATAAAATGTTATTTTACTCTTTGATAGTTCAAATATCTTGTAATAATGTCTTTCGAGCACGATTTCCGAATGGAAAACAACACAGAGCTAAATACGTAAATCAATTGAATTCACTCTGTCTTTCTGAATGTTTACATAACAAGGTTCCATTCCAAGTGTATATATTAATTCTATAGCGACTCCACTAATCGCTCCTTTAATAGCTTGATTAACCATTGAGTCAGAAGCTCCAGGCCAAGTAATTCGATTAAGCAAAATTGTTTTGTGTAGAGTAATTAATTCTTCAAGTCTCATTATAATCCAAGCTTCTTGATCTACATTTACAATTGGCCTTGGCTTTTGTTGAGTTGGACTTTCAGTAGAAGGAAATTCTAATCCACCATCATTCACATACATTTTTTAACTCCTATTTATTAAACTAATATAAAATAGATATAAAATGCTTTTTATATCTATTTTATTAACTTTTCCGCCGGATTAATATAAAAAAATGTAAACAAATATAAAATTAGTATAAAGATTTTTACTTTAGTCCGAAAATATTTTTATATCTAAAAATGAAGATTCTGATCCCCCTTCTAATAAACTAGTACAACAAATTATTTATACTAGTATAAAATTAGTAAAAATATCCAATAACTGTGTAACATGGTGGAGCAGGGCAACCAAAGCCACCTCCAAGTCCTGAAGCCAAAGCTGTTTTTATATTACTCTTCAAAACCGTCAATTCTACTATAAAATTAATCTCTACCACTTCCAGACCAACCAATAGACCCAATGTAATAACAAATATAGTAAACCAAAACCATGATTCAAACCATTCATTATTATCAAGAAAAGTGTCAAAAGAGATTAATATATGAGTAAAACCCGACAAAATAAATCTCATTCTAGACTTTAACCTCTAAGAAGCCAACATTTCCAATCCAACCACACCAACATCTGTTGTCTAGTTCACCAGTACCTTTATGCTTATTTGAGCAAACCCAAAAGAAGCTTTTCACATTATCATCATGTATATGTTGTCGTCCTTCTTCATCATACCAAGATGAATAATATATATCTGTTGTTAGTACTTCACTAGGAAAAAATTTGCTAGTTTCTGATAACTTTTTACATTCTGGACAAATCATTTTCAACAAATTATATTTCTGTTCATGATTCATTTTTTTCATCCTTCTGATATTACGACCCATTTATGTAGATATTTTAATTCTTTTTCTTTCAACACAAAATCTTGACAGAATACTCCGTTTTTCTCGTATGATTCTTTATCTTCATCATCTAAATCATAATATATCCTATTCTCAACCTTAAGATTTTCTTCTTCTAAGTCTATTCCTTTAGACAATAGATACTTGTACTCAGTCTCAGTGGCATTTTCTTTAGTTAAGTGCTTTTCTTTTTTCTTCATCTTGTTCTTGTTTCCAGTTTAGTAAACATATCTCGTATTACTTTTTCTACTGCGTCGGCTGAAGTTCCTTCTTCTGCGTGATCATTTGCTTTAACGATCATTGGAAAAAAGGAACTGCTAGATTCATAACCAAAAATGAGACTAATATTATTTCCTAATTGTTCATGCGCTGCTGCGAATCCACCAGAATTCTCTTCTGGATCCCAACCATGACCAAATAACATCCATCCTATTGCGCAATGCTTTTTTTATTTATTTATTTAACTTATTTTTTTTAATTTGTCTTTTTGGCCCAAAAAATAAGATATTCCATATACTCTTGTATAGTATAGGACTTTTTGGTAGAATCTATTTCAATTGATTTTGTTGGAAGTAATGTTTGCTGAGTAGTCATTGTTCATTCTTCTCCTTTTAAACTAAGCCCTAATTCCTTAGCTGCTTTTTTTGCAAGAGAATTAAAAATAATATGGTCTCTTACCCATAATTTTAATAGTTCATTTGGATCAATATAATTTTTTGCTATTCCTCCTTTTCCTAAATATTTTCTAATTGCTTCTATTCTTGTCACTGTTTTCATTTTCTTTTTTCTCTTCTCCTCGATTAAATCTTAAATTCAAATGGTTCTACTATCAATCCTGCATCAAATCTAGCAATAAATGTGCTAACTTCTACTGGAAAATCTTTTGTTCGACGAACATATCTACTTTTGAAATCCAAGAAATAAATATTATCTCTTAAATTAGCTTTATCTGCATAAGACATATAACCTGCATAGACAGAAATTTTATCGAACCCCTTTCTATTGAGAGCCAATGCAACAGGACATCGTGTAGCATTTCTTTTTATGCCATTTTCTATGTCTTCTTTAGTTACTTTGATAGTTACCATTTTATCTTCCCCTTTTTCTTTAATTGTACTATATCTGTATGATAACATTTTTGACATTGAATGGCCATCGCTAAATTAGGAGTGGTATGAACCTCTTCCCAATTATGAATGCAATTTCTAACGCATTCTTGACAACAAGTATGAATTGTCTCTGCTCCGCATTTAATACATTGTCTAACTACAAATACTGACATAATATCTTTATTATCCTTAATTTTGTAATTATAAAGTAAACTTATTCTTCTCTGTCATCTTTCATGTCTTCTTCTAATAATTCTTTAATAACAATCGATTCCATAGCTTGTAAATTTCTTTCTTTATCAAAAATTTGATTATGTACTAATTCTCCTTGGTTTAACCGTTCATTCAACTTTTTCAATTCCTCCCGAATTACTAATACTCTAAGATCATGTTGTGCTTCTTCCCATAAATCAACTATTGACATACTATTATGCACCTATCCTTAACAAATACTTTCCCGGTTTAAAACCTTTTCCAGAGTCCCAGTTTTTCACTTGTTGATATAAGTTATTAGAATATGTAGAAATATGTGTATTACCATTGTAGATAGTATAAGCACAGCTTGTAATTCCAGCGCTTACAAAAGATGTATCATATTTATCAATCAGAGCTTGGGCCACTGGACAAATCATTCCCTTTAATGGGTATTCAGAAGGATAGACATTTGCTTTACTTATATGTTCTGAAGTAATTGTTAGATACATATTTTAATCTTCTTCCTTTGTTATATTTACTTCTTCAAAATATTCAAAATCCATATATTGTTGTTTCTTGAAATATTTTCTTATATCAAGATTATTTATTACTGATATATCATAAAACCGCTTATCCTTAGAACAAAAATACGAAACCTTTCTACCAATAGTACTTATGTAAATTACTTCTTGAGCATTATCCTTATATGTCAATAATTTACACCAATTACATGACACTATTTTATTATTCTTTTTCATCTTTAAATAATCCTTTCGGTCTACTTTCAATTATATCTGCCATCTCTAAAAATGTCTTTTTCAATTCATCATTATCCTCGTCTAAACTTGACATACTATTATATTTTCCTTTATAAGAATTCAAGCCTAACCAATCTCCAACTTTTTGTGGTAAATATAAATATTGTTGGTCATATGAATAAATATCACAGATAGGATTATTTAATTTATCTATTTTTAATCCACCAACTTCTTTTTGATATACTTCATATGCTACACCTAAACAACAATACATATTGTCATAATTAAGCCATCCATATCCTTGTTTATACTCTCCAGATCTTAATGCTTCTGCCCATAGTTCTACTGAGCTTTTTTCCATTATGTTATTTATCTTATTATGCATTTAATTTATTAAACCAGTTTGAATTATGCTTGCACTTACTATTAGTATGCTAAATATTATAATTATTCCTATTCCTATTATTCTTATTGTTAGCATTCTTACTATTTCTTTTCCTTCTCGCAAAAACTTGAATCAATTTGAGATATAGAATACGATGGTCCACCTAATGTATTAACTCTTCTATAAACTTCATAGCATACTTGAGTCTCAGAACTTTTCATTATTGCCCATTTAGGGAAGAATAGTAGTTCTAAAAAACTTGCAAATACTGTTCCAACAATCAGACCTGAAGCAATTAGTATAAAAAATCTTCCTTGCATTATTTTACTTCTCTATTACTATAATCCATTTATATGGATACTTTATCTCTTTTTTCTCTAACACAAAATCTTGACAGAATAATCCATTACTTTTACATGATTCATCGTCTTCACTTAAATCATAGTATTTCTTATGTTCTATTAAAGTTTCTTCTTCTAAGTCTATTCTTTTGACTAGAAGATATTTATATTCATCCTTGACGTCATTTTTTTTTAGTTAGATATTTTTACTTCATATTCTTTAATTTCTACTAATAAATCATCTAATTGACTTTATAATCCTCGCTTTAATAGATCTTTCATATAAACAAATAAATCATTTTGTTCTAAGTCTTCTATTGCTTCTGTAAATTTAGTAGTCCATTGTTTAGTTATTTCATACTGATGATTATTTTTTATCATGTTTCCTTATTGACTTTATTAATTCAGCTGAAATGCCTTTGCCACAGCCAGCACAAGGTTCGGGATACGTTGGGTCAATCCAAGGAGCATTTCCCTCGTTATTTCCAGAAGGTAAATATGCTCCAACGTGACCTGTCCCCTCACACGCAGGACAGTCCCGCTTTGCTGACACGATTTGCAGCAGGATGGCGGAGGTGGGTAATTCTGTAAGCGCCTTAGAAGTCATCATCTCATGTCTACTTTCCTCTCTGAAGACATTGTGCTCCAAATAATGGGCGACCAGTTTTAGCGTCAAAGCCGTAGGAGATAATCTGTCCGTGTTCTCCTCGTACACCCTGGTCATACCGCTTTTTACAAGTACACCTGTACATACGAACATCAGCTTGATAATTCGTGGGATGAAACGCTTCCCACGAATGACTGTGGAAGGACCAGAGATACTTAAAACTGAATTTACTCATACCCCGCAGCCTTCATCGCCTTCATCGCTGCGATGTGGTCGTCATCGGCCTTGCCATGATAGACCGTATCCATAAACTTAGAGTGGTGACGCCAAAAGCGGACACTACGCTGACCGAAAACTGTCACACTAATTTCAGTGGCCCATTCCGCCTTATTCATGGCATCCTGGATGGCCTGACGGGTGGAGTTGGGAAGCCAGTTGCGGCCACCACAAATCCTACAAACAGCCATATTATTGGAATCAACGAATTCCGGCAATACG
>ERZ1292623.2365-Hain-H51-01um-R1-2365-length-17005-cov-16_pt2 | contig 14228 bp, 14 predicted proteins | sample MGYA00564398_ERZ1292623 | MGnify/ENA primary metagenome ERZ1292623 (study PRJEB36523, sample SAMEA6512633) | groundwater metagenome | collected 2019-01-07 | study: AquaDiva: Metagenomics assemblies of 32 groundwater samples
AAAAAAAGAAAAAAAGAATTTACAAGTTTTTCTTTACGTCTCTAATTACATTCTCAGCTTCTTTTCTTAGACCTAGACCTAAAGCAATACCTAATGCCAACGCAATACCTGCAGCAAATGCAATTATTACATATAACACTAAATTTTCAAATAAGCCAACATCTAATCCAATAAGTCCTAATGCTTGTATAGTAACTAATATTATAATAATCCACTTCAAAATAGTTGCTGTTAATCTCATTCCTTTCATCTTAGTATGTTCACCAATCTTAATCTCTACATAGTGAGCTGCTGCTAATCCTAACAACATTATAACTACCGCTACCAATAATTTTGGTAACCAGAAAACAAACTCACCTAATATATCACTTAAAGAACCTAAGTTTAATAAAGAAACAGCTACTTGCAGAGCAATTATTATTATCCACCATTTAAGCAACTCACCGAGTAATGCTGGTACATCTGTATGTCCAACAGCCTTTGTTAACTTTGCTCTCCTTAATGCCTCATCTAATCTAAATTTATCTAATAATATTCTTAGAGCATGACCAAGAATAGCCGCAACAAAAGCACCTACTAACAGTACTATAATCGCAACAATAATACTTGGTAAAACATTAACAAAAGCCCCCCAAAGCTGACCTAGTGGACTAGTTACTCCATAAACAGTTTCCTGTATAAAAGCCACTCATTACACCTCCAATTTTTTATTAATATAACATATCTTTAGTATTTTATAACTTATTTTTACTTTAAATACTTTCATTAGTACTTTAGAATTGTAACATAAACATTACGTAATATATAAGTTTATATATCACAATGATATATCAATTAATAAAAAAATAATATCTATATAAACTCATATACTATGTTCCAACAAAAAGCAATTCATTATCCAAACTTGAAAACGGTTTTAATGATAGAAGCATTTTTGCAAGAACAAAGAAAGCCAGTTAGTAAAAATACAATTCTAGATTCATTACCAAAGAAAACTATGCGTCAAACATTAAACATTGTTCTAGAATATTTAGAATTAAGCAATAAAGTTTATATCAGTGATCAAGGAGTAGAATGGGTTTTCGATGAGGGTGCAAAATTAAAAACTTTATTAAAGAAAGCAGCTAGTTCTATTTAATCATATTTTCTATTTCTTTTAATCTGTTTATCTTACTTAATCTTTCTTTACCGAATATCCCACATTTAATATAAGGAATATCCCATGCAACAGCTAAATCAGAGATTATATTATCCTTGGTTTCTCCACTTCTATGAGAAATAATAGGGGTTATATTATATAATTTAGCCCAATCAACAACTTGTTTAGTTTTAACCAAAGAACCAATCTGATTCGGTTTTATAATAACAGAATTAATTGAATTTTCAGATTTTTTTAATCTATCTAAATTAGTGCAAATTAAATCATCCCCACAAATTAACTCGCCCTTTATTTCTTTAAAACCATCAAAATCATTTTCTTCTAACGGGTCTTCCACATATTCTAAACTATATTTATTTATCAATCCATTAATATATTTAATCTGATGAGATTTACTTAGTCTTCCCTTCCTATAAAAATAAAAACCACCACTATACAAGCTTGAAGCAGCAACATCTAAACCAATTCCTACAAAGATATCAAACTTCTCAAAAAATTCCTCAGTTAAATTCTTTAAAAAATCTAAAATAGTAGTAGCGTCTAAAGTAGTTATCCAAGCTCCTTCATCATTTCTACCAACAGGTTTCAAATCCTTTTCAATTCTCTTATAAATATGATGATTAGCATAAACATTATCTTTAAAATTATCAGCATGTGGTATTAACAAAAACTCTTGAAAATCAGTACTCTCCCCTCTAAAATGTTTTCCTCCACCAATGCAATTCCCTAGTGGTATAGGTAAAGAATCAGCACTTGAATTTAAAAAACTCCAAACATTATTAGCACTAGCTGCTCTTAGCATAGCATACTCCAAAGCTAAAATTACATTACCACCAACTTTTTCTAATCTCTCAGTATTATCATACTTCAGTATTATATCTTCAATTTCCTCAAGATCTTCAAAACTATCAAATCTAAATCCTTTCAAAGCCTTATGCAAAGTCCTATTGATAAACCCAAGATTAATACCACCAGTAGGAAAAGTATTTACTTCACATTTACCAGTAGAAGCACCAATAGGAGCACTACCTTTAAATTTTCTATTAACAGTTATCTCAACAGTCTTTTCTCCTCTAGAGTTTAAAATAACTTCACCTCGGATTTTTCTAATTCTCATATAAATAAAAAAAGAAGTAGAAGTTTATAAAATTTGTCTAATCAGCAATTCTAAGAGGCAATGGTCTCTTAATTGTTATTGGTAGAATCCCCGCATCAAATTCTTTTTTAGCAATTTCTATAGGGCTATACATTATTTTCTCAAAGTCATTTTTATCCATCTTCAATAATAAAGGAGCACCCATGGCAAGTTGTAAAGCTCTTGCTCCAATTATTCTTGCTTTCTCATACTTAGTATAAATTATTTGTTGTTTTTTTTCCATTTTATCTCCCTTTTTCCAGAAATCTTTTTCGCCAACAATTTGAAAAGACTATTCTAAAAGGCTCATTTAAATAGTTTTCTTAATTCTTTTGCTTTCTTAACTCCTAGTTCAACCATCATATCTACATCTTCAACAGTTAAAGGTTCGTTTCCTCCTTTTTGTAAAGCACAAACACTTCCGTTCTCTATGCTAGTAACAGTTAGCCTAGATTTCATTGCTTTTTCTTCGTCTAGACTAGGATCAATCACATACTTGTCATTAATCTTAACTACAGTAACTGGCATTGGTAGACCATTCAATTCAATACCTTTTTTAGTTTTTTGTTCATAATCTATCTTCTCTGTTTTCTCATCATATTTAGGAAATTTAGCATCTTTTATAGCAGCTAAAGCAGCTAATCCTACAGCATCAGCTAGATTTCCATCATCATTTACACTATAAACATCAATCAGTATTGTCCAAGACTTTTCACCTTTTTTGATTAATAATTTCTTTAAGTCTAATGAACCACTTTCTCTTAATCCCCTATCAACCACACTTCTCGCAAGTTCTATACTTTCAATACCTGGAGGACCACTTTCAAATTCAGGAGAACTCAATGGTAATAGTTCAACATTAGCTATTATAGTACCTTCATCAGGACTATCAGGATAAGGAGTACCTACCTCCATTTTTACACCAGCGACAACTTCAGTTTTACCAATAGTTACTCTGGCACTTCCTTCAGCAGATTTACTAGAAATACCATATTCAATTTTAATATCTCTAAACTCATCTGCTTTTCTTCCATCCATTCTAATGTCTTTCTCTAAAAGATTAACTATATGGTTTGAAACTATACTCATTTTTTATACCTCGCCTTTAAAGCATCTTTTTGTACTTTATAGATTTGCTCACAAGCCCTTTTCGCAACTTTCAAAGCTTCTTTCAATTCACTTGGTTTAGCTAAACCATCCATTTGCAATAAAGTAATATTCCCATTTCTTGGCATTATTGCTACAGGAATATCAGCCATTCCTTTCTCATAATCTTCTTCCTCTTTAGATACATCTACCACTATTTTATCTTCTATCCTACCAATAGAAACTGCACTAACTAAATCCTTCATTGGAAAACCAGCATCAGCAAGTGCTAAAGCTGCAGCAGTTATGCCTGCACATCTAGTTCCACCATCTGTTTGTATTAATTCTATAAATATATCTACTACAGAACCAGGAAAATCAGTTAAATCTAAAACAGGAGATAATGCCTTTTCAGTTATAAAACTAATCTCTTTACTCCTTCTACTTGGACCAGGTCTTATTCTCTCACCTGAACCAGAAAAACTCATCATATTATAATTACATCTTAAAATTCCTTTCTTAGGGTCTCTTAAAAATCTAGGAAATAAATCCTTTGGACCATAAACAGCCGCTATAGCAACAGTTTTACCAATTTTAAACATAGCACTTCCATCAGCCCTAGGTATTACACTAACTTCTGCACTAATTTCTCTCAACTCATCAAATTTTCTATTATCAGGTCTTTTATTGTACATTTTCTTCACCTTCCTTACCATCTACAGTAGTTCTCTTCTCTCCACCAACTTTCTTCTCTAAATAAGCACTTACTTCATCAGTTAAACCTTGAATATGAGCTTTCTCATCAATCATTTTGATAGTATCAACCGCTACTTTCTCTTTAACAGGATCAATACCATATATCCATATCAAACCATTTTGTCCAACTACAATTCTGCAATCAGTCTTAGTTTTAACCATAGAAATCATACTCCCTTGTTTTCCAATTATTCTTGGAACTTTAGCAGGATTTACTTTTAATATTACTCCCTCACTTAATTTCCTTAAACCAGGTCCTTTCATAGATAAATCAACTTGTTTACTCTTTGTTACATTAGTAATATTAGCAACAACATAATCTCCATAATTATAATATTGTGTCAAATCAGCTCCTTTAGGAATATAATCCATACTACCGTCTCTTAATGGTATTAATGCAAAATTGGAATAACCAAAATCTACAAACCATCCATTATTTGTAACTTCTTCAACAGTCCCAATTACCATATCTCCTCTCTTCGGTATATATTTTATAGCTAATGGAACAACCTTAACTAATCTCCCATCTATACTTACAACTCCAACCTGAGAAGCAATTATATCTTCACCTTCTCTAAATGCTCCTCCACTCGGTAAAAAATCCATTCCTGCTGCAAGTATTTCACCAGGAACTACTATATCTTTATCTTTTATCTTTAAATCTCCCATTTTAGTTCTCTCCTACTTTTCTTTCAACGCAATCATATATATTATGAACATAAAAATCTCTTTTATTACGCACAAATGCCTCTGGAATAAGGTCTTCAACTGTAATTTCCTCAATTTCAAATCTTTTTTGTAATCTTATTGATAAATCTACACCATATTGTAAGGAATCCATTCCATAATCTCCAACTATAGAATCTTTAGGATTTATTGTCCTTTTTATTCCCATTTCATATAAAATTTCATTAACCCCAATTTCAATCTCACTCCTCGTAATTGTTCCAACCATTTTATTCCCCCAATATCCTACTCCCTACATCACCATGACAAATCCCATTTAATTTAGAAAAAAATTCATCAACCATACCACCAGGTATCTCTAAAGTAGATTTTAAACTACCATCCCTTAGCCATTCATTAATAGGATTTCCGTAATTTTTTAATACATTAAAACATTGTCCTGAAAATTTAGCAGGTATAACGACCTCAACTTTTTTAGTCACAAATTTAATAGGTATTATAGTTCTTATTTTTTTCATAACAATCTCAACTTGATCAGATGCAGATTTATGTTCATCAATATTAATCTTAGCCTCTTCCATTGCTGCTTCAATTCTTTGAGGTGGATGAGGTAATCCGGTTTTAGGATCAACACCATTCCTATGGATTATATTTACAACTTGTTTCCTTAATCCATCTCTTTGTTTAGCTAAATGTTCCCTAGTTAATTGCACCATCCCATGTTTAATTATTACTTTACCAACTTCTCTAACATCATTAGTTCCAAAAATAGATTTTAAATCATTATCACTTGCTTTATCCCCTTTCTTAACATCTTTATAGACATCATCCACAGCAAGTATATCTTCCATAGAAACATTTTTTCCATGTTTAAACTCAAAAGCTTTATCACAATCTACTAAAATTTCAAAATGTTTTCCATCTTTCTCTAATCTAGCAATTACTGCCTTATCTATATTAACCATTATTTAAATTTAGAAAGTTTGTCTTGAGTTAATCTATTAAATTTTTTCTCATTATTATTAATATAAGCACCATCAACTCTTATAATATCAAACTCCTTGCCTAAAACTCTTCTTAATGCTTTTATACTTAACTTTATACCTTCCTCAACACTTATACTTTCTTTATACTCCTTGTCTAATATTTCTTTTATTTCAGCTTCTCCTTCACCGATCGCAGTTGCTTTAAACTCAAAATATATCCCAGTAGGATCAGTTAAAAACAATTTATTTTCATTATTTGGATCTACACCAACAAACAAAACACCTACACCAAAAGGTCTTGCACCTCCATACTGAGTGAATTGCTGTTTTATATTACAAATATCCTTAACAATAGTCTGAACATCTATTGGTGTATCATATGTCACTCTGTGCTGCTGAGCTAAAATTTGGCTTCTTTCAATTAAAACTCTCCCATCACTTATAATTCCAGAAGCAGTTGCAGCTATATGATCATCAACCTGAAATACTTTCTCAACACTTTCAGGAACTATTAATTTCTCAACTATCCTTTTATCAGCTACTAAAACAACTCCATCTTTACAAACTAATCCAATAGCACTTGTACCTTGTTTTACAGTTTTTTTAGCATATTCAACTTGCAATAATCTTCCATCTGGGCTGAACATAGTACTTGTTCTATCATAACCCATTGCTTGATGTGACATTTGTTGTTGCATTTTATTCTCCTCCTTTTAATAAACCTTCATACCGTGCTTCTAGTTCAGGATATCTTCCAATTTGTTGACCTATTGGCATATATCTCTTCCACGATCCATCATTTTCCATTTGATGCCTAATTTTTTCTTCTTCTCTAAGATCTACTATAGCCAATTCAATTTCAACATCTCTAAAAAATCTAAGATCTTTTAATGTAATTTGTTCAACTGTCATTTACATACCTTCCTTTACCTTATTTAAAACACCAGAAACCTTCTTTGTTCTAATAGGTTTATTTATTAAAGCTAAACCAGTTTTAACTTCGTCTACATATCTATGATTTACCTGAATTATACCTTTATCCTCTTTAGATTTAACAAATCTAACTCCGGCTTTAGCATATCCTAATTCACCAATAAATCTTTTCAAATTATCATCTACATCTTTATAATTCATTTTTCCATCAATTTCATACAAAATATACCTTTTCTTTTCTTTTAAACTTGGTAATAAATTTTTAATTCTTATCACCCTGAGAAATAAGCTTTTTTCCAGCATTTCTCTTCTCTATCAAAATATCCTATCAAATAGCCCTATTTAAACTTTACGCTTTTTTATTTGACTTTACACATAAAATAAAAAGAGAAATAAACTTATATTTAAATTATATTAAAAATTATCAAACACAATATGTGATTCGTCACCAAATATTATCTCACATTTATCATCAGTATTATTTAATCCTTTTAACTGATTTATACCAGTTAGATTAATACCGTCATTTATCTTGAAATAACCAGTATTTGCTGTTAAAGTGAAATTAGCTCCCTTATCCAAGTTTAAGTTATTAATAAGAAGACAATGATCAGAGCAATCAATTTCCATATCTCCGGAATTATAATCGCATGTCGAACCACCGCTTCCACCTTCTCCAAATCCAAATATTTGAGTATAAGTTACATTCAAGACAGTATATCTGTCTATTAATTGAGTAATTTCCTCAATAGTTCTTGTTGTGTCCTCAAATAATAAGAAATAAATATGCTTTCCGTCAGCTGAATTGTTTACAAATTCTGAAATAGAAGTATTAATTGACTCCGAAATATTAAGTGCTGTTGAAACAGGTGGATTAGTTGTTTTACTTAATAAATACCAGTTTTGAGCTGTAACATTTCCTACGTAAAGAGACATATTTCTGATAGATGTTCCTGATTCTGAATTATCCTTCATTTTAACTAATATATCTAGTTGAGTAATATCATCAGGATCTTCTGAAATATTAAACACAATCCTATGACCTACTCTAAATTTGGTTCCTATCATAGGAGGACCTCCCATAGAGGCAGTTACTCCGTTTCCGTCATCTACTGAGATAGTATCTAATTCCCCTGATGAATATTGAGTTCCATCAACTTCACTCCAGGTCCATAAACTATGTCCTGTAGAACCTTCTCTCCACGCTTCAGTACCAGTAGAATTTGGAAGATAATCTGCAGTTGGATCTAAATATAATGTATTGGAATTAGAATCATATCTAGTCAATAAATTACCTATATACACTCTCTTTTCAGATTGACTAACATTTACAAATAGATTATCATTTAACAAATCATCAAAGAATAAACCAATTTGTTCTGCTGCTATGTATTTATCATTAAATATTAAGTTTTTTAAATCAAAACCGTAATGATTTTTATATGTTAATGTTAAATAATTCATATCATTTATAACATTTGCAGCATTATCTATATTCAATGAATACTTATGATTAACTTTATTTTTAGTTGAAGGAAAATCAAAGGTTATTTCTGAGTTTGATATTTTTATATTGTCTAATGAGATATAATTGCCTTTATAGATCGTTCCTACTTCCATACTTAAGTTTTTATAACCATAAATACCATTATAATGGAAAACTATTTCATCATTATTCCTTGTTATTGATAATACATCTGCACTATCAACCCAACCATTAGTAGAATTCTGAGCAAATCTTGCACCAGTATAATATTCAGCAGAACATAATCCATTATTACATGTAGTCCTTGAAAATTCAGTATAATCTGTATTTGATGTTTGTTCCTGACCTACTGTAAAAACAGCTGTGAGTAATACAATTACTAAAACTGCTAAGATGCTTAATTTTATATTCATCTTTTTATCCCTCTATTATCAGATTGCTTCCATTCCAAAATATTGATGATTCTTTATTACTTCCAAAGTAGAATTTTGAATTATTGGAAGGATCATCAAGTTTAATACTGCCTGATTCAACTTCCAATAGCTCTTCAGGGTCTGTTGTTCCAATCCCAACATATCCTATATTTGCTCCGGCTTCAATAGATATGGCATCTTGTGGAAATTCTGCTAATGCTAATGAAAAATTACCAGTGGCTAATCTAAGGTCATTATCATCAGCCTGGTAATAAACAAATCCTCCTCTTTTACTGCCATTTTCGTTTAACCATATAATGGAACGGTTAATATTCTGGTCAGAAGATCCTGAAACTCCTCCTCCGGTAATTATCCTTACAATGGTATCCACAAATTGATTACCCTGTATTTCCACATCATGTTCTAAATTTTCTAAATTTTTAAGTCCGAATGACATTTTATTATCTTTTAAAACAAAAGAATTATTTAAGGAGATATTTCCATTTACGTCTAATAAAAAATTAGCAGTGTTTTTTCCTATTGCAACACCAGTCGTACTGCCATTATACAAAAATCCGGCATTATTCCCCCATAAAGGAAGTGTATCAGTATCTGCACCGCATGTTATTTTACCGCTGGCATCAGTATCAAGAGTATCACATGAAAAAATACTTAGGTATAAATCCCCTGTAAAATTACCATCTCCTACTACATTAAACAAATTTTGAGGATCTGTTGTTCCCACTCCTATTTTATTATTTATAGAGTTTACAAATAAAGTACTATAATCAACAGATAAATTACCTGTAACATTTAAATCACCATTTCTTACTCTAACATCCTCTGCGCTTACTATAACTGATATTAACAGTAAACTAAGTAACATAGCTCTCGCTAGTTTAGAACTTAAAATATGAGAAAATAACCTTCTTGGTAATGAAACTTTTTGCACAAAACCTCTTTGTTTTTTATTCCCTAGTTTTGTTTTATTTATTGCTTCCATTTTTACCTCCTAAATATAAGAAACTACGTTTCTTATCAACTTCTTATGGTGTACTATTCTCATATAACCTGCCTGTTAAACATAAGTCTCCTGTATTATCTAAATAACTCACAACTGTTCCAGTTACATCTTCTACTATGAATGCATAATTACTAGGATCACAACTAGCTGATTGATCAGAACAATCTCCTGTTTCTATACATAAATTACCTTGATTATCAATATACGCGACTACATCACCAGAACTATCATCTATAATATATGAATCAGCAGGAGCAGTACAAATTCCTCCTGAAGTACAAGTACCATTTAATACAAGATTACCCTCATCTCCAAACCAGGCTACAGCTTCTCCAAAGATATTATCGATAAAGAACCTGTGTGTATCATTAGCGGGTGGTATCTCTTCTGTGAGATTATAAAAAATTTGTAAATCAGAAATATTTAATCTACCTTTTGATTCTAATCCGAAAGTTAAAGGAATACTACAATTTCCAGTACAGGAATTGTCTATATAACTTTGTAAAGCTTCAGAAAATTCTAATTCCCTTAGATTATAATCTATATCTATTGAATTTAAAGTAAAGTTAACTTTATAATCATGTGATGTTATATTTATTGGAACTTGGCAATTTCCAAAGGAATCATTCATACATATATCAAGATAATTTTCTATTTCTAATCCTATTTCTATTTCATCATAATTAGAATGTAAATTTCTATAAACTCTTGTTCCATTTATAAACATCGAAATATCTCCGGGAGCCAAAACACTTATTCTTAAAGTATCATTATCGGCATAAACACTATCATTAACTGAAACTATAATATCAGAATAGCCTACTTGATTAGCTGTTGGTGCACCACAAGTTAAATTTCTTTCTCCCGTTAAACTACAATCAATTAGTGCAGTATTTGATTCTGATTCTATAGTAAATGTTGATTCTTGTGGAGTATCATCAAAATCATAATGACAATCCCATAAATCAACTAATATATCAGAACCATCACTATTCATTAAAGTTGAATCATCTTTACAACCAACTAAAACAGGAGCTTCATTTGGTATATAGGTTACATTTATATAATTGTCGCCGGCAGATAATTCTACATAACCCCTAGAAGCAGATTCTTCGTCATTTATTTTTAATATAAAGGAAATCTTTTTACCAGAATCTGTATAATATTCATGATATACACCTCTTGGTTTATCGAGTCCAAGAATACCCACAATATCCCATTCATACCATGTATTTGAACTGGTAGTACATACTCTATCTAGGAAACTACCAGTATCATAACCATTATCATTATTCCAATTTGCACTGCTTTCACTCCAACTATCTTCTACTTTTAAGTAAACGTCAATAGAATCTTCTGTACCAGGACAACTAATGCCTGAAGATACTAGATCAGTATACATATAAAGTTTTGCAGCTGTAATGTTCTGCGCATTTGGTATAGAAGATAAGTCATACTTTACAAGACCCCTTACTTTATTACCCACTGTGTTTTGTTCAACTTGTATCCAATTATAATTATGACCATCAGCTGGTTCTGCTTCATCTAAATAACAGTCTTCACTAACAATTATTTCCTTTTCAACTGTAGGATCAATTATTACTGGATATACAGCATTATCTAAAAAGGTCTTAGGTACTTTTATGATTAAGTGCAATCCTCCTTCTTTTTCTTCAAGATGATAAATTAAATTAGCTAGATTCCTATCAGAATCAACAGCAGATGGTTTAGCCAAATTAAATAATGTTACACTATTAAACCTAAGTTCGATGTTCTCTGTTGTCTCTTTTGTTGTTATTTTATCCCATTTTTCTCCGTTAACATAAAAATCTAAATCAGAATCAATAATGAAATCAAGATCTAAATAGTCACCATTAAACTGGGATAAGCTTCCAGAATCTTGTATAATCAATTTTTCTTTTAATCTATTTGATTCATATTCATATTCCAAATCTATTCCCTTACCAAAAACTCCTTCATAAACTAGTTTATTACCAATTGCAGATATAGAACCAATATTTATTGGATCTGTACCTAGCGAAATAGGTATAAAATTAATATAAGAGTCATCATCTTCTATTCTTATACCTTCATTAAGATTTTTAAAGAATGCTTTATAAATTGATTTAGTTACTCCATAATTGCTTCCAGATGGAACAATTCTTGTATTTATTGGTCTATATTCTCCATTATCCAAATAATTAATTGGTGAGGAAGATATCCTTTGTGTAAAGGTTCCATCTCCATTATAGGATGTATCATAATTTATTCCTTTCTTTAAATTTTCCTTAATCCATCCTTCCCTTTTTTGATTAATTTCTTCTTGAATACTTATCTCGTTTTCTGAAGTAGATAAGGTTTCAACATCTTTATCTCCAACTGTTACATAAGCACTAGTTATCTCAGCATTTTTAGGTAAACTTATAAATCTCTCAGTAGAACTGTTAACCTCTAAGGTAATTGTTTCATTCTCCCTTCCATTATTTAATGCAGCTTGTTTAATAAAATTATCATGCAGTTCCCCTTCTAGTACATAATCAAAACTATCATCCCCTATATCTAATGAGACTGTATCTGGATAAATTATTTCCTGTTCAAATCTTACTTCACTTTCATAAATTCTTTGAGAAGCCCATTCTCCCAAATACCTATAATACCACCTAGTATTCTTCCAGTCAATATATTTAGTAATATTATCAGTTTGCATTGCAAAATTAGTTTGATTATTTATCCATAAAGGACTAGTTTTGTAAATATCAAAGTAAAAATCCTTACTAGTTTCGTTAAATGGTAAAATATTACTTGTAACTATTTCATACTTACCTGTATCATTATTATAAATTCCAAATCTTCCAACTCCTCCACCAAAAATACCTAGTTTTAAATGGAATACTATATGATCTGGATTAGAAGGAACATCTGAATCTCTTAATTCTACAATAGCTCCAGTAGCAGAACCAGCAGAATAATAAGTATCCCAATCTTTATCAACAATTAAACTTGAATTTAAAGAATTATTTAACTCATTAGCTTCTATTACTACAGGAGTTTCTTCATAAAAAGTTTCATTTAATGTTTCTGTAAAAAATCCATTGATATCAACAGCCGCCCTTACAATTACTGCATCATCTCGTAAAGTTATATTTACACTATGATTTCCTAATACAGTATAAGTTAGGTTTTCTTCTTTATTGCCATCTTCAAAGGTATCATTAAAGAAAGTATTATTTTCAAATACAGTTAAAGTTAGGAATTGTGAATCTGTTAAATTTCCATCTGAAACTTCCACAAAGATTTCATAAATTCCAGCGTCACTTGAATTAGTTTGCCAAGTTCCAATAGTTTCATTTAATGGACTTGAATATTCAATAGTTAAATCATCATTATCATCATCAGAAAATGTGGCTGATAAATTAATTTCATCAACATAGTCTCCTTCTATTACATAAACATCATCTATAAATTCTAATTTTGGTTGGGTGTTATTTCCCCCAACTACATCTAAGGTAGCGTCTGCTGTGGATTGCAATGAAAATGAACTAATCTTATCTTTATCTTGTCTAAATGTTCTTAGATCCCAAACTCTTGTAAAAGATTCATTTAAAGACATAGAACTTGCACCAGTTTCCGTAACATGTTTAGCTACAATTTCTAAAACTCCATCTCCATCTAAATCACCTAATGCAGGAGTTCCAATAATTTCTCCACCTAGATAATAAACCCACTTGAAACTTAAACTATTATCCATAACATAAATAGTACCATTTTTTAAAGAGAAAATAACATCATTACTACCATCATTATCAATATCAGCTATGTCTGCTGAACTTCTTTGAGTATCATGATCATTTGTACCTGGAAAGAAGTTTTTAGCAGTACAATCGTGCTCGTAAGTTCTTATATGCCCATAAGATGAACTGGAAGCTTCTGTAGCTCTTGTTACAATAGCAATTTCTAATTCTTTATCAGAATCTAAATTTCCAACTGCGGGACTTGAAATAGGGTATTCTGACAAAGTTACACTACATTCTTCAGTTCCAGTTAAACCGTCAACTACATATAATTTATTAGTGCAACTAACACTAGCACAATCTACGCTGTCATAGTTGCTTGTTGCATAAACAAGTTCATAATTATTATCTGCGTCAACATCAGCTACTAAAGCTGTTTCTGTTATTTCAGCATGAGTATTATTCCAAATCTTAGCTAAATTGCCACTGACTGAATCATATCTATAAACATCAATACCATAACTACCAGGCACTACAACCTCTGGATAATCATCTGTAGAATTAATATTGGCTACTGCAATAGCACCAGTTGCCCCTCCTTTAGTACCCATTGTAACCTTTTGTTGCAAATCAAATTCTTTTCCATTATCTGGTGGTTCTAATACATAAATATAATTTTGTATAGTTATATCATCTGAATATTCAACTAATAAAACTTCTTTCTTACCATCTAAATCAATGTCTGCAACAGCATTATGTAAAATATCATCAAAATCAGAACCTTTTGCTATATCATATCTCCATGTTGCATCTTGTGGTTGTATAGACAAAC
>ERZ1292623.3160-Hain-H51-01um-R1-3160-length-14213-cov-7_pt1 | contig 14213 bp, 21 predicted proteins | sample MGYA00564398_ERZ1292623 | MGnify/ENA primary metagenome ERZ1292623 (study PRJEB36523, sample SAMEA6512633) | groundwater metagenome | collected 2019-01-07 | study: AquaDiva: Metagenomics assemblies of 32 groundwater samples
AACCTAACCAATGTTGTACTGTTATTTTCCGAATCCTCGTTTTTTAAGACTTTCGCTTCATCGCTTTCTTTTTTATCCATTGAAAACTGCTTCAATGTCGAGAGAATTGACCCATATAATTCTTCTTCATTTTGGAGGAGATTTTTTACCTTGACTGCTTCCGAGGCTCTAGAATTCAGCAATGCCAAATCAAGCACTTTCCTTTTTCTTCTTTCTATGATTTCATTTGAGATCTGGGATATTGTCTTTAGCTGCTTCTCTGTCTTTTTTATTTCTTCTGGGAATGAATTCTTTTCTTTTTGCGACTTCAATATCAATTCTTTTTCTTCTAAGTAAGATGATAACTGCTGAAAGAACTCAGGGTCTATCTTCTGAATTTCCTGCCTTGTTTTTTCTTTTATCAAAATATCATAAAGAGCTTCGTGAGTTATTATCGAGGACATAAAGCCGTTAAAATCAAGAAGATTAAATAAATTTATATAGCGCGGTTATTGTTTTAGAGATATGCAGATTAAGAGAAGCCAGCGGATTTTGATACTGATTTTTCTTGTTGTATTGTTCTCCAGAATGTATTTCGCATTTCAAACTCCCTATCTTGATAACTCCGGAAACTTGGTGGAGAGGTATACCAAACAGATAGCTGAAACAGGCAAGCCGATGTTCTATGATTTTCTTAGTTACAATGGAAGAGAAGTTTTGTATTCTCCGCTATGGCATTACATCCTTGCTGCCGCGAGCTTAATCCTTGGAAATGCTGCATTCAAAATAGTTCCAATAATTTTTTACTCTTTTTTGATACCTGTTGTTTATCTTCTTAGTAAAAGAATTGTTGACAATGATGAATTAGCACTATTTATTTCTTTGATGAGCGGATTTATACCTGTAATTTTTCTTGATTCTCTAATCAGCGCTTCTATTTTCAGCCTAGTTGTTCCGGTAATGTTTTACTTGATATATCTCTTCATCGACCTCGACGGGGAAAAAATTGCTGCCTTTGCCGTTTTCTCCTTTCTTCTAAGTTTGCTGCACCCTATCTCAATCCTGCTCTCCCTTGGGTTTATCGTCTATTACCTGTTGAGCTCAAGCGAAAACTTAGACATTGGAAATTTAAAGCAAGAGGCACTTGTCTTTAATTTTGTCTCTACTTTTTTCATACAATTTATATTATATAAAAAGGCATTTTTGGAATACGGGATCAGTGTGATATGGCACAATGTTCCTAGCCAGATCCTGCTCGATTATTTTGCTTTTGACTTTCTTGGGATGATGTATAAAATTGGAGCTTTGACTTTAATTTTTGGATTAATTGGAATAATTTGGGGGATTATTAGAAAGAAAGATAAAATCTTGTTGATAAGCGGATTTGCACTTGCAACCCTAATCTTGCTGTGGCTGAGATTGCTTGAGCCGAGAATCGGAATGCTTTTCTTCAGTGTTGCACTCGTCATTTCAAGTACTTTTACGCTGAATATTTTCCTAAATTATCTTGGGAAGACAAAATTACCTTATTACAGACTGAGTTTTGTGGTTGTTGTGATCGGATTGATTGTTGTTAGTTTGGCCGTTCCTAGTTTTGTGTATGCATCCAAGCATGTGAAAGAAAATGTTCCAAGCGATTATGAAATTCTGGTGCTTAAATGGATAAAAGAGAATGCACTGCCTGATACTACAATTGTGGCTCCTCTTGGAAAAGGGCATACAATAAGCGGGATAGCTGGAAAGAGAACTGTATTGGATGATAATTTTTTGCTTGCCCCTGAAACTTCTGAGAGATATAAGGATATTATCAGGCTTTATGAAACTAAATCTGAGGTTGAAGCATTAGAAATCATTGCTAAATACAACATAGATTATATTTTTATACCCATTGAAATTGAACTGGAATATGGAAAATTAAAATGGATTGACGATGAGACTTGTTTTAAAGGAATCTTTTTCGGAACCCCCAAGGTATATCAAGTTACTTGCTAAACTTGGAATTGTAATCCTGGCGGCTGTATTTTTACTACTGCCTGAAATTTTGAGAGAGAGCAGCCTTTTGATTGGAGACGAACCTTACTACCATCTTTCTAATGCAGGGAATTTTTCCGGCGTTGGAGCTGGATGGAATTTTTTGCTTGAATACTTTCATACTGATGCTTTGCTTTTAATCATTGGCATGCTTAGCCTGTTTTTTATTTTTTTAAATTTAAAAACCTTAAAATTAGAAGAGAGACTTGTTGCTATGGGCTTCTTCATAGTTTCGCCAGCTTTCATACACATGTTCAATCTTGGGGAGAGGTTTGGAGCAGCATTCCTTTTCAGCTTAATATTTTTTTATTTCCTGTTTAAAAACAAGCATATTCTTTCTGCTGTTTGGTTGCCAGCGATTTTTATTTTTGATCATTGGACAGGATTATTTTCTCTATTCGTTTCTGGGCTGTACATGCTTTATGTTAAAAATGCAAAGAAGATATTTTACTCCCTCCTTGGAGTTTTCATTTTGCTTGTGCTGATCGTTGGAGGCGTTAAAGATGGAATTACTTCTGATTTAGGGGCTAAAATTGGAAGCAGCGTTTTTGCATTATTTTTTGCTGCCTTATGCTTTCTATTTTTATGGAACAAGAAAAAGTTTCTATACCTTTATGGAATTGCCACCCTGCTTTTTTTGTTTTCCTTGAAAGTTTATTTCGGTATCTTTTACTTCAGCTTGTTTTTGAGCATTTTAATGAGTATATGTCTTTTTGAGCTCTTGAGAATTAAATGGGAGAGTACTCTTGCAAGAGATCTGATTCTTCTCATAATTGTCTGCGGACTACTCTTTTCTGGATTGAGTTATACTAATAGGATCAGCAAAGCAAAACCTGATGATAGTATATTTAATGCTCTGAACAGGCTTCCTGATGATGCCGTTGTTTTTTCTGATCTTGAATCCGGCAACTGGATAACCTACGATGGAAAGCAAGCAGTTTGGCATAGTATGATGAGTAGAAAAGAGCTTGATATTGTAAGAGAGGACTTCTCTTCTGTGCTAGATTCAAAAGATTATACTGGGACGATTAACATCCTTGAGAAATATAAAGTTGATTACATCTTAGTCGATGATGAGCTGAAACAGGAGTGGCAAGAATCTGGACTGATTTATATCATGAGATACAACAGCGAAGACTTTAGACTCTTATTTGAAACAGACGGTGTCGAGATCTGGAGATTTTTTAAATGAGCTTGAGCATAATAATCCCTGTTTACAATGAAGAGAAATATCTTGCAAGAACACTTGAAAGAATTAAGGAACAGGAATTTAAAAATTTTGAGATCGTTGTTGTATGCAATGGATGCACTGATAAAAGCTTTACCCTTGCTAAAAAATATGTAGACAAAGTTTTTAATTTGAAGGAGAGGAATGTTTCTAAAGCAAGAAATTTTGGAGCTGACAATTCGAAACACGGAAATTTGATTTTTCTCGATGCTGACGTCCTTGTTGATTCTAATGTTCTTGAGAAGATTGATAACAAACTAAATGAAGGAACGTTTTTTGGAACTGCTAAGGGGAAAGGTGGAGGGATTAAGAATATTTTCTATTTAAATTTCAAGAATTTTATAAATATGTATAAGCCATGGAGCCATGGAATTGTTTACTGCGACAAGAAAAGCTTTTTTGAGGTTGGCGGCTTTAATGAAAACTTGAAACAAGGAGAGCTTAGTGAGTTTTTTGGAAGAGCAAAAGGAAGATATTCTCGAGTAAATGCATATGTTGAACCAAATGATAGAAGGATCAGGAAATGGGGGATTCTGAAATCAAGCAGCTATTGGATATTCAGGAAAAATAAAGAGGAATATGAAGCTATCAGATGAATTTTTGGAGTTAATATGCTTTCAAAATCGGTAAGAAAAGTTATTATTTTTTTGATTTTAATTCAATTTGTCTTCGTACTAATTGATTAATTTTATCTTCTCTAAATTATTTTTTGTTGGGAATTCTTCGAAAAATGAGATTAGCATGAAATACTGTATTTTCCACTTTATATAAAGGTAATTAGGAAAGATTTAAAAAATTCGAATTCTTGAGTTTTCAAGAGGTGTTTAATGGAATTCATTACTGGCGTTTACTTGTTTTTTATTTTTGTAAGTTTATACAGCGTTTTTTTGGTGCTGTTGATTTATCTCCGGAATAGACATAATCTTTACTTTGAAAAACAAGCTGTGAAATTTTATGACATTAGCGTCGTTATTCCTGCTTATAATAAAGAAGATAGCCTCTTGCAGACTGTAAATGCTGTGAAAAATTTGGACTATCCTCAAGACAAGATTGAAATAATTGTTGTCGATGATGGAAGCAAAGATAGAACTGCTGAAATCGCAATGAATATTGAGGGGATAAGATTTTTTAAAAAAGGATATAATTCTGGAAAATCTGATACTGTCAATTTTGGAATTAAAAATGCTAAAGGCGAGATTATTGCGATTATCGACGCTGATTCCTATCCGGAAAAGGATTCCTTTAAAAAAATGATTGGATACTTTGACAATCCTGAAACTGGGGCAGTGACTGCGAGCTGTTTCGTTAGAAGTACAGGAAAGCTGATTGAGAAACTGCAGGCGATTGAATATTTTTTAATTGCATTTGGCAGGAAAATATTGGACTTTGTCGACAGCGTCTATGTAACTCCTGGAAGCTTGAGTATGTACAGGAAAAAATTATTGAATGAAGTCGGTGGATTTGATACAAACAATATAACTGAAGACATCGAGATTGCGTGGAATATTTTGAAAAATAAATACAAGAATCGAATGTGCTTATCTGCTAAAGTTTACACTGATGTTCCAGATAATCTGAGAAAATGGTGGAGACAGAGACTGAGATGGAACATTGGCGGATTTCAGACCGTGCACAAATATCGCGATAGTTTTTTCAAGAAAAGCCTGAACATGTTTGGTTTGTTTGTTGTCCCACGATTTTTCATTTCTCATATATTAAGCATTACCGGATTCTTTGTTTTTGTATATGTTTTTGGAAGAGAAATCTTGCAGAAGACAATGTATTGGATTTTTTCTGCTCAAAATGGAAATACTGTGCTTGAGGTGCCTAAACTGCTTCTTACCCCCAGCGTCTTTACATTTTTTGTAATGATACTATTTGCTTTCACAATTGTGTTTACGTACGTTGGATTGAAGACCATGAACAAAGCTAATCTAGGCTTCAAAGCCGGATTTACGATACTCTTTTATCTTTTGTTCTATTTGATTTTATATCCCCTAGTGTTGTTGCACTCATTATATTTATTAACAACCGGAAATTTTAAGTGGTAGTTATAAATTGATATGGCAAGATTTACTGATTTGTTTTGGAAGGCGCTGATATTTACCTTAGTTGTTTTCTTGCTTGGTGTTTTTCTTGGATTTGCGCTTGAAAGAAATAGAATTGGTGAAATTGAAGATGAGTTCCAGAAAATAGACCTGCAATGGAATGATGCAAAACTGCAGACACTATACTATCAAAATTTACAGCCCAGATTCTGCGACTCTGCAATCAAAGAAAATTTGGAATTTTCCGATAGGATTTATGAAGAAGGATTAAAAATAGAGGATTATGATAGAGCTAGTTTTTTGACCACGGACCTAGAGCATGAGAAGAGGAAATATGCCCTATTGAAGGTTGAGTTCTGGCTAAACAGCATTGTGCTAAAAGAAAAATGCGGAGCAGACTACGTTAACCTTGTATACTTTTTTGCAAATGATCCTGAATTTGAAATAGAAGCTGAGCAGGATACACAAGCTGAAATATTAAAAGATTTGAAAGAAAAACATGGGAAGAAATTAATGCTGATCCCCCTGCCTATAGACCTGGACATCTCTATGATAAACATCATGAAAGAAACCTATGACATCACTATAACACCCACACTATTAATTAATGAGAAAACGAAACTTGAGGGTTTGCAGAGTTTTGATACTGTTTCTGACTTTATAAAAAATGGGAAGATGTGATCTATGTGGAAGAGAGGATGAATTGTTTAAAGCGCGGGTAGAAGGAAGCTTAGTGGATGTATGCGAGAGATGCGGGAGATTCGGGAGCATCCTCGGAAAAATAACTGCTCCTATACCTAAAAAAATTAAAATTTCTGATGAATTCTCTGAAGACTTTATTGTCGAAAACTTTAACAAGATAATAAGAGTTGGAAGGGAGAAAAAAAGATTGACACAAGAAGAATTAGCAAAAGAGATTAATGAAAAAGTCAGCGTTATTCAAAAAATTGAAAACAGAGAAATTGAGCCTAACTTTAACCTGGTTAAAAAACTTGAGAAATACTTTGGAATTATTTTAATTGAAAAACAACAGCTTAAAAAAGAGAAAATTCAACATCATGAACTTAAATCATTTACCTTGGGAGATTTGGTTCATGAAAAGCAAAAAAGAACTGGCTAGGGAACTTTCTTATCTTGAGAATTTTGGAAAAGCTAAAGCAAAATTGGAGCAGTATCCCACAGATTCTGAAATCGCTGCTGAGATCCTGTGGTTTTTGCACATGAATGACGAGATAAATGGAAAGATAATCGCTGACCTTGGATGCGGAAATGGAATTCTTGGGATTGGAGCTTTGTTGTTGAATGCTAAGAAAGTCTACTTCGTCGATAAAGATAAAAGCGCTTTAGACATCGTGAAAAAGAATTGTAAAAAACTTAATTTAAATGAAGTGGTTTTTTTCAATAAAGATATTTCTGATTTTGATAAGAAAGTTGATGTCGTGATCGAGAACCCCCCTTTCGGAGTTCAAAAAGAAAATGCTGACAGAACTTTTTTAGATACTGCGATGAAAATTAGCGATAAAATTTTTAGCTTTCATAAAATTGAAAGCGAGAATTTCCTGAAAAAATATTGCGTTGGCTTTTTGGTTGAGAGATTATTTTCATTTAATTTTATTTTGAGGAAGACGCAGAGATTTCATAAGAAAGAGAAACACTATGTCAAAGTCGGGTTCTTTAAGATAAACAGAAAGGTTTAAAAGTGAAGCAAAATGGGGTAGAAAGATGGAAGTGCAATTTCTTATAGAAGAGAAGAATAAAGTCAAAGTTGAAATCAAAGGAGAAGGGCATACAATATGCAATCCTATTGTTAAAGAGCTTTGGAAAGACGATAAAGTTGATATTGCAGGCTACAGTATCGATCATTCTCTTGTAAGCAGCCCTCTTTTGACTGTTGAAGGCAATGATGCTAAGAATAATCTAAGAAAAGCCATAGAGAGATTAAGCAAAAAAGTAAATGATATGGATGAAAAGTTTAAGAAGGCTAAGTAACTTATTTTATGAACTGGAGAAAAATCTGGCGGTTTATCTGGAAAGATGACAATTTTGCTAGTCTGTTAGTAAACATCGTAATTGCAGTTGTTCTGATAAAATTCATCATTTATCCTTTGTTAGGATTGATTCTTGGAACTAGTTTTCCTGTTGTTGCAGTTGTTAGCTGCAGCATGCAACATGAAGCCACTAATTGCTGGGCTGATTGCTATTTGAAAGGACAGGGAAAACTGAATTATTGCGCGAATAGAGAAAAAGTCTTATGCGGAAAAAATACATACGGAGACTATTGGAACACTTGCGGCGAGTGGTATGAGAAAAAAGGCATTACAGAAGAGAACTTTAAAAAGTTTCAGCAGAACAAGGGGTTTAGAATCGGAGATATTTTTGTGTTGAGGAAAGCCGTCGATATAAAAATCGGAGACGTGATAGTTTATAATAATAAAGTAAATAATGCTCCTATAATACATAGGGTTGTTGACATTAAAGATGGATACTATGCTACTAAAGGGGACCATAATTCTGACATGTTTTTCTTTGAAGAGAAAATCGCTAAAGAACAGATTTATGGGAAAGTTTTATTAAAGATACCCTATTTAGGGTGGGTAAAAGTCGCTTTTAACATGCTGCTTAAAGGGACAGGGATAATATGAAATTTTGCACTCATGATGGAGGATTGTTAGTTCCTGATAAATCCGGGAAGAAAAAATTGGTTTGCATCAGATGCGGGAAGAGCTTTCCAATGACGAAAGAGAAAGTTGTCTTGAGAGAAAGCATTAAAGGGAAAGAGCGCGTGGAAGTTGTCGACAGCAACATTGAAGTCAATCCCAAAGTCGATATCGAATGCCCTAAATGCGGACATGGAAAAGCATATTACTGGAGTCTGCAGACTAGAGCAGCTGATGAAGGGGAGACGAGATTTTACAAATGCACTAAATGCGAGCATAAGTGGAGAGATTACACTTGAATGGAATTAAAAAATCTGAAGATTGTCTTGAAAAAGATTCATAAAAATTCTTATTTAGAATTGGAAAGAACTTTCAGCAAATTTGAAGGGGTTACTTGTCCAGGGCTTGATGTTTCTACAAGGAAATTTGAACTTGTTTATGATCCAAAAACCATAAGTAAGGAAAAAATTCCGTCCACTGTAAAAAATTTGGGCTATGTTATCGAGAAAGTTATTGATTAATTTTACATTTTAATTTTCAAGAGTTTTTCAAGTTCTTTTGCATTTTCTGATTGATAGTTGAGGAGTTAAATTTGGATGCTGCCTGAATTATTAATGACTCTATGTTTTTCTTTTCGCTTTCTGTTTTTGTAAAACTATTATGAAGAGATTTCCAGTGAAACTTTCTTGAATCTTGCTTGTCAAACTAAAACTAAAATTTCTTTTGCATGATTTTCTTTTTGAAAGAAAAGCGTGGAGCAGAGCGAGTAGAGAGCAGTAGTTTTATATAGAAGTTTAAAATATATATTAATATGGTAGTTTGGAATGCAATTGTTGTTCTTGGAGTCGTTCTTGGACTTTATGAATTATTTGCAATACATTCTGACTTGAATTTTCGAGGGAGCCACTGGATCGGGCACGGTGTTCATTCTGTGGTTTTGATGATGATTGGCTTGTTTGCTGTTTTTAACTGGCCTTTGTTTTTAGATGTTACAACTCTTGCTGCGAGAAATGTTCCTTTTTTAAGCGATGTATGGATTGGAAGAATCGCCATTGGCTTGATTTTAAATTTGAAGATGCATGCTGTTTCCAAAGTTGTTCATGGGCAATTAGCTGCGAGAGGAATGGCTGAGCACTGGACTCACACTCTATTGATATCTGTACTTGTTGTTACTGCTCCTTTATACTGGCCTTTTGTTGAGCCTGCACTTCCTGCCTGGCTGATTTTTTGAATTATATCTTTAAAGATACTTAATTTTATAAATCAGTTGTTAAAAATAAGATATATGAAATTGACTTTGGCTGAATCAAGACTGCTGAAAGAGCCTGTTAGCATTTTATCTGACTTGGTTAATGATGTGCAGTTCAAGATTGACAAAGATAAATTAGAGATTGTTGCTACAGATCCTGCTAATGTTGTGCTCGCTGTGTTCAAATTATTGAGCAGCGCATTTGTTGAATACCAAGTTGAAAACAAAGAAGTTATTTGCGTTAGTTTGGATAATCTAAACAAGATCCTTAGAAGGCTGAAAGGAAATGATACTTTGACGTTAGAGCTGGATAAAAAAAGGAATAAGCTGAAGGTAGAGATGATGGGAGATTCGCAAAGATTATTTAGTTTAAGCTTGATTGACATTGAAGAGAAGGAACAGCATATTCCCGAGCTTGAGTTCAAATCTAATGTTGTAATGAATTCTAAAATGCTTGAAGAGGCAGTCGAGGATGTAGGCATTGTTGCTGAGAGCGTCGCGTTTGGCTTAAGCAAGGAGAGAATGACTATAAAAGGCGAGGGAAATTTGAGCAATGCACATGTTGAATTTTTGAAAAATCAAAACATGGAGATTATCACAGAAGATAATATCCTTGCAAAATACAGCATTGAATATTTGAAAAAATTGATTAAAGGCGGGAAGTTAAGCGACAAAGTAATCATTCGATGGAATTCTGACTACCCTTTAAAACTTGAGTACAATGTCCTTGACAAACTGACCTTGAGCTTTATTTTGGCTCCGAGGATTTCTGAAGACTAAAATGAACCCTTTAAAAAAGCGTTCATTGAAAATGGATGAAGTTGAGAAAGCTATTAGAAAAATTAGGAATGGGGTCTTTGTTGTTACTTTTTTTCTTGACGGCAGAAGTTATGGAATGACTACTGCATGGGTCAATCGAGCAAGTTTTAAGCCGAATATGCTGATGATAAGCATTGGCAAAAATAGAAAAGGATATGAAGAGCTTTTGGAAGCCGAAGTTTTTTGCGTAAATATTTTGGGAGATGAACATTTAGAAATAGCGAGGCATTTTGGAAATACTAATGGAAATAATCTGAATAATTTTAATGATGTCGAATTTAAAGATATGGAAAATGGAAGCCCGATGCTAAAGAATTGTGTAAGTGCTGTTGAATGTAAATTAGTTAAGAAGGTTGATGCTGGCGACCACGTAGTTTTATTTGGAGAGATTTTAAATGCAATTGATTTAGAGGGGGATGGAATGGTGTTTGACAGAGAGAATTTTTCTTAGATTTCTTTTAACAACTTTTTTATACCTATATTTTTGATTCTTTGATATGAAACAAGTAATAAAACAACTCTGTCAAAATATAGAGAAAGAAAATAAGATAAAAATCTTATTTGCTGTAGAAAATGGAAGCCGCGCCTGGAGAATGGAGAGTAAGGATAGCGACTATGATGTGAGATTTGTTTTTGTTAGACCATTAAAAGAATACATACAAATTAACAAACCTTCAGACGTAGTTGAAAAAGCATTTGACAAGAATGGAAGGCCACATCCAGTACAAGGAAGTTTTATTGATTTTAGCGGTTTTGATATTTTTAAATTTGTAAAAATGCTTTCATCTTCAAATCCTACAATGATTGAGTGGTTAGTAACTGACATTGTTTATTATGGGAAGCAGAATTTTGTTTTTAAAAAATTTGCAACTAATAATTTCAGTCCGATATCCTTATATCATCATTACAAATCAATGTGCAGGAACAATTATCTTAAGTATTTAAAATCAGGAGATCAAGTCACTTACAAGAGATATCTTTATGCGATGCGCGGATTGATTAATGCCAAATGGATTGTTCATGAGAAAACCATCCCACCGATAAAATTTCCTGAAATTCTAAAAAATTCTGAAAAGTTGATTCCGAAAAACGTTTCAAGAAAGATTAATGACATCATAAAATTAAAATCAAAAGGAAAAGAGAAAGAGATAACTGAAAACATTGTCAGTATGGATAAAGATATTGAGGACTTTTTAAAAGATGACACTGAAGCACCGAAAACCAAGACACATTCTACATTTAATGAACTAAATGATGAGCTGAGAAAGATTGTGTTTAAGGATATTAATTAAACTTTCTAATTATAATTTTTTACAGATATTTTTAAATATTTCAATACAGGATTTTTTTTATTTTAACTTTTGATGTTATCTTTTTTATTTCTTCTACAAATATTTTTTCATGCTCTGGGTGGATTTCTATTATTCCCGGGCCAATCAAACTTCCTCCAAATTTTTTAAGCAAACCATAATTTCCTTTCTTTCCTCTCAATGTGTAATGTAACCTCACTTTTTCCTTCTTTTTAAGATTCTTTAAATCATAGGATATTTGAACTCTCGGCGTTAATCCAAAATTCTTTGAGAAATAATCTCCCGAAATTATACTTATTCCGTGAAATAATATATTCTCCTTTGCGAAATTTCCTTCGTGGAAAAATGAATATAAATCAAATGAATTGATATGAATTGGAATATCTATTTGTTTTTTCAGCTGGTTTTTTATTTGCTGCGATTGGTTTAGCTGTTCTTTTAACGGGATTTTCTGGAAGATTACGGCTATATCGATATCGTTAGGAATAGAACCTTCTAAGATAGAGGATCCAAACTGGACTATATCTAATATATCTTTACTGTAATTTAGTTTCAGTTTTTTTTGCCATAATTTGCACGTCATCTTTTATTACCTCGGCTAATTCTTTTGTCATTATCTGCATGTAACTCTGCTGATAAAATGGAAAATCTTTGTCTAGAAGATCATAGACTTTTGGAAATTTTTCTTCTGTAATTCTAAATCTCTCGTTATGGGAAGATGGAGTTTTGTTTGTTTTTTGTAAGATGTATAAATCTACTAATGCTACCAGTGACTTGAAATATAAAACTACTGCCGAATTAAATCTCTGCTTTTGGAATGCTTCTTCTCCTTCACAAAAATATTCTCTTGCTGTTTTTTCTAGAATCTCTTTCTTCATACTTGGTAAGAATGATATTGATGTTTATAAATGTTTTCATACTTGGTAAGAAAATCTTTCGATTTTGATAGATTTTTCTTACTTGGTAATAATATTGGAAAACAAGATTTAAATATCAGAACTGCTGAAGAAAATAAGTTATATAGGTAAGTTTAATAAGTTAAATAAGCTAAGTTAGTTAAGTTATTTTATGAAAATGACAAAAAGGGAGGAAATTGAAAGGAGAAATAGGGTTTTGAAAATAATATCTTACATTATGGCCCTCATCGTACTGGGTATAGCAATCTATGGACTAGTGACTGTGATAATTAGATGAACGAGCTAGAGATGCTATCGAGGATTGTGGATTCATTAGTGTTGCTATATGTTTTGACGAGGGTAATAGGTACGGAATGCTTCAGTAGCCTTGACTGGGGATTGACATTAATTGCATTGGTATTTTCGTATTTCGTAAGGTATGCAAGCAGGAAAATTAAGGAGAGAGAATAAAAATATATTTTATGACAAGAGTAAATATAGAGGTTGAGGATGAGCTGCATAAGAAGGCTAAATTAGCTGCTGTTCTGGAAGGCAAGACTTTGATAGAATTCATCAATGATGCTATTGAGGAGAAGGTTAAAAGAGGTAAGAAATGATGTTTAATCAAAAAAGAGGACAGAGCAGTATTTTTATTATTGCTGGAATTGTAATCGTTATAGCTGTTGTGCTAGTTGTGATCTTTTTTAGAGAGGATGTTCAAGTCGGGGAGAGAATAAGCACGACGCAAGTTGAACCAATTAGGGAATATGTTGAAGGATGCATTGAAGAGGAGTTGAATGAGAAAGTTCCTCTGCTAAAAAAATATGGAGGATATTATAATTTAGTCAATACTGTTCAACAAGGCGATGTTAATTATCTCACTCATATAAAAGACGATGTTGACATTGAAAGAATGCTTAGCGGTTCCATTATTGAAAAACTCAAAACTGACTGCAATTTAAATAGATTTCAAGATAATTTTGATTTGAGTTATGATCCTAATTTAATCATTGCTGATGTCGATATTAAGGATTTTTTGATTGAAGCTAACGTTAAATATACTATTGCTGTTAAAAAAGGCGAGTTTAGCATCGACCTTGACGAGTTTAGGATTATACATGAAAGCGATTTAGGCATTCTTTTGAGAGCCGCAAGGGATTATTTTGAATACTATAATAAAAAAGGAAATGGTTCTTATGTTTTAAAACCTGAATTTTATGTTTCTGAAGTTTCTTATGAAATTAAAAGCCTCTATGTTAAATTTTATGTAACCAAAGGAGGTGAATCCGGGCTCCCATTTATATTCGCGATTCAACAAACATGAAAACTAAAAATATTTTTATTTTTGGAATTGTTTTTTTAGTTGGGATATTTTTTACTAATCTTGTTTCTGCTGAAGTAACTTGCAGCAAAACAATTGATGGATTTTGGTGTGGAGTTGCTCCCGATGAATCTTACTGTGATTCTGGTTATGGTACTATAACTGACCCTTCTCAATGTAGTGGCGTATGCTGCGTCAATCAAGGAATTTGTACCTCTTTCAGTTCAAAAGTAGAGTGCCTTGTGAATGGAGGGACTATTGCTGCATATGGCAGCTGCTACTCAAATGGAAATCCAATTAACTCATGTGTTGAAGATAAATGCTTCCTTGGAGATGAGCTTTTAACTGTTACTCGAGCAAGATGTGATTATCTAGCAGCTCAGAGAGGATTATCCTTTGGCGAATATTCTTTTGGAAAAAATGATGTTAAAAAATCTTCAAATAATCCTGTTCCACCTTCTTTGGGATGCTGTGTGCAAGGAAATAGCTGTAGCTTGAAAAATGAAGGAAACTGCTTTATTTCTGGAGGGAAATTCAATGCTGGAAAATCCTGTTCTGATAATAGCTTAATTGGAAGCTGTTCTCAATGTCAAGGCGTTGTCAGATCCTGCAGCAAGGATCATAGTTCTGTATTGGTTAAAAATGGATGCGGACAAGTTGAAAAGATTGAAAATT
>ERZ1292623.3161-Hain-H51-01um-R1-3161-length-14212-cov-5_pt1 | contig 14212 bp, 10 predicted proteins | sample MGYA00564398_ERZ1292623 | MGnify/ENA primary metagenome ERZ1292623 (study PRJEB36523, sample SAMEA6512633) | groundwater metagenome | collected 2019-01-07 | study: AquaDiva: Metagenomics assemblies of 32 groundwater samples
ATATGAAACCGGAAACATAGATTATGTTAAGCTTTTGACTTATACTTCTTCAATAAGGGGAAAGATGAATGAGATTTTAGGAGCTTCTGGAAGAGAAATGGGAGGAATCTTAAAAGAAGAGCAATTAAAATCTATTTTAGGAGAGCCAACAGAAGAAACAAAATGGGTTTGGATGGAAGGAGAAGAAAAAGAAAAGAAAATGGATAATCCTGTTCCAGCTTGGAGAAAAATAGTATTTGATGGAAGAAAAATTCAAATCAGATTAAGTGCTTGGCCATCTATCTTCAGCAAAAAAGATTTTAAGGAAGATAATCAAAATAAAGATGGAGAAGAACAAAATGACAAAAACCAAGAATTAGAAGATTTAGAAGGAAAATTAGTTTACAGGCTGAATTTTGAAACTGAATTTAAAAAACCAGAAGATCAATTAAATATTCAGGATAAAATAGGCAATATTAAAGCCTTAGCACAGGCTTTTAATTCAGATCCTTCATCTGCAAATGCAGAGACTTTGGCTAAGGAAAGTGTAAATGCAGAAAGAGCTTTTGAATCTTATTTTAGGCAAAGTGGAGGAAAATGCGAAGATATAATGAGCACTATTTTTGGAACAGAAAACAAAAGAAAAACCCAGCAATTATATGTTCAAGAGATTAATTTTTGTGAAGGAGATAATTTTGAAGTGATTGCAAGACTGGAAATGTGTGATGAATGTGAATGGAACTGGATAAACATGGATTTTAGGGTTGAAGGAAGAGGCCCGGGATTTAAACCAAAAGAAGGGGAAATGAATCAGCAATCTCCTGAAAGTTTTAAAAATATGGATTCTGCTGGTTTTGAGAGTGAAATTAAAAGAATAATAGATGAAATAAAACAATCCTGTGATAATAAGGATTTTAATTCTATTATGAATGCAAAAAACACACTCTGGCCATTAAATGATGCCTGGAGCCAGAAATCCAATGATGTCTGGAAAGAACTTAACAAGACTTTTCAATCTCAAACAGAATCTATGGCACAAGAAGAACGCCAGAAATTTGACCAGAATTATGGATGGATAAAACAAGAGCAGGAAAAAAAGCAAAAAGCAAAAGAATTAACTAAAAGCAATTATGAAAAAAGAAAACAATTCTATCAAAACTTATTTTCAGGTTATAATAAGAAAGAATCTTCTTATACTCAGATAGAATTTGAAAAAAGACTGATTGAAGAATTCAAGGAAAAGGGAGAAGAAATCTGTGATAATAATCAAGATGATAATAAAAATGAAGCAGTTGATTGTGCGGATGACCAGTGTGGAGGAAAAATCTGCGGCAAGGGAAAAAATACCTTGCAAGAAGAAAATGAAACAAAAGAAATAGAAATTAATCTTTATTGTATTGAAAAAGAGTGCAAAGCAAGAGAAGAAATAAAACAAGTTATTTTTAATGCTTCTGTTGTTTGTCCAGAGCTTCCTGCAATAGAATGCGAACAAGGAAACAGGGTTTTCTTTTCTAGATATGATAATGAGACTAATTGTCCAATAGAAACTAGTTGTTTAAAAGAAACAGAATCTTGTAAGGTAAAAGAAGATTGTATCCAGCCTGCATGCGGTACAGCAGAATGCATAGAAAATAAATGTGAAGTAAAAGAATTAACAGAATGCAGAGAACTAGAATGTTCAGAAGGAGATGAAAGAATTTGTGAATCAGATGGAAGAATTGTTGAAATCTGCAATAATGGTTTTTGGGAAAAAACAGGAGAGTGTAAGCAAGAACCAGAAATTAGGAATGAAACTATTGTAGGAAATGAATGTCTGACTGCAAATGATTGTGGAAGTGATAATATTTGTAATAATGGAGTATGCCAGGTTCTTCCTAAAGTTATTGTTACAGGACCCGTAGAAGAACAAGAACAATCTTCAGGAGAAGAAACAAAAAAACAGCAAGAACCAATCCCAGAACAAACTCAAGAGCAAAATCAACAACAAGAAACACAACAACCAGAAAATCAACCAAGAACAACAGGAAATATTATTTTTAGATCTATAGTAGGACTTTTTTCAAATCTTAAAATTACAGGTGCCGCTATTACAGGATTTGAAGTAGAAGAAACTCCAACTGAACAACCTCAAAATAATCAACCCCTCCAAGAAAATCAACCACCTCAAGATAATCAACAACAAAATCAAGAACAACAAATACAACAGCCAGATAATCAAAATAAGGATAATGAACAAAGAAATCAAGAAGATGAGAGAAGAAGGCAGGAAGATGACCAAAGAAGGCAAGAAGATAATAAGAAAAGACAGGAAGAAGATGAAAGAAGACAGCAGGAAAACAAAGAAAGATGTAAAAAAGATTGTGCTAGGCCTTGTATTGAAAAATGTATTAGAACAGAGTGTGGAGAAGAACTTAATTGTATAGTAGAAGAAGCACAAAAAAAATGCGAAGGAACTTGTGTAGCTGAAGATAGTTGTGTTGAAAAATGCACAAAAGGGGGAGACTGGTGGAAAGAATTTGAAAATAAAGATGAGCATAAAGAAGAAAAGGGAGTTTTCCAGGCAGGAGGAAGCTGTAGAACTAGTCAGGGAAAAACAGGGGGAAATATCTGGTTTGGAGGTTGGGGAGAGCCTTTTCAACAAATTCAGCATTTAAAAAATAAATATTATTCAGGAGGACAAGCTGATTGGTGCAAATATGATTATGAAAATCTAAAAAAACAAAGGCAGGAGTTTGAAAAAGGATTTAATCAGGAATTTGTAACCTGGTTTTTTGAAAAATATTTAGCTAATTCAGCTGAAAACTGGGAACAGTCTGTATCTGGAATTTTTGAACTTTATTGGAAAGATGTTGACAATTCCAGGGAAATGGCATATAGAATGCAGTGCCTTGGAATTGATGAACTTCCAGCTACTAATCTTGTTAATGTAAAATATGAAACAGATTATGGAAAATTAGAATTCTGGGAAGAAATAAAAATGGTAAAATTGGAGGGAATGGACAAAGAAGTGCAGGTTGTTTCTCCTTATATGAAAGTTTGGGTTTTCCCTAATAAGGAGTTTATAGAATTTGAAATGAAAAAAGCAATGAAAAATCATGAGTTTCCAATGGGACCAGAACAAAAAACAGAAAGGAAAAATCAAGAAGGTCCAACAGCACAAGAAAGAGAAATGATAAAACAAGATAAAATTTTTATGAATAAGATAAAGAAAATAACAGAAAAATATAATGGAAATTTAGATGCTGTTATAAGATTTATTGACAATGGAACAGTTGTTTTTAACTTATATGCTCAAGTAAATGAAAATGATATAATGAAAGTTAAGCCCATGCTACCAGAAGAAGTTCCACAAGAAGACATAAAAGTTGATATTGAATTTCAAAAGCTTTATGATATAATATATATGCAGGAAAAAGAAATGGGTGGACAGAGAATAGAAAGTCCTCCTTGGGATAAAAAGCCGTTCAATCCTATTAAAAAAGTTGGTGAATTTGTTAATGGTGTGAAAATGTATTTTAAAGCAAGAGATATGATGAATTCTGCAAAAATCACTCCCGCTGAATCTGAAAAAGATGCAAGAGTCTTGATGAAATCCTTTTTCAGCATGATGATGAAACAAGAAGGAGGTTATGATGGTTCTCAGTCTCCTGATGGAGAATCATCTAATAATAAAGATAAAGGTGACAGCAATAACAATAATGGTGAAGAAGATGTTTTTACATCAAAAGATTCAATCACAGGAAATGTTATTTTTGGTTAAAATTTAATTCTCTTTTAAGGCCTCAAGATTTGCATTTGCGTAACCTCCTTACTTTAGTTTGTGAGAAAACAAATTCAAATCTTGACAATTCTAATTTTTATTCAGAACTTGTACTTGCAGTTGTTTCAGGAGTCTGTGTTTCTCCACCACCAAAAATTCCTTTAAAGAAATTTCCAATTGCTTCAACAACATTTCCTATTGCATTTCCAATATTTGCAACAAATCCTTCCTGTCCAATTCCAGGTCCTGTTCCAGGTTCATCTCCGAATTGAGATGAAGCATTACCACATTTAACATCAACTATGCAATCCCAACCTTCTCCTGAAGGCCCCATCACAGGTTCACCATAACAATTATCACAAGTCTGACATTCTTTTTTCTTTGCTTCTAATTTTTCATCATTCAAACAAGGACCAGCATACAAATGAACACAGGAATTTGCACATCTCTGACATAATTCATTACCTGTTTCTCCTGTCTGGCTTGCTCCACACCTAGTTCCAGGACTTTCTGCTTCTACGCAATTAGAAATACATAATTGTTCTGCACTCATTTCACTTTCATCAGGTTTATCCCCCAGCATATTACATTCTTTTTCACATTTATCTTGATTTCTAGTTTGACAACTAAAATCAAATTCATCACATCCAAAAGCAACGCATTTTTCCATGCAAGAAGTTTCCTCTGTAACTTTTGGCTTTTGTAAATTACACATGGTTTGGCATTTTTGTTGATTTCCAGTACAACCAACTCCAGGTGAAGTACATTCCATACAACTCATCATGCAGGTTTGTTCTTCTGAACTTGGTCCAAGGCTATGTTTAGAATCAGAAACAACATTTCCAGTAAGCTTGAATATTCCAAAACCAAAAACAATAGCCAACAAAATAATTATAATAATAACTATAATCCAATTTCTATTACCTAGAATCTTACTACCCTCCTCTTTCTTCCCTCTTTTCATTATAAAACTAATTAAATCAAGTTTAAAAATATTACTAAGAAAAATCAAGATTATTAATAGTGATTAGAGAGCTATTCAATCTCCACAATATATTTTCCCTCTCCTTTTCTCCAATCAACTATCTTTTTCCAGGTTGCTCCAGGATACTTCCTCATTAATCCATCTATAAGCTTCCAAGAGTTCTCTAATCCAAAATTAATTCCCCCAACCAAACCAAATGAAATTTCTATTATCATTTTAAAGCCCCCTATTGAAACTTAGTTCTTTTCTTCCGAAGTTTTACCTCTTAAAACGAGGAATTGAAATTTGTTATAAATTTCATATTACCTAAGTTTCTTTTCTTTCTAAGAAAAGAAAGCTGTTTTTCTTTAAATATAAAACTAACTTCTGAAATATATATTTTAGAGTGATATATATTTATAAACCAAAAACCTGAAAAGTAGTTACAAGTAATTTTTGAGTAACATCAAAATTATCTCTTTTTTCTGCCCTTATTTTTGTTTTTACTCTCTTTAGTTTGTCCAAGAAGAATTAAACTGGTCCCATCAGCAATAAGTATTATTCCAACAAAAATAAACAAGAAAAAACACGGAGATAACTGCTGATTTGTGCAAACAGAGCATAAACTCTTGCATAATATTTTTTCCAATATGCTCAGGATAATTCCCACACCAATAAAAATAAATCCAATTGCCTCTTTTATCATATAATTTAATAGATTAGGCATTTAAAAATTATATGTTTTAAAAACCAATCCTGCTTGGAAATTTGCATTTAATCTATGGAGTAAATGCAATTGGGTTTATATGAATACATATCACCAAAGGTCAAAGATAGAAGCGGTCTTTTCTGCTGTCAAGAAAAGATATGGAGATAGTTTCAAATGCAGAAAGAAAAGTATGAGAAGAAAAGAAGTTGCATTGAGATTTATTGCATATAATGTATTTATCATACTTTGCTATAACTACTCTGTAAAACATAATCTTCCACTTTATGTAAGAGCTTAAATCTACTAATAATAAAACACCCCTCTTAGTTGGAACTATTTGATAGATTATATAACTTAATTAGTTTATTTGGAATTACTAATAAAATTAGAGAAATTTCTTTGGACTGCGGACAAGAAATTTCTCAGGATTAAGAGGTAAAGCCTCCAATTTTTAATTGAGATGTAGCTAACGGAAATAAAACTTTTAAAAGGTCCCAGCAAGGAGTTTATTACAAAACTAATGGCCAGTATTAGCATAGAAATCCTTTTAACGCCTAATTTATTAAGACTTTAATCATAAATTGGTAATATATTAATAATAAAAATGAAGAGTAATCTAATTAACAGCAGTTCAACAAGCTTAAATTACCTGCTTTGTCCTGCCGAACGTTCGCGTTTAGGAAATAAGAAAATAAATGCTAAATGTGAACGCGAGTAGAAGATAATAATATTCAATAAAGTTTAATAAAATAATACTATGTAAAATGACAATCTATTCTCACTCAAGATTGTGCACGTTTGAACAATGTCCTTTCAAATTTAAGCTTAGATATATTGATAAATTTCCCCCTGAAATTGAAAAAACAATTGAAGCATATTTAGGTGAAAAAGTCCATGAAGCACTTGAATGGCTCTATATTCAAATAACAAATAAAAATACTGCTGCTATTCCTTTAATAGAAGATTTGATTGAATATTATGCAATTGCCTGGAAAAAAGATTTTTCAGAAGAAATAAAAAAAGTCCATAATCATTTTACCTATGAATATTATTTTGACAAAGGAATAAAACTTCTCATTGATTATTACACAAAAAACTATCCTTTTTCAGACAATACAATTGCAATAGAAAAATTAATAACCTTAGATCTAGATGGAACAGGAAAATATCTTCTTCAAGGATATGCAGATAGGATTGTTCATGACAAAGAAAAAAATATCTTTGAAATCCATGATTATAAAACAGGGCAGATAAAAAATCAAGAAGACTTGGATAAAGACAGGCAATTAGCTTTATATTCAATTGGAATAAAAAATATCTTTGAAGATGCAAAAGACATGGATGTATCAAATATTCATTTAATTTGGCATTTTCTTGATTTTAATGAAAAAAAACAATCCAAAAGAACAAATGAGCAGTTAGAACAGCTAAAGAGCGAAATAATCAAGCTAATTAACAAAATAGAATCCACAAAAGAATATCCTGCTAATCCAGGAATGCTCTGTAGATGGTGTGAATTTAGAAAATATTGTCCTGATAAGGTGATTTGAAATGTGGTCTCTCTATGAAGATGAAAAAGAACTGAAACCTCTGGTTTTCTCCAATGGAAAAACACAGGAAGACATTGTAAAAGAAGTCATTGACTTAGTTGAACAAGGAAATAAAATAATTTTCATTAAAGGAAGCTGTGGTTCAGGAAAAAGCGGAATTGCGTTAAATCTAGCAAGGCATTTTGGCAAAACTTCAATTGTTGTTCCAATAAAATCACTTCAGGAGCAGTATACAAAAGATTATTCTAATAAAATGTTTGTTCTTAAGAAAAACCAAAATCCAGATGAAAATAACAATAATAAGAAAAACAATAAACAAAACAGATTAAAAATATCCTCAATAGTTGGAAGACAGAACTTTAAGTGTAAATATCTTGAAGAAAATCCAGAAGATTTTGAAAAAATAGAACCAGAAGAAAAAGACATGAAACTAACAGATATATTCAATAACAATATGTCTATATCCCAAAATTTCAGGAAAAGGGAAAGAGAAAAAGAAAAAAACACTAGCTGTGATAATAGATTTCTTCCATGCAAAATAGAAATAAAAGAAAAAAACCTATACAAGATAAAGGATTTTATCAGAAAAAATCCAAGTGTCAGGGTTTCTGATTTTGATTCAATACATGATGTAAGAAGAATGACAATTGCTCCTGTCTGCCCTTACTGGTCACCTATTGTTTCTGATGTTTTTGAGATTAATAAGTTTAAAGATGCTAAGAAAATAAAATATCAGGGCTTAAACAACAAGAATTTTACTATTTATCAAAGAAAAACAGGCTGCCCTTATTATGAACAATATTCAGATTATGCAGAATCAGATGTTCTAATCTTTAATTCTTTGAAATATCTAATAGAAACCCTAATGGACAGAAAACCAGCAACAGAAATAGAAATAATTGATGAATGTGATGAGTTTTTAGACAGTTTTTCAAACCAAGAGCAGATTAATCTTAACAGGCTATTATTTTATTTAACAAGTTTTTCAACAAAAGACAATGAAATAAAGCAGACAATTGAAGAATTAATTGACATCTGCAATGCAATAAAATCTTCTGATAAATATAAAAATCTAACTAATAAAAATGATGAAATCTTTGAATTAAAAGACACTTTAATACAGCAATTGCTTCTCATAATCATACACAATCAATCAATAATTGATGAAATAGATGAAGAAGATAATAATTATATTAATCATTTAGATAAAGTTGCCAAGATATTCTATGATTTCTTAGATGAAACCTTTTTTTCAATTGAAAGAAAAGACAATGATTTTATTATTAATCTTGTGACAACAAACCTGGAAAAAAGATTAAAAGAAATAATTAATAAAAACAAGATTATTGTAATGATGTCAGGAACAATTCACTCTGAAAATGTCTTGAAAAACATTTTTGGCTTGGATAACTTCAAGATAATAGAAGCAGAGACTCAAAACCAGGGAGAATTAATAAAGGAAAAATATGGTTTTGAGCTAGATTGCAGTTATGCAAGCTTTAAATCCAATAGAATAACAAGAGAGCAATATCTCAAAGCTCTTTCCAAATGCATTGCAATTGCGAAAAAACCTACTTTAGTGCATATAACCTCTTTTTCAGACTTGCCAACAGAATTTGAAAAAGCAAAATATAACTTAGATAATCTCTTTAGCCAGGAACAACTAAGAGAAGAGCAAAAAAATGATCCTCTCGGAGAAAGAATCCATCATTTCAAGAATAAAAAAACAGACATTTTGTTTACAACAAAATGCAGCAGAGGCATGGATTTTCCAGGCAACATGTGCAACAGCATTGTAATTACAAGATTTCCATATCCTGATGTCTCTGACATCTTCTGGAAAATCCTAAAGAAGAACAAACCCCAATACTTCATGCCTTTCTACATGGATAAAGCAAGAAGAGAACTTCTTCAAAGAATTTATAGGGGATTGAGAAGTAAGGATGATAAGGTGTATTTACTGAGCCCTGACATACGAGTGATGGAGCATGAGTTTGGATAAGAATTATCTCTAAAAATAGATAGAAGGATAGGTATAATTTGTATATCCTAATTTTAAATGTCGATAGTTCAATACAGATTGATTTGTAGACAAAAATGTAGGCAAATCAATTTTTGTAGTCACAGGAACAGGGACGTTTATCGCAAGTCAGGAATAAACCCCAGTCAACAAACCTAATTCATGCCAAGATATTTTCCTCATAGACAACAAAATCCTTTTCCTAGGTTCAGCAAACTTTACCTACTGTGCATTTAAAACCCATTATGAAACAATCATCAAGGTCCTAGGCCCCGAAGCTATCGCAGATATTAATCAAGAGGTTGAGAATATCTTTAACTCCAAGGAGTTAAAGGAAAAGAGTTGGGGGAGTTTGGTGTAGGAGTAGAAGGGAAAAACATAGAAATTTACAAGAAGATATTCCAATAACTTTCAATCATTTCATTAGAAATAAGTTGAACTAAATCATAATAATCTTCAATTTTTGTCTTAAACAAATCAGAATTATCTGCTTTTCTCATAGATTTAAGATATTTCTCACGATTTTTATTTTTTATAACTAGGGGCGGATAGTTGTTTTTAATTAAAATATAATTTAATAACATTCTCCCTGTTCTTCCGTTTCCATCCATAAATGGATGTATTTTCTCAAATTTATGTTGAAAAATAATAGCTAAAACCAATGGATGAAGTTTTTCTTTATTTTCTTGATACCATTTTAATAGTAAATCCATATCGGTTTTTACATAAGGGGCAGGTGTTGATTTAAAATTAGCTTTTATAACTCTAACATTCTGAGTTCTATAACAAACTCTTTTATCAATATTTTCTAAAAGGTTTTTATGAATATCTATTATAAAATCATGATTTATCTCCTCTTTTTTTTTAATTATACCAAAAAAAACTTTTTCTGTATTTTGCAAATCATAGATTTCTCTTAATGTTCTGTTTTTAGGAGTTTTCCCTTCTTCTAATAGTTTTTTTGCCTCTTGTAATTTAATTGTATTGCCTTCTATAGAAGTAGTATTGTACGCAAATTCTATTAAGAAATTCTTTAGAATCTCTTGTTTAGTCAAAGAATCAAGTTTTTGAAACCCCTTCAAATAATGAAGGTTACAAGCCTCAATTTCACTAAGTTTTTCTCCTAAAAATAAATCTTGTTTTAATTTTAACTTTTTAACTTCATCAATAAACCTGTTTGATTCAAGAAAATTATGAATAGTCTTATACGCTTTTCTTATTTCATCCTTATATTTTGGAAGATTTTCTAAAGATTTTTTAACTTCTTCAATATTACTTCCTAAATAAGCTAAATCTTTAGTTACTGATTTATTGCCCCTTTTTTCAGATGCCCTAAGGTAATAATATTCTTTCTTCCCAATTGTTTTCTTGTAAATATATGCCATAAAAGATCTAAGAAAACACCGTTTATAAATCTTACCCTTTATTTATGATATTATATTTTAAAGGGTAAAACCCTGCGGTCGTCTTCAGTTGTGTTATTTTATTATTAGTCCCTATATTTGTTTCAAAGTCTTTCAAGAAAGCCTTTTTAATATTAGGAATATTCTTAATATAGTTAGGGGCGAGATTATGTCTAAGAAAAAATCAAAAATCAATCCAAAAATCAGATTAATAAGCTCAATAGCAATACTCTTAATTATAGTATTAATCATTGCTATCGCAATTTCCACTTTTTATTTTGAATTTAAAAACCAGCAAGCATCCCTTATCAATACCTCAAAACCAGAATTTCCAGATAATTATGTAATCAGAGTCATAGATGGTGATACCTTTGAATTATATTCAGGAGATAAAGTAAGATTGATTTGTATAAATGCTCCTGAATTAGGAGGAAAGGATTCGTACAATGCCTACAAATCAAAAGCATTTTTAGAATATTTGATTCTAAATAAACAAGTTAGATTAGAAAAAGATGTTTCAAACACAGATGCCTACGGCAGATTATTAAGATATGTCTGGATTAACGATAGCGGGCAGGAAATTTTAGTTAATAGGGAGATGGTTCAGAAAGGATATACTAAAGTGTTTAGATATGGAAATGATACAAAGAGGTGTGGGAAGATAGAGAGTTAAGATAAACCAAAAGATTTATATATTAGTACGTACTTAGTACATACATGGAAAAACTAAAATTTGTGCATAAAGTATCAAAAGGCTCTAGGTTCAATCAAATTTATGTCCCAAAAGAAATGGAACGCCATTTCCAGTCAGGAGATTTAGTAGAAGTTACCCTGTTAGAAAAAAGCATATCTGTTCATTACTCTAAAAATCTTGTTAAACTATCTGAATTTAAAGAAACTTTAATCAAAAATATTTTTCTTGAATTAAGAAGATTCAAAGAAATAAAGCAAATATTCATTGTAGGCTCATTCTTGACCCAAAAACAGGATTATAATGATATAGACATAATCATTATATCTGAAAAAAACCTTGAAAAAGAGATCTATGAAATTCTTATAGACAAGTTTGAATTAAAGTTTCATATAATAAATATTCCAGAAGATAATTTTGAATCACTTCAAAAATACTGCCCAATGACTAGAAGCATGCTTTATTATTTTGTTTCAAATAAAAAATTCAGCCTGTCTAAGGGAACTGAATTAAACAAGAATCATATAAAATTCTTATTAATGATGCCAGAAGATATTCTTACTATAACTTTAAAACCAAGAGTTTTTTATGATTCCCTAAGAAGATTATTAACTATAGAAAGATTTTTAGAAAATGATTCTTTGGATCCACTAGAAGTTAATAAGGAAATTCAAACTCTAATAACTAAAAACCTCGCAACAGATATAAGAAACAATGAAAATATAAGCGATGAGATAATTAAAAAGTTAAGAAATATAATTAAATCAAAATTAAGCAAAATTAATAGAATAATAGATAAAAGTCAATAAAAAATGAGTAAAAAACAAATCTTAGAAGAGTTTACAAACACTCTAGCAGTGGCTTTAAGGCATAAAATAGGAAGCATGGTTAATCCAAATGCAATATATGCAGAAAGATATGCAAAAGATTCAGAGATGTTTTTTAAGCAAGCAGAAAAGACAAAAGAACAATGCAATTGGGATTATTATGATAAAATAAAGATAAAACAAGAACTAAAAAGAAAATTAAGAAATGAATTAGAAAAAAAAGAATTTCTTCCAGATGAAAAATATAATTATATAGATAATGAGATAAACAAGGCATTAACTAGCCTCGGGCTAGTTTGAGATAGAAAATATCAGTAATGTCCAAAGTTGGTTTAGTTCTCACAAGCGAGAACTTTTGAGTTAATTGAGTTGGTCAAGTTAAGAAGGTCAGAGCAAGAGCAGTTAGTCATTCAGTCATATTTTTATAATCCTCTCATTATATTAGGGAATGAAAATCCTCGACATCCCAAAAGAAGGAAGGCCAAGAGAACGATTTCTAAAACTAGGTCCAGAGGCATTAAGTGATGCAGAGCTTTTTGCAATTCTTCTAAGAACAGGTAGTAAGGGTGAGAATGTTATAGAAATGTCTAATCGGCTGATTGCTGAATATGGACTAGATAAGCTGTTTGAATGTTCATTAAAAGAACTTCAGGAGATTAAAGGAATAGGACAAACAAAAGCAATGCAGATATTAACAATAGCAGAAATTCAAAAGAGAATCAATCAATCAAAAAAACCAGTAAAGAAAATATCCTGTGCAGAAGATGTCTTCAATCTAATGCATGAAAAATTAAAAGATAAAAAAGAAGAACATTTCTATATATTAATGTTAGACACAAAAAATAACATAATCGGTGAACCAGTTTTAATAACAAAAGGCATATTGGATGCTTCAATCATCCATCCCAGAGAAGTTTTTAAGCCTGCAATAAAGAACAGTGCAAGCAAGATAATCTTGGTGCATAATCATCCGAGCGGGGATTCAAACCCAAGCCAAGAAGATTTGGAGATTACAGAGAAATTGATGAAAACTGGAGAAGAAATTGGGATAAAAGTTTTAGATAATGTGATTATTGGTAGGGATAGTTGTTGGAGTTGGAAAGAACATTAAACTATCTTTTCCAATTCTTCAAACCCTTCTAATAATTCTTTTACCTCTTTCTTAGCTTCCTTGATTATAACTTTACTATCTCTATGAACAACTTCTTCATGCTTTTCTTTTCTATACTTGTTGATTGATAAATCCCAATCATTAGATTTTATTTCTTCAATTGGAACAAAGAAATTCTTTTTAGCTCTGTCTTCATTATTTTCTTTTGATCTATTGCAGAATCTCTCTAAAATGTCTGGAATATCATTTTTATCAGGTTGTGGTGTTCTTTTATCATCTAAACTATAGCCATCTGCTTCCATATCATAAAACCAGACTTTTTCTGTTGGTTCTCCTTTTGTGAAAAATAAGATTGCTGTTGAAACTCCTGCATAGGGCTTGAATATTCCTGAAGGCATAGAAATAATTGCATCAAGCCTGCATTTCTCTAATAATAACTTTCTTATTGATTTATGAGCATTGGAATTGCCAAACAATACACCATCTGGAACGATTACAGCACATCTTCCTCCAACAGAAAGAGAATTATACATTAATTCTAAGAATAATAATTCTGTCTTGCTTGTGCTTATTGTAAATTCATCTGATTTCTCGCTTTCATTTATAGAACCCTTAAATGGCGGATTAGCCAAGATTAAATCATAAGTTCCGTTTTCATTATATCTTTTAGATAAAGTATCTTCTCCCTTAATTTGAGGATCTGTTATTCCATGCATCATTAAATTCATGACTGCAATTCTAACCATTGTTCGGTCAATGTCATATCCATATAAGGATTCTTCATCAAGTATCTTCTTCTTCTGAGGAGTTAATGTGCTAACTCCTTCTTTCTTGTTTGTGTTTAGTATATATTCATAAGCGTTTACTAAAAAACCAGCAGTTCCACAAGCAGGATCTAAAATTCTATCACCTAATTCAGGTTTTGTTAATTCAACCATCATTTTAATTATGTGTCTTGGAGTTCTAAACTGTCCATTTTTCCCCGCAGTTGTTAATTCAGATAAAAGATATTCATAAATATCTCCCTGCGTATCCTGATTTTGTTCTTTGATATGTAAATCATTAATTATGTTGACTGCCTCAATTAATAGAGATGCTGTTGGCAAGGAAAAACTTGCATCTTTCATATATTTAAAATAAAGGGAGTCTTCTTCTCCCAATTCTCTCATAAATGGAAATACAACATCTCTTACATGTG
>ERZ1292623.3162-Hain-H51-01um-R1-3162-length-14205-cov-10_pt1 | contig 14205 bp, 12 predicted proteins | sample MGYA00564398_ERZ1292623 | MGnify/ENA primary metagenome ERZ1292623 (study PRJEB36523, sample SAMEA6512633) | groundwater metagenome | collected 2019-01-07 | study: AquaDiva: Metagenomics assemblies of 32 groundwater samples
TTTTTCACAAGGGCTTTCGCAAAAGCAGATGATGAAAATTGCAAAAAAGTTTGGAAGGAAGATTAAGTTCTAGATAATAATAGGTATGGCAGAGATTTCCATTAAAATACCTGAAGATCTGAAAAAACAAATTGAAGAATCAAACATAGATTTATCTAAAGTAATTACTGAATCTATAACTAATGAATTAATAAGAGTTCTAGCATTACGTACGATTTCTTCAAAAAGCAAGCTTTCAGAAGAAGATGCATTAGAATTAGGAAAAAAACTTAAATCAGTGAGATTTAAACATCTAAAAGGAAGAGAATTATTGTAAATTCAATTAAAATTAATGAAATATGAGTAAAATAATCCAGCAAGGAGCAGAGGGGATAATTTCTTTAAAAGATAATAAAATAGAAAAATTAAGAACAAAAAAATCATATAGGCATCCAGAATTGGATGAAAAACTAAGGAAATCTAGAACAAAAAAAGAAGCAAAAATTCTTAGTAAACTTTATTCTATTATAGCTGTTCCAAAAATAATTGATTCAGATGACAAGGAAACTATAATAATGCAATATATAGATGGAAAAAAGCTTTCTGAAAATTTGGAATGCTTAGATTATAAAAAAATCTGCAAACAAATTGGTATTATAATAGGAGAAACCCATGATCAAGATATAATCCATGGAGATTTAACAACTAGTAACATGATTTTAAAAGATAACAAAGTTTATTTTATTGATTTTGGATTGTCTTTTCATTCTAAAAAAATAGAAGATAAAGCAGTTGATTTGCATTTATTAAAACAAGCTTTAAATGCAAAACACTTTTCAATAGCTGATAAATGCATAAAAATAATTTTAGATAATTATAAGCCTAAAAGGTTTATGGAAATTCTAGAACAGTTAAAAAAAGTTGAATCTAGAGGAAGATATAAGGATAGGTATTGAATTTAATATAATTTCAATATAGTCGTTTTCAAATCAAAATTATATATAATATGAGACTCATTTAAGCATTTATAATGTTAGTTTAAATAATAGCCCTGCCAGGATTCGAACCTGGGTCTCGAGGTCCAAAGCCTCGTATACTTGACCAACTATACGACAGGGCTTTAAAATAGCTTCTTAATCTTATTAAGATGCTTAGGATTGCTAAATCCAATCAGTTTATAAAATTTTTCAATTTCAGATTTTTTAGTTATTACTAGACTGTTACCTCTAATAATCTTAGAAGGCAAAATGCCTAATTGGATTAACCCTTCTCTTAAATCATTCAATAAAGTTAAATTATTATTCTTAAAATTAATTTGATAACTATTCTGATTTGTTAGTTGATAAAAAGAACCATCAGTATCAAACAAACCTCTTAAACAGAAGGCTAATGATTTATTATCTTTTTTTATCCAATTTGGAATAGTTGATTGATTAACAATTTTATTTCCAGCCTTAAATTCATTATCTTCAAAAAAATCTACAATTTTTCTACTATCCAAAATTACATAAATACAATTTTTATTTTTGGAATAATTAATTCTAGATCTAATTCCAAAAAGCTTATCGCACAAAGGCTTAACAAAATTCAAAAGATATTCTTTATCATTTATAGAATGTCCAGCAATTTTAACACAGTATACTCCGATTTTATATTTTTTAAGTCTATAAACACATCCATCTCCCAAGACAATTCCCCATAATTCAGCTAATTCTTCATTTTTTTCAGGAATATTAATAGTTTTAGTACTACCGAAAGAATTTTTGCCCCCTTTTGATCTACCCCAATTATCAGATAATTCTTCGATAATAAATTTTTTATATTTGCTTTTTAATCTTAGCTTATTAAAAGTAAAGCTATCAATCGAGACTTGTTCATCAATGAAAGTTCGCAGTTTTCCATGTTTAATTCCGAGATATTTAGCGAATTTAGGCCAAGTCAAACTAAGTTTTTCTTTCTCTAGCTTCAAAAATTCTTTCTGTTTTCCTTTTTTAAATCTTAATCTCATAATAGTTTTAATTAAAACAGGTACTTAAAGTTTTCTTGACCGCTGAACTAAGTATAGTTTTAAAAACTTTCTTCCTAATAATTTAACATGACATTGACAAAATCACAGAAATTAGAAAAACCATCTTGGTTGAAGTATACTGAGAAAGAAGTTAGAGAACTCATACTAAAGATAGCTGAAAAAGAACCTAGCTCAGAAAAAATAGGACTTATCCTTAGAGATCAATATGGAATTCCGAAATCTAAAATATATGGGATAAAAATAAAAAATGTTATTAAGGAAAAATTTAGAGAGCCAAGTTTGGTTAATCTTGAAAATAGACTTCAAAAAATTATAAACCATTACAAAAAAAATAAACAAGACAAAAAAGCTGAAAGGTCTTTGATTATTACTAGAGCTAAATTAAAAAAAAGAAAAGATTATCATGAAAAGAAGATTTAGTTTAAAGACACTTTTTGCAATTTTAACTAGTATCCTTGGACTGGGGATTTACCTTTAAGAGATTCTTTGAATGGTAAATTAAAGTATTAGAGATAACAATTTCTAGAGATAAAAATAATAATCCAAAATAAAATAGAACTTTCTATCTTCTTTGCCTTTAAGTTACAAATAATTTATTTTTTGATATTATTGTTTTATAGATAGTAATATTTTTTAATAAAAAATATACTTACCACTAAAAAATCATAAATTCCATTCCATAATCTTTTTAAAGCATTTTTTCTATAATCTATCATTATTAAAATCTATCAAAAAGAGACAAGATGATTTCAGCTATTAGAGATTTTGCAAAACTTTTTTTAAATGAAACTAAAAACAAAAAGATTCTTGTATTAGGACATTTTGATACTGATGGTATAACATCAACAGCTATATTCTCTAAGACTCTCAAAAGATTAGAAAGACAATTTACAACAAGGATATTAAAACAATTAACAGATAAAGAGATAAATTCTATCTCAAAAGAAGAGGCGGTAGTTTTCATTGATTTAGGGTCAGGAAGTATAGAGAAACTTTCCAAATTAAAAAATACAATTTTTATAATTGACCATCATGAAATATCGATTAATAATTTGAATAAAAATATTCACATTCTGAATCCGCAATTGCTTAAGGAAAAATTCGAACTTTGCAGTGCAGAGCTTTCATATTTAATTTCAAAAGAAATTTCAGAAGATAATAAAGATTTGGCATACCTCTCTGTTTTAGGAATGGTTGGAGATACAATGGAAAAAGATATAAATAAAATAAGAAATCAGATAATAAAAGATGCTGAAGTTAAAGTCAAAAAAGGAATCTTAATATATCCTTCTACAAGGCCATTAGACAAAGCTTTAGAATTTAGCTCAAGACCTTTTATTCCTAGTATAACTGGGAATAGAGAAAATATTTTGGAACTTCTTAAAGAAGCTGGAATTGAGAAAACGGGAAAATCATTTAAAGCTCTTATTGATTTGACTGACTATGAAATGAAAAATTTGGTGACGGCCTTAATGCTGCGAATGTCTTCTAAAGAAGCATCAGAATACATAGGAAATTTATTTTTAGTAAAATTCTTTAACAAAATAGAAGATGCTAGGGAATTGTCTGCTATAATAAATGCATGTGGTAGAATGGATTTTCCTAGTACAGCTCTTTTACTTTGTCTAGGAAATTCTAAAGCAAGAAAAAAAGCTGAGAGAATTTATGTTCATTATAGGCAGAACATAATATCAGGTTTAAGGTATATTGAGAATAATGGGAATATAGAGGGAAGGGAATATGTAATAATTAATGCTAAAAATAACGTCAAAGATACAATAATAGGAACTTTAGCTTCTATACTCTCTTTCTCGTCGGTTTATAAAAAAGGCAAAATAATAATTGCAATGGCATATAATGAAGATAAGATTAAAGTTTCTGCTAGAATGGTTGGAAGAAATAAAAACTCTTCTAGAAATTTAAAAAAATTCTTAGAATCAATAATAACTACTTTAGGGTCTAGAGGTGAATTTGGTGGGCATAAACACGCTGCGGGATGTACGATTAATATTGAGGACGAAGAAAAATTTATTGATTTAGTTAAAAGAAACCTAGAGTTTGAATTGATTAAGGTTTGATTCTATTTTGTTTGAGAATCTTTAGTTTCTGTTTCTGCAATAACTTCTAAATAATTCAAAGAATTAATAGGGACATAATTCTCCAGGCTTATTAGTTACTATAAATTAAATTTTGATTATTTGATAAACTTAAAAAACCAACAAATTTAAAAACTTTGTTTAACCAGTTTTTTTATGGTATATAGATTTATTAAAATAAGATGTTCTAGTTGCAAGAATGAGCAGATTACTTTTGAAGGCTCAACAATAAAAGTAAAATGTAATATTTGTGATAATGTTTTAGTTGAGCCAAAGGGCGGAAAAGCTGATATAAAGGCTAGAATTATTGAAGTTTTGAGTTAATATAAACAAGAGAATCATTCCACACTTTATTCATTGCTACTTGAGATCTTATCATCCCTGAAACCTCTTCTGAGAGTTTAATAGCTATTTCTTCAGGTCCAATATAAATTAAATTTCTTTCAAGATCAGCTTTAGAACCAATAGCATAATAATCACCACCAATTCTATAAAGACCTTCAGTTATCTTTTCAATCTCACTCATTAAAAAAATAATTTCTTATTATTTATATATGTTATTAGTTTTTAGAAATTTTAATTAATTAAGTTTAGTTTTGTTATACTTTTACATACAAATTAAGCTATTATTTAAATATTTTGTCTTAAAAAAGAAAGGTTTAAAAGTTATTTTTCATACATAATAAGTATAAAAAATGTGTTAATCAGGAGAATTTAGATGATAATTGTAGTTTAAATATGAGCAACAATATTAGAAATCTAGAAGAAAAAAGAAAAGAACTAGTTAGGAGAATCGAGCTTGCTGAATATTATAAACAAGATTTAATAAATAAAGTACAAAAGTTAGCTTCCAAATTTTCAATTAAAGAATTTAGGTATGAAGAATATCAAGAAAAAATAGAAAAAATTTCAAAGAAAAAAACCCCGCAGGAATGGGTTGATTATTATGATAATTATATAAAAGTTTGCAAGAAAAAACTTGAGTTAATAGAAAGAGAAATTAGAAAGTATAATAGAAAAAAATTAATGTTGTTTATTGGTCCAATTATTGGGATTATAATTTTTCTTTTTGCTTTTTCAATTTTGAAGCCAGATTATATTTTTTTTGCTCCTCCAATAGATGTTTATAGCCAAAATCTTGATTTGGCTGCAAATGAAAGCATAACATTTAATTTAACTTTTGAAAATCTAGGAATTTTACAATCTGTTAAGATATCAGGAGAAATGGAAGGGGATGGAGAAGTGAAAGTTTATTTTGATGATTTTTTGATTTTAGACAGTGCAAATCTGGATTTTGAACCTTTAGTTCTTTTGAGCCCAGAAGAAGAGGTTGAAAAAGAGGAAGAGGAAATTGAGGAACCAATTATTGAGGAAGAAAAAGGTGAACCTACAATAAAAGAATCATTTGTTGATGAAACAATTGAAAATGAAAAATCTACTAGTGAAAAATCAGAAAAAATAGAACAGGATAAAGAAAAAATATCTAGTGAAGTGCAAAATATAACTATTGAACAAAAAAAAGAGAGTTTTATTAATGAAACAAGTAAAACTGAACAAATTGATGAAATTATTAATATAACAGAAGGAATCACAAATATAACCAAAGATGATGAGGTTATAGAACAAATTGAGAAAGAAAAACCAACAGAAAAAATAAAAGAAGAGAGTGATGAAGAAATGAAAGAAAAAAAGGTAAAAGAAATAAAAAAATTTAGGGAAATTTGTGAAGAAACATGTGATCTTTCTTCATATAACTTAAGCAAATTATCTTATGATGTTAGAATTGAAATAAATGGTAATATAAATTTAAAATTAGAAACAATTATTTATGAGATAATCCCATTTTTAGTTAAGGAAATTCCTGAAGAAAATATTACTATTCCAGAAAATATAACAATTCCTGAAGAAAATATAACTTTTGAAATAATAAATGCCTCAATATTAACAAAACAATACAAGGCGATTATTAACAAACCTACAAAATGGATTAAGACTATTAATATTGCAAAATTAGAAAATGAAACAGGTAAAAAAGAAATAGAACTTCCAAAAGAAGCAGAAAATATAACAATTAAAACAGGGCGAGAAATTCAAGAAGCATTAATTGAACTTGAAGATTATGATGATTTAATAGAAAAAATAGATAGAAATGATATTCTTTCTGGAACAATAACAGGAGATATAGTTAGGGATATAAAAAAGGATCTAGGGATTTTAACAAGATTCTGGAACTGGTTAAAAAGTCTTAGAATAACTGGAAAAGTCATTCAAGAAGCAGAATTGCAACAAGAAATAATTGAGACATCAGAAAATAAGATTTTAAATTTAGAAAATATAGAAAAGACAATAAATGAAACTGAAATTGCAGTTGAATATTTTACAAAGGGGCCAACTGTAATTGAAGAGAATATTAGTAATGGGAAAAGAGTTATTATTTCTGGGCCTAGTGAATTAAACTATACAGATGTTTTGGCTTTTGCTGAGATTCCTGAGAAGTTTGATGTTGGAGAAGAATCAAGAATTAAAATTTACTGGAGAGAAGAAGATAAATATATTAATTTCAATGCTTATGATTTAGATAATAATAAGAAGCTAGATTATATTGAATGGGTTGTTCCTTATCTTAGTAATCAAACTTTTGATATTATTCTTATTACAAAAGCAGAACATTTAGATGAAAACAGGAGTTTTATTTCTGATATTTATCCAGCTGTCAAAGAATTAGATGATAATTGGAGCGGAGAGATTCCTGATAGCCATTATGTAAGAGTTACTTTTGAAAGAAATCTAACAAAAGATAGAGATATTACATTATTTCCCAGAACTATTTTAGGAAATCCTAGAATAGAAGTTTATGAAGTTAACAATACTAATTTAATAGCAGAATTTGCTTCTATTACTAATAATACTTATAATAAAGTTTTTTTAACTGGTTTAGCTGATGGCCATAGCCAAGATGTTTTTGATCTCCATGTATTAAATGGTAGTCTAGAATTTGACCATATTATTGACCCATCATCTACAATTTTAATAAGTGCTGATGCATCAAGCACAGCAACAGCAGGAGGTGTTGCCACTGGAAGATTTGATTCAGGAAGAAATCTAGTAAGATTAAACTCTAACAGATTAGTCGCATTTTGGGAAGATGGAACTGCTGATGCCCGTTGCTCACAATCAGATAATGAAGGACAAACCTGGGGCTCAAGTCTGCAAATTGCAGGAACTCACGAAGGCCCTGCTCTTGCTACTAACGGCTCTGGTATTGTATATATTCTTACTGGTGAAACAGGAGCTGGAGATACTAGCTTTGGTTATAATGTTTCTAGCACATGCGGAGTTCCAGCAACTATGGCTGATGTCAGTGCATCTCTTACATCACAGCTTAATATTGCAGATGTTGCTTATAATGGAAATCAAAACAGATTCGTTCTTTGCTCTCCAGGAGCAGACTTTGATTTAGATTATGCTTATTCCAGTGCAGTTATAGGATCAACTATTTCCCCCTGGACAGCAGCTACAGCAATAAGCGGGGCAACAACAATTCGAACTTGTTCAATTGATGTAGATAGTAATGGAAATGTTTTCATTGCAGCGGATAACGATGGGACAGCAAGCATAACAGTTTATAATTCTTCAGCAGGAACATTTGCAAGCACTACATCAAGAACTGTATATGGCAAAAATGTCACAGACGTACATTTAAGCATAAGAAGAACAAGTATTTTAATTACTGCAGTAGAAAATTCAACTAACGATTTAGTTATTATCAACAGCACAGATGGAATAACCTATAGTAATGCAACATACTCCGGAACATTTAAAGATGCCCAAGGATGCATTGATGAAAATAATAATTCTCATATTATATTTGTAAACAACACTAGAATTGATTATATAAAATACTGGTCAAATGGCTCTTTTGATGCAATAGAAACAATAGCAACAACTGGAACAGAAAGATATCCTTCTGTAAGATGCACTAACTTTCCTTCAAATAATAGGATTGGAAGTACTAAAATGGAACTTGTCTATACAGATACAGGAACAAATATTTATTTTGTTAATTTTACAATCAATACTTCTGCTCCTGCTCCACCAGCTTTTCCAGAAATAATATTTGTAAGTCCAATACAAGACCAAACTATAACCGAGAGAGGGATTTCTCTAGTTAATATTAATATTACAGTAAAAGATGATAATGGAGTATCTGATATCAATGATGCAAGTTTGATAGCAAGCTTTAATAGAACAGGGGAAGTTACAAGAATAAATTCATCTTGTACTCATCTAGTTGATTTTAATACAATTTATGCAAATTATACTTGTTCAATTGGAATTTGGTATTTTGATAAAGCTGGATTATGGGATGTAAATGTGACAATAAAAGATTTTAGCGGCCTTTCTGGAGAAAATACTTCAACAAGTTTTACTTTACTTTCAACAACTGCAATTGAAATCTCTCCAAAAAATCTTTCTTGGAGCACATTGTTCTCAGGAAATATTGACCAATTGGCTATTAATAATCCTGTATTAATAAATAACACTGGAAATGCTGAAGGTAGTGTTACTGTTAAGGCAATTAACCTTATAGGAGAACTGGATTCATCTTATATAATTCCTGCTAGAAATTTTAGTGTTAATACCATCAATGCATGTGAAGGAACTATAATGGTTAATGATGCGATTATAACAATTTCAGGTTCAACTCTTCCTAATGGGAATAATTCTATTAATAATAGAGATGAGAGTTCTGGACAGGAAGAGATTTTCTTTTGCATGGAACAAGTTCCTATTGGAATTTTGCCTCAACCTTATTCAACAGCAGGAAGTGGAACATGGGAAATAGGAATATTAGCAGCAACTTTTGTCATAAAAGCAAACAGCAAAAGAAAGAAAAAGAGAAAAAAGATTTTAGAAAGAGAAGAACTTCTGGAAATTCTTGATAAAAAGCTAGCGGAAATATTAAATTTAGTAAAAATAAATAAAATTAAGAAAGAAATAAAACAAGAAATAGAAATTCCAATATCTATATTTAGTGAGAAAATAGGGGCTGCAGAAGTTTTGTCCAAGTATTTAAAAGAAAATGAGAATTTGAAAATAACTGAAATTTCTGAATTATTAAACAGAGATAGAAGAACAATAGGAACTAATTATAAAAATGCTAACAAGAAAAAATATGACAAGATAATTGTTGACAAAAAAGGAATTCTTCTTCCAATTAAAATTTTTGCAGATAGAAGTTTAAGTATTTTGGAATCTTTAGTCTATTATTTAAGAGAAAGCAAATACAAAAACTCTGAAATAGCCATTTTATTAAACAGAGATCCTAGAAATATATGGACTCTTTATTCTAGAGCTTTAAAAAAACTAAAAAATCAAAAATAAAAATATTTAAAGGGCATTATGTTTTATCTGTTAAAGAAATAGGACAATGGAGAAAACAGATATTTTTATTAGAGGAATAATATTAATTTTTATAATGTTATTAACACTCTCTTTTGTATCTGCAGGATTTTTTGATTTTTTTCGGAAAGAGCCTCAACTAGCTCCAAATCAGCCTTTAGGACTTAATATTACTGTTGGAAATACTGCCCCGCAAATAATATTTGTTGAGACAATACCATCAGTAGATATAACCGAAAGTAGTACTGTTGCTGTTACCTTTTCATTTCTTGCAAAAGATCTTGATGGAGTAGGCAATTTAAATGATGCAAGTGCAATAGCAAGTTTTAACAGATCTGGAGAGATAACAAGAAGTAATTCCTGTTCTTTAATAGGAAGTGTAGATTCAACAACTAAAAATTATTCATGTACTATAAATATTTGGTATTTTGATGGAGCTGGTACATGGACAATAAATGCAACAATAACTGATAATAACGGGGCAAATACAGAAAATACCACAACTGGGTTTACCTTAAATCCTACGACAGCTATGCAAATGTCTCCGGGAATTTTAACATGGGATCCTCTTTCAGTAATTGATAGAAATCAAACTTCTAATAATGATCCTCTTTTACTTAATAACACTGGAAATGATAATAATTTAAACGTTAATATTACAGCAATTGATTTATCTGGAGAAACAATTCCATCAGAATATATTTTTGCGGGAAATTTTACAGTAGATATTGAAACTGGAGAGATATGTTCTGGAGCAGCCTGTATAGAATGTGATGGTAAACGAATGGTTAATGCAACAACTGAATTAATAAATGGAGCTGTTCTTCCTAAAGGAAATCATTCAATAAATGACGGGAGCACTGGACAAGAACAATTATATTTTTGTATGACAGCACTTAATACTATAAGCACACAATCATACTCAACAGCAGGAGTAGGAACTTGGATTATCTTAATATCAAGACCATAAGATGATAATTAAAAAATATAGTCAAATATTTTTTGGAATTTTTATAGTTTTAGCTTTAGCATTTGTCAGTGCATTTGGAGTAACTTCTTCTTATTGGGGAGGGAACGATCCAAATCCTTTAATCATAGAGCCAGGAGTATCTAAAAATGTTGAATTTAGATTGCAAAATATGGTTGGTGATGAAGATGTAACCTTGAGAGCAAAACTTGAATCTGGATCTGAAATAGCTAGTTTGACAGATAGTAATTTGGATTATTTAGTTCCTCTTGGTACAAAAGATGAGGCAAAAGTTAATCTCTTGGTATCTATTCCTGAAAATGCTCCTTTAGGAACAGAATATACAATTAGTGTATCTTTTAAACAAGTTGCATCTGGAGAAAAAGGAGAAATGCTGAAATTAGCGGCAGCATTCGTGAAATCTTTTCCTGTTATTGTTGATGAAATTGAAGAACCAGAACGAATAGAAATAGCAGAAAAAACAATTAATCGAAGTTTGATTTTGATAATTTCAATTATAATAATATTAAGTATAATAATTATTTTGTATTTTATAAAAAGAAGTAAAGATGTATACTCTTAGTAAAAACATTTATCTAAATTCTTTATGACTTTAATTTCTAAATTGAGATAGAATATTTTTTAAATTTTATATTAATAAATTAAAAATATTCATCATATATTCATTTAAATTTTTATCTTTATATAAAAAACATAATCTTTATAACTTGTTAATTTCTATTTCTTTGTGGCAAATGAATTAGAAGAAGGGCAGATAGTATTTTGCACTGTAGATAAGATAATAGGGACAACTGTATTTGTAAAAATAGAGGGTAATGGAGAGGGGACTATAACAACTTCTGAAATATCTCCTGGGAGGATAAGAAATCTAAGAGATTATGTTGTACTAGGGAAAAAAATTGTTTGCAAGATATTGAAGATTCAAGGAGATAAAATACATTTATCATTAAGAAGAGTTAAACAAAACGAGAAAAAAGAACTTTTAGAAAAAATTTCTAAAGAAAAATCATATAAAGCTATTTTCAATACTGTACTTAAAGAAAATGCGATGCATATTATCAATAAGATAATGAATGATTATTCATTAATTGATTTTTTTGAAGAAGTGAAAACAAATCCAAAACTTTTAGACAAGTATCTAAATAAAGAAGAGTCTGAGAAGATAAAAAAGATCCTTGAATCTAAAAAAGATAAAGCTAAAGAAATAAAAAAAGATTTTAAATTATCAAGTAATTCCAGCGATGGAATGACTAGAATAAAAAACATTTTAAAAGATTCCTGCAAGGATTCGAAATGCAAGATAAGCTATATTTCAGCTGGTAAGTATCAATTAAAAATCAAAGGGGATGATTTTAAAAAAATAAAATCAGAAGTAAATCAAGTTATGGACAATATAGAAAAGCAAGCAAAAAAGAACAAATATTTTTTTGAATTAGAAAAAAGTTAAAAAATATTCTAATCTCGTGGAGCTCCGGCTGCTGCAGCACCCGCTGTATCTTCAAAAATATGAATCTTGCAATTATTATCTGTTAATTGAGCTGGTCCCATGCCATAGACATACTCTCCACTTCTTCCCTCAACTTGCCCATCTCCATCAAAATCTATGTTTACAATTCTTCCTGATTGTGGTTCAATGAAGATAATAGTTCCATCTGGAGCATGAACATCTGTAATTGCATGGTATGCCGGATAGCCTGTAGCAAAATTATATCCCGAAGTGGGTCCTCCTGCCGCACATCCTATAAGAGTATAGGTTGCATTATATCCTAAAACAGTAAGATTTCTTTCCAAATCATGGGCAAAATCATCACAATCGTAACTTGTTGCATTATATCTAGTATTATTTACTCCAGTAGCCCCCACATCTCTTGTTAAGTTTCTGATAAATTCAGATAAAGGTCCAGTTGTAACAGATATATTTGTTGGCCTTAATGAAACATTTGCTTTAGGAGAAGGATCTCCGCCAGTTAAGACAAACTCATTTATCCCTAAACATTCTCCTATTACTCCTCCACTATTCCTACATGCATCAATAGTTGTTCTTGTACATCCTGCTTCAGTACAACAACTAAATGTGTCACAAACATCTCCTACACCATTTCCATCACTATCTTCTTGTTCTGGATTAGGATCATTAGGACAACTATCTATTAGATCAAGAATTAAATCTCCGTCGCTATCAGGATCAAAACATACACCATCTTTAGCCCAACCAATTTGATTTATAAATACATTTAAAGTCCCAGGACTTATATCGTTCTTTTTTTCTCCGTCATTTTCCCCAGGTTTGCACTCAAGTATTTGTGAAGCTCCGCATCCATACACGTCTGTCGTATCTACTCCAAAAGGTTCTTGTGATCCTAAACATCTATCATCCTGGCAATCATTTACATTATCATTATCACTATCCAAATCATCAACAGCATTATCACAATCATTATCTCTTCCATCACAAACTTCTGAAGAGCTTTGATCATTAGAACCTCCTGGTAATGTAGAGCATCTTGTTGAAATAGGAGTTGCACATTCTAATCTTCCTATTCCACACTGTCCTATTCCTCCGCAAGATTCTCCGATACTAAAATCCTCGTCAACTTCTCCATCGCAATCATTATCCTTGCCATCACAGGTTTCTGGTACAGGTTCGATAGCGCCTACACATTCTCCAAATACCCCATTTATGCATGTTTTAGTTCCAAACCTACACTCTCCTACATCTGAAATCCCGCATAACTGTATCTCACCGTCAAAGCATTCACATGGTGGAATTCTATCATCAACGGCACCATCACAATCATTATCTACTCCATCACAAACTTCTGTTAAAGGTTCTAGAGGAGTGCAAGTTTCTTGTCCTGCTAAGCAGCTAGCTTCAGCCTGACATGCTCCTATTCCACAAATATTGCCTGTTGGTGTGTTATCTGGGACTGGAATTGATGCACAACCTAATTCAGGATCACATAACTCTGCAGTACATATATTATTATCATTACAAATTAAAGGCTCACCTTCTGTGCATGATCCTTCAGAACATACATTATTTTCAGTACAAGCATTTCCATCATCACAAGGTTGACCTAAAGGTGAATTACTATATAAACATCCTAATCCTGGATCACAAGAATCTTGAGTACATTGATTATTATCATTACAATCTAGAGATGCACCTCCTAAACATTCGCCACTAATGCATACATTATTTATTGTACAAGCATTGTTATCATCACATGCTGTTCCATCATGCTCTGGAATGAATATACATGTTCCAGATTCAAGATCGCAGAAATCTTGAGTGCAAGAATTTCCGTCATTACAGTTTTCATTTACCAAACAGCTCTCGCCGATTACTCCAGCAGTTGTAACTGGAATCAAAAAAATTGTAAGTAAAAATGAAGATAGAAGATATAACGCAATTGGTAATAAATTTTTACACATTTTTTAACCAGTTTTTTATTTATGATTTTAACATTGTTGGAATTTATAAATCTATGTCATTACTTTAACTAAATAAATTTAATTTTAAAACAACTTTTTCTGCTCTTCTTTTTTTTCTGTTAGAGGAACTCCATAAATGCCGTCATAACCTGGTTTAATTTTAATACTTCCTTCTCTATTTTTAATAATAAGATCTGCTAATAATTCATTTTTTATAACTTGTGATAACTTTTCTTTTTCAACTCGTAAAAGAATATTGAATTCTGTTTCAAACC